>Ga0187786_10000040_pt1 | contig 40816 bp, 35 predicted proteins | sample 0815_BV2_10_20_M_FD_132449 | JGI IMG/M metagenome (GOLD analysis project Ga0187786, IMG submission 132449) | Tropical peat soil microbial communities from peatlands in Department of Meta, Colombia - 0815_BV2_10_20_MG | ecosystem: Environmental > Terrestrial > Soil > Wetlands > Peat | place...
AGGATCTAAAAACGGAAATTTCCCTCCACTGTCACAATGATTTTGGAATGGCATTATCCAACTCCATATCTGGCCTTTTAGCTGGTGCAACTGCGGTTTCAACTACTGTAAATGGTATTGGGGAACGAGCAGGTAACACTTCTCTGGAAGAACTGGTCATGGCTTTACTGATCATTTACGGGGTTGATCTGGACTTTAATATTGGTGTCTTTTATGAACTCTCCCAATTGGTAGAGAAACTCACCAACATGAGAGTACCTGACAACAAGCCCATTGTGGGTAAAAATGTCTTCCGCCACGAATCCGGAATACATGTGGATGCGGTTATTGAGAATCCTTTAACCTACGAACCTTTCCTACCAGAAATGATAGGACATCAGAGGAGAATTGTACTGGGAAAACATTCTGGATGTCGTGCTGTAAAAGCTAAGCTCGATGAGTGTCGTATTGAGGTAACTCGGGATGAGTTGTGTAGAATTGTGGAAAAGGTAAAAGAACAAAGGGAAGAGGGTAAATATATTAACGATGCCCTGTTTAATGAGATTGTCCGCTCGGTACGGGGGCCTTTTGATTTTTAATCACAGGAGTTTTTTTTATGAACATTACTGAGAAGATTCTGGCCCGAGCTTCTGGTCTAAAAGAAGTACAACCTGGAGAAATAATAGAAGCCCAGGTGGATCTGGCCATGACTCATGATGGAACTTCTCCACCCACCATCAAAACCTTCAGGCAAATGGCAAAAAAGGTTTGGGATCCTGAAAAAATAGTAATAGTATATGATCATAATGTTCCGGCTAATAATTCTGGTTCAGCGGAATTTCAGAGAATAACTCGAGAATTTGCCCATGAACAGGGTATAAAAAATATTTACACCCATGGAGAAGGCATATGTCATCAGGTCCTTCCAGAAAAGGGTTATATCCAACCCGGAAAGGTAGTAGTAGGTGCCGACTCCCACACTTGTACTTATGGGGCCTTTGGCGCATTTGCAACTGGAATGGGCGCTACCGACATGGCGGCAGTATTTGCTAGTGGAAAAACATGGTTCATGGTCCCGTCTGCTTATAAAATCACTGTAGAAGGAGCTCTTGGGAAATTTGTTACAGCTAAAGATGTTATTTTAAATATCATTGGTAAAATTGGGTCTGACGGTGCTACTTACAGATCTCTAGAATTTTGTGGTGCTACTATTGATTCCATGGATGTTTCCGGACGAATGACCATTACCAACATGGCCATAGAAAGTGGAGCCAAAAATGGGATTATGGAGCCTAACCTGGACACTTTGAAGTACCTGGAAGATCGTAAGGTCACTGGTTTTGATATTATAAAATCTGATTCAGACTCAATTTATGAAAAAGAGTATGAGTTTCAAGTCGATGATCTGGAACCCCAACTGGCTTGCCCTCACAACGTGGACAATGTGGAACCGATCTCGAAGATTTCAGGTACTCACATTGACCAGGCAGTTATAGGATCCTGTACTAATGGTCGTTTAGAAGATTTACGTATTGCTGCTGAGATTTTGAAAGATAAACACGTCCATCAGGATGTTAGACTCATCATTGTCCCAGCTTCTCGTCAGATATATCTGGATGCCATGGAGGAGGGGATCATAGAAACATTCCTCCAAACCGGTGCTCTGATTTGTAATCCTGGTTGCGGTCCGTGTTTAGGGGCCCATATGGGGGTACTCACCGAAGGTGAAGTATGTGTATCCACTACCAACCGCAACTTCGTAGGTAGAATGGGAGACCCCCAATCGGAAATTTATTTGGCTAATCCGGCAGTAGTAGCATATTCTGCTATTCATGGTGAAATAAAAGATCCGAGGGAATAATAAATGGATGAACTGATCTTCAATGGAATAAATAAAATCGAAAATAGCTTAGGGGGCCTTTCAAGTGCTCAAAAGATACTTCTGGCCACTGACGGTTCGGTAACTACTATTTTGGATGTTTTAAAAGGGAAAATTCAAATTCGAACGTTAGTCCAGGAATTTCGAGAGGCAGATCTCGAAACGGCTCAACTATTGGACATTGATGAAGGGGATACTGTAAATTTTAGAATAGTAATTATTGAGGGTAAAGAGCCCCTTATACATGCTACTTCGATAGTTCCAATTAAAAGGTTGAATAATAGCTTTAAAGAAGATTTAGTACGGGCTGATATTCCTATTGGGCGAATTTTAAAGAAATACAAGATTGAATCCCGGCGTGAAATTCGTTCCATCGAAATAGAAGAGAATTCATCTGAGTTAGAGAAAATCTTTAAAGATGAGGGCCCCTTTCTCAGTCGAACTTATCATATTATTTATAAAAACCAGCCTATCATCTGGTTGAAAGAAACCTTTCCCTACACTATGTTCCGGGAATAGCCTTAAAGATAATTTAACAACTTGTCATTTAATAGGTGGTCTGTGATATGGGTGTTAAGTTCAGAGATATAGTATCTACCGAAAACATAAAATTTGAAGATTTAGATGGTAAAACCGTCGCCCTGGATGCTGCTAACATTATCTACCAGTTTTTGTCCAGCATCCGTCAGAGAGATGGTACACCACTTATGGATCACAATGGAAGGGTAACTTCCCACTTTAGTGGTATATTATACCGTACCACTTCCCTGATTGAAAAAGGAATAAAACCAATTTACGTCTTCGATGGCAAATCCAGCCACTTAAAAAAGGATACTCAGGCTAAAAGAAATGATGTTAAAGTGGAATCAGAAAGACGGTGGAAAGATGCCCTGGAAGAAGGCCGGATGGAAGATGCCCGAAAATTCGCAGTCCGTTCATCTCGAATGTCACGTGATGTGGTGGAAGGATCTAAAAAACTCCTGGAATTAATGGGAATCCCCTATATACAGGCTCCAGGAGAGGGAGAGGCACAGGCTTCCTACATGGTTGAAAATGGAGATGCCTGGTGTGTGGGATCCCAGGACTATGACTGTCTACTTTTTGGTGCTCCACGCATGGTGAAAAACCTGACTATTACCGGGGGCAAAGCCAATATAGAACTAATTCAACTAAATAATGTTTTAGGTGAACTGGGAATCACCCGAGAACAGCTGGTGGACTTGGCTCTTCTGGTTGGAACGGATTTCAACCCAGGTATAAAGGGAATAGGTGCAAAAAAAGGATTAAAACTCATTAAAGAACATGGCAATATTTTTGATGTCCTAAAAGAAATGGACGTTATTTTTGAAGTCCACCCTGAAGTCCTGCAGAACTTGTTTTTAAAACATGACGTAATTACCGATTACAAACTCCAGTGGAAAAAACCCGACCAAGAAGCGATTGTAGAGTTTTTATCTGGAGAACATGATTTTTCAAAAGATAGAGTCCTTAGTGCTGTTGATAAAATCAAAAAACTGGACACTAACCAGAGTAGTCTGGAGAAATGGTTTTAAAAAGGGAGGATAATTCAATTAGAAGGGAGGATAATCTCCAAAAAATTCTTTAGCATAATTTTTAGCAGTATCTACCTGTTTGGGATAGGCACCTATCATCTTTTTTTCTAATTCCTCACGACTGTTTGAACCGGCAATAATCTTTAAAACTTCCCGGTACACTTTGAGAGATTCTGGTCCAGCATTACATGGCATTTCCAGTGTCATACAAATATCATTTCGCTTAAAAATACTGGTACGAATATAAGGGGATACTGATCCAATTAGCACTCCCTCTTCTAATTCTATCAGCGGCGGCACACCTTCTATAGAACGTCGGTGAGGGCTGGTAAGCTTTCTATAGTTCTTTTTATGGTAACAGTGCAGCTCAATGTAAACCTGTGGTTGGTAATAGTCAATAAGATATAAAATCTCTTTACCAATCTTTGTTTCGTAGTATTCCCGTTTGAGAGTGCTCACGTAGGGTGTAGTGTCGCAGTTGTAAATAACCAGACGACCTCCTTTCACATCTTTTTCATTCAACTCTTTAAGGACCTTAATGGTACTTTCACCTTCTTTACCGTGTATACCGCCTATAAACAAGCGGTTAGGATTTTCTCCTTTGTGTATAATATTAAAATAGCTCAATCAATCGCCTGTTTGTTGTTTTTATAGTTTAAAAATATGAGAACTGCTTCTTTAACCTGGTTCAGTTGGATTGAATTCAGATTTAGGTCTAATTTTTCGTTTAAATCTTTAATGAATACTTCCAGATCATTTGAATTTGATGAATCTATTTTTTGGGCATGTTTTCGTGTTTTTTCAAATAAAATAAGAAAATTATCAGAAAAATCTACAAAATATCTGCGGAGTTTATCAACAGCCAGGGGATACAGTTCTTCTAACTTTTTTAAAATACTAAAACGGTCATTGGAATTGGCAGCCACTTCCATGACCTTTAGATACACTTCTAAAGATTCAACAGAAGGATCACATGGCATCTCCAGTATAAATGGAAAATCATACTTTTTAAAAAATACAGAGCGGATAATAGGTGATATAGAACCAATTAGAACTTTTTTATCCAGTTCCACCAGTGCAGGAATACCACTCTCTTTTTTTCTCTCTTCCCGTGTTAATTGGAAGTAACTGGAAAGGTGATAACAGTGTAATTCCAAATAAATGGTAGGTTGGATCTTTTCAATCAGATCTAAAAGTTCAAGACCAGTGGGGGTGTCATAATAATGGCGTTCTAAAGTGCTGATGTAAGGACTCACCGTGAAGTTATGTAAAAAAAGTTTTCCATTTTTTAAAACACTTAAAGGAAAGTTTCGCATGGCAAGGATGGTGGTTTGACTTTCCTTACCGTGCACACCGCCCACAAAAAGCCGTGCTGGCCCGAGACCTTCATTTAAGGCCCGAGAAAATGATGTTTCCATCTTTTTTAAGTTCCTTCTTCCCAGCCCTCGAGATATTCCTCTTGACGATTTGTTAGACTATCAATTTCTATGTTCATAGCTTTCAACTTAAGTCGGGCAACTTCCTGATCTTTTTCATCAGGAGTACGATAAACTCCAGGTTCTAACTGGGTTTCCAGAAGATACTCGGCCGAAAGTGCTTGCATAGCGAAGCTCATGTCCATTATATCCGCGGGATGGCCCTGCCCTCGATCTCCTGCTAAATTTACCAGCCTACCTTCGGCTAATAAATATAAACTACGTCCATCTGCCATTTTGAACTCTTCAATATCTGGACGGATCTGTTCAGTGGTGGTAGACATGTCGTTCAAGTGTTGACTGTTGATTTCAACGTTGAAATGACCGGAATTGGCCATTATGCATCCATCTTTCATAACTTTAAAGTCATCACCACTTACCACATCTATATTACCAGTGGCAGTGATGAGGATGTCCGCGTGTTTAACCGCTTCTCGAACTGTCATAACACGGTAACCATCCATTCTAGCTTCCAGTGCACGTATGGGGTCTACTTCAGTTATAATAACATTAGCACCCAGACCATCTGCTCTAAGGGCAATTCCACGACCGCACCAACCGTAACCACAAACTACCACATTTTTCCCAGCAATGAGCACGTTGGTAGAACCCATTATGGAATCGAAGGTGGATTGACCAGTTCCGTATCGATTATCAAACAGATACTTGGTGTATGCATCGTTCACAGCCATCACTGGAAATTCAAGGGCCCCATCATCGTGCATGGCTTTTAAACGGTGAATACCTGTGGTGGTTTCCTCACAGGCGCCTTTTATTTTAGATAGGGCTTCTCTTCTTTCCCGGTGGATGAGAAAGATCATATCGGCTCCATCGTCAATTATAATATCCGGTTCGTGGTCTAGGACTCGATTAATGTTCTGGTAGTATTCTTCATTGGTTTCTTCTCTCCAGCCGTACATATGAAGGCCCATAGATGCTCCTGCAGCAGTGGCGTCGTCATGGGTGGAAAGTGGGTTGCATCCAGTCATCGCCACTTCAGCACCACCTGCTTGGAGGGTCAGGCCTAAATTAATGGTTTTGGGTTCCAGATGAAGGCAAGACCCAATGGTTATCCCTTCAAATGGTTTTTCTTCCTGGAAACGTTTCTTTATGTGTTCCAGAACAGGCATGTGCTTTTGCACCCAAGATATTTTCTTTTTACCCTGAGGGGCCAGGGAAATGTCCTTTACATCGTAACTCATTCTATACACCTTTTTTAATCATGAAAGTTGAAGTTAAAATAATTTCTCACTTAATGAATAAAATATGATCTCCGGCTATTTAAGATTAAATGTTGCAGATTGAATTTATAAAATAGATGGGATTTATAAAAATAATAGTATATCCTGATTAAAATTTAAAAATAGTATGAAAAATCCAGAAATAAATAAAAAAGGGAGAAATACTAGTAGAATTTCTCCAGATCTTGTAATTTAATGGTATTGTACCAAGTCGGGTTTTTCTTCGGTTTTAACCTTTTTCAGGGCCTTTCTGAAGTACTTCATGGTAACTTCTTTGGCGTCAAGGTTTTCCCGAAGGGTTAGCATCACTGCTTCCCGACACACAGCCTCAATATCAGCACCTACGTAACCATCAGTCTCTTTGGATAGTTTTTCCAGGTCCACGTCCTTGGCCAGTGGCATATTTTTGGAGTGTACCTTGAATATTTCCAGGCGAGCTTCCTGATCAGGGTCGTCGACTTTTACGTGTCGATCGAATCTACCCGGGCGCAGAAGGGCAGGATCCATGATATCTACCCGGTTTGTAGCGGCAATAACTGCCACATCCTGAAGTTCTTCCAGGCCGTCAATTTCAGTTAATAGCTGGTTAACCACTCGTTGGGTAACACCGCTGTCGGTGCTTACGCCGCCACGGGTTGATGCAATAGAATCGATTTCGTCAAAGAAGATCACAGTGGGTGCAGTCTGTCTGGCCTTGCGGAAAACTTCTCGCACACCTTTTTCTGATTCTCCCACCCATTTAGAGAGGAGTTCAGGGCCTTTTATCGCTATGAAGTTAGCGTCACTTTCGTTGGCTACTGCTTTGGCCAGGAGGGTTTTCCCGGTTCCTGGTGGTCCGTAGATTAGAACACCTTTGGGGGGAGTAACTCCAAATTTCTCGAAACTTTCTGGATATTTGAGAGGCCATTCTACAGCTTCTTTTAGTTCTTGTTTAGCATTAGTTAAGCCTCCAATATCATTCCATGTGATATTGGGTACTTGCACCAGGACTTCTCTGAGAGCTGACGGTTGAATTTCTTTAAGAGCTTCTTTGAAGTCAGTCTTCTTGATGATCATCTTTTTAAGAGTTTCTTTGGGTATTTCTTCTTCATCCTTGATATCAGGCAATACCCGACGGAGTACCCTCATTGCAGCTTCTTTACATAGAGATTCTAAATCTGCACCTACAAATCCATGGGTAGTTTCGGCAATTTCATCCAGGTCCACATTTTCGTCCAGAGGCATTCCCCTGGTGTGGATCTGAAGCACTTCTCTACGGCCGTCTTTATCAGGTACGCCAATTTCTATTTCTCGGTCGAATCTTCCAGGACGCCTTATGGCTTGGTCAAGTGCGTCTGGCCTGTTGGTTGCTCCAATGACCACTACTTGGCCTCTGCCTTTAAGACCATCCATCAAAGTTAGTAGTTGGGCTACAACTCTTCTTTCTACTTCTCCAGAGACTTCTTCTCTTTTGGGTGCGATGGCGTCAATTTCATCAATAAAGATGATGCTGGGTGCATTTTCTTCTGCTTCTTCAAATATCTCTCTCAGTCTTTCTTCGGACCCACCTACATATTTGCTCATGATCTCTGGTCCTTGAATAGCAATGAAATGAGCGTCACTTTCGTTGGCTACTGCTTTGGCTAGGAGGGTTTTCCCAGTTCCTGGCGGCCCGTGCATTAAGACTCCTTTAGGTGGTGATATTCCCAGCCTTTCGAAGAGTTCGGGACGTTTGAGGGGTATTTCAATCATTTCTCTGACCTTTTTAACTTCCTCTTTGAGTCCTCCAATATCTTCATAAGTTACTTCTACCAGGTTTTTAACTCCTTCTAGTTTAGAAACATCTACTGGCTCAGTCTGTACTTCTAAGTCAGTTGTTTCGGTAATTCTAACAATTCCTACTGGTTTGGTGGAGACTACCGCTAGTTTTAATTCACCCATGGGACTGAAATCAGTGTTCATGTCTCGGAAGAACTCATCGAATAATCCTCCGCGCATAGTCTGTTGTTGCTGACGAATTCCGGTGACGATCATATCCCCTTTGGACATGACTCTTCCCTGAAAAGCAGCTCTAACGTCGCCTCTAATTCTGATTTGTTGATCAACTGGTGCTAAAGTTACTTTTTGGGCTTCTTTTACCTGGGCTTTTCGTACTGTAACATTTTCTCCCAGGGATGTACCTGCATTTTTGCGTATGTAACCGTCAATTCGAATTATGCCCAGACCGATATCTGATTGTGAAGATGCCACCATGGTAGCAGTTAATTTTTTTCCTTCAATTTCTATTATATCTCCGTCCAGGAGATCCAGTTTTCCCATGCATTGGGGATCGATTCTGGCTACTGATCGGCCTACATCTGCTTGTGAAAATGCTTCTGCAACTTTTAATTTCGTTTCTTCAGTTTTAATAATAAAACCCCCATAATCTTTATTGTATTTCAAATGGAGTAAATGTTGCTGTTTAAAAATAAAATTTAAGTCAAGTTTATCTTTTAGTTAACTTATGTTACTTTAACATTGTCAACAACAATATATAAACTTTTCGATAAGATAGTTATATAGATATTAAACTAAGAAAAATTATCTTTTAAAATTAAGAAAAAGTATAATATTCATCTAATTTTACCGCCAAAACCTTTTAAAAACATTTCCACATCAAAACGGGTCTGAGGATCCAGTACATGGTAACGAATGGTAATGCTATGGGAATCAGTTGGTAGCTGATCACCTTGGTAAACATCTATTAATTCCGCGTCAATAACACCTTCCAATTTTTGAATGCCTAAGGCAATTAATTCCGGGTTAGAATTTGCAGGGAAAATAATTGAAACATCGTAGGATTTAAGGGGGAGATGGGTTTTCTTCCACGCAAAAATTTCTACCTGTGACAATGTTTCTACATTGGCCAATTTTAATTTCGTAACTTTTTTACTATTATTAAGATATAGAAACTCTGGCGTTAATTCTTCCAAAATCCCTACGTGGATGTTACCGGAGTAAATGTGTCTTACACCAACTTCTTGACCCAAAGAATTTTTAAGAGTGCTAATTTCTGCATTCAGAGCGAATATGGCCTTATCAGACCGTCCTAAAGATGCTTCTAGATCGTCAAGATGTTTAGCAGCTGAACTCATGACATTTACAAACTCTTCCTGGTTTTCATCCTCAATCATACCCTTAAGCTCTTGGAATGTTTCTAAAAATTTTTGGTGTGTAACACCAATATGGCGGTTTTTAGTTTGAATGGAGTAGCATAAATAAGGGTTTTGGGCCACAATTCGGGCAATCATATCCAGCATAAGGCTGTAAATCGGGCTAGAAAACTTTCTAGACTCCTTAACATCTATTTCCATCTTCTGGATAGTCGCAGCAATTGATATGTAAGCGAAATGGGTTAAACCCTGGACTATGCTCATCATCCGGTCGTGGATTTCCGGTGTGGTAGAAATAACTCGTGCTTTCTCTTTTTTGAGAAAATCGACCACGATAGGATACCATTTTCCCTTCTTTTCAGGAGTTAAAACTACTACCTGACCCTCCAGAGATCTTACTCTGGGACCGAACATGGGATGGGTAGGTAATACTTCCACGCCTTCGGGGGCGTATTTTTCCATTAAGTTGGCAGGATCTTCTTTCACCGATGTTACATCAATCAGTAGAGACCCTTTCCTCATAAGAGGTGCTAATTCTTTAATTATTGCAGCTGTAGATTCAATAGGAACTGCTAAAATAACTACATCTGATTTTGCTGCGATTTTGTTATCAGAAGTGTAAAAAACTCCTAGATGCTTGGCTGCGGATTTTCCAGATAGAGAGTCCCTTCCAGTGATGGTAACTGTTTGTTCTTTCTCTTTTAAGTAACTGGCAATCCAGTATCCCAAACCTCTGGTACCACCAATAACCGCTACTTTCATGAACAATCTTTTGATGAAGGAACTATAAAATTATATCTCTAATGAACTCATCTCCTGCTCATCAGTTACTCCTGTCATTTTTTCCAGAGCTTCCAATACTTCACCTACACTGTCGTTTTTCATAACGTCCAGAAAATTCTCCAGTTCAGATTTTTGTCTTAAAAAAATCCCTCTGCGTTTTATAGGGCTTCCTCTTTCATCGATGGGGTTTATTTCCATCATAACACTTTCTTGGGTTCCTTTTGATGGTGCTTTAACTAGAAACACTCCACTTACCGAAGTAGGTACTCTCTGCCATGCTTTGACGTTTTTTAATGCTTCTTTTATTTTGTTTTCTAATTCTTGAGACATTAACTCACCAAACTCTTCTTTGTAATAACTTTTATTTAAAAGTTATGATAATGATAAAATTTTATGTTAAGCTTAAGATAAGAAATAATAGTTAAAAAATCTCTGGGAATGATACATCACCATTGGAGCAAAATAAACTTCAGTAAAAGATGAACATTAAAGTTACAAAGAGAAAGAATCCATTTAAGAATTTCAAAATAGAATTCATTTAATTTATTTCAAAAAAAAATAGAATTGAAAAAAATAGTTAATATTTATTAGAACAACTCATTTGAAAAATATTCACTCTATAATTCATAGGAAGTTCACCTTACACTTAAGATTAAGAGGTCCTACAATGCGTTTAGTGAAACAGGATACAAAAAGGGGATTAGTAGAAGTGATCCCCGAAACATTAGATGATCTGTGGCACCTTTATCATATTATAGGACCTGGAGATCTGGTTTCATCTAGAACTACACGTAGGATCCAGGACAATACTGGGGAGCGTTTAAGGAGTGATCGGGGAATTAAAAAGACATTTTTCATGGGAATAAGAGTTGATAACATCAAATTTCATCGTTACACAGGTAAATTGCGGGCAACTGGTGTTATAGAAAAAGGTCCAGAAGATCTGGTTCCACTGGGATCTCACCATACATTGGACCTGAAAATCCAGAATCCCATAAAAATTCAAAAAGAAAAATGGTCACGGTGGCATAAAAAACGTCTTAAAGAGGCTATGAATGCTTCAATGGTTCCTAAGGCATTAGTGGTTGTAATTGAAGACGATACTGCTGATCTAGGTATTTTAAGGCAGTACGGAATTGATTATTATGGCCCGCTCATAGGGGGAATTTCAGGCAAGAGAGTAGTTATGAAAAACCGAAAACAGGCCTTAGAAGAATTTTACGATGATGTAGCCCAGATTATAAATGACCAGGAAGGAGTGGAAGGGATTGTAATTGCTGGCCCAGGATTTACAAAAAACGACTTTTTCCAATTTTTCTCACACAAATATCCTGATAAAGCTAGCTTGTCTCGTATTGAGAACACAGGAACTGGTGGGAGGGTTGGAATCAGAGAAGTAATAAAAAAAGGAATTCTAGATGAAATGGCCACTGAAGGACGCATCGTCCACGAAATGAGGGCTATGTCCAAAATATTAGAAGAAATAGGTAAATCGTCCAACTTGGTGACCTATGGTAAAGAGGAGGTCCGAGCTGCAACTGAAGCAGGGGCGGTAGAAGAACTAATGGTAATCGATGAGTTAATTCGAAGAAAAGATGTTGAAAAAGTAATGAATATGGTAGAAAACTTACGGGGCAAGGTCATGGTTGTAAGCAGTGAACACGAGGGAGGTAAACAGCTTACAGCCCTGGGGGGAATGGCCGCACTCTTGAGATATCCAGTAGGATGAGAATAGTTAGAGGGAGAAGATGTAGGTAATGATGGATGTAATAACTTTAATACTGGCCCTGGCTTTATCGGCTACTTTAACTTTAACTTTTCAAAAACTCTTTACCCAAATTGGGGGAAATCTTTACACGTCTATAAGGGGAGGAACACCTCGTGCTGTTGGTTTAGCACCTTATTTAGTTCTTTTATTGTTCTTTCCTCCGCCTGGAAGCTATTTAATTGGTATTATTGGAATTTTCGCATTTTTTGACGATGTAATTGGTAGAAAAAATATTAAAAGATTACCATTTGAAATTGGTCAACTATCAAGAGGTTTAGGATTACTAATGGTTATACTGATAGGTTATATGTACTACGGCCCAGTTTCACTCTTAATAGGATTGATGATCCAGCCTTTAAATATTGCCGACATGCAACCGGGAACAGCTTCGTCAACAGTATTCATAATGGGATCTTTGATGGCAATTCTTCTTTATTTTGGCGCGGGAAATCCTTATTTCTCTGCACTTATCGTTTTAGCTGTATGTCTGGGTTACGCTCCCCTTGACTATCAGGGAAAAATAATGATGGGAGAAGTGGGCAATCATTCCTTTGGAGTTAGTTTAGGGATAATATATGTAGTATTGGGGAATTACATAACTCATTTCTATTTAGGGAATAGTTGGGGAACATTTTTAGTTGTTTTACTTCTTTTAATATTTACTTCAATTCTTATAGCATTTTTAAGGAGAAAAAACTTGAAAAACTTTTTAGAAAATCAACTGGGCATCCAGGATCCTTCCTTTGGTGATTATGTTATGGACGTTTTAAGTGGAGGAGGTTTGGGTGATCTTTTACGCAGAATATTCTTAGGAAAACGTAAACTGATTGTTCAAAACAGGTTAGGTTTGGTTTTAGGTTTACGCCGTCTTTTTTATAATCCATATTCATGAATTAATTTGGAGGGTGTTTATGAATTCGGTATTGGAATCAATAAAAAATCGTAGAAGCATTAGAAAATATTTACCAGACCAAATAAAGGACGAAGAACTGGCGGTTATTTTAGAAGCTGCGCAATACGCGCCCAGTGCTCGTAATGATCAGCCCTGGTATTTCACTGTAATTCAAGACAGGGTGTTAATAGAATATATGAACAAAGAAGCTAAAAGATCCATGAAAGAGTCAGGGGAAGAATGGCTTTTTAATATTGGTAATAGTGAACGTTACCATGTTTTCCACCATGCTCCAACCGTAATTGTAGTTTCCGGAGAAATTGGTGCCACAGAACCTATGGTAGATTGTTCAGCAGCTACTCAAAACATTCTTTTAGCGGCTGAGTCTTTGGGGATTGGTTCTTGTTGGATAGGGCTGGCAAGGTTCTTTTTTACTGATAAGAATTTTGGGGAGAAGTATGTGGCCATTCCTGAAAGAGTGGAAGAATTAGGGATACCATTTGGATATCAGCCTTTTTTCGCTATTACTTTAGGTTATAAAGATCAAGATGTAAGAGCACCCCCTAGAAAACAGAACTTGATAAATTACATTAAATAATCCCTCTGATTCCTGAGATCATAAACCTAATCCGGTTGAAGAACACTATGATTTAATGATGTAATTTCAAAGTCTGAAATTATTTTCATATCTTGCGATTGTAGCGGGTAATAAATTCAGATTGAATGTTGCATGAGAATATGGTAGTAAAAATTTAAGACAGGTACAAGATCCAACTTATTTGGGGTGTTTGGATCTTATTACTATGGTAACTTGTATCTTATGGTAACTTGGAGTCAAAAATCTTAGGAAATGTTACAAATTTTCAAGTTTAGTTATGAATTATGGGGTGATATTTTGGGTTTAAATCAATCATGCGCTTCACTCAAATTTCTCATAGGTTTAGTTCTTACTCTCATTTTTTGATACTAATTTTCTCTTGAAAATTGTACTCATCTAAAGCTTTACAGGCCTAAAAATTTGTAAAAACCAATTTAAAATACTTCTTGCAATTAAATGATCTTTGTTGATCATTTAACAAAAATTTGTAGTTTGTTATGAATATTGTTTGCAGAAAGAAAAACACATAGGTCAACTAATCGCATGACAACAAATTTAATAAAGGGCTGTAACCCAATCACGAGCAAGGATAAATATAAATTGCCAAACATCACAAAAAATCTGTTATAATTTAATACATTTGTGATGTTTTTCACAAAAAGTGAGAGTATTAAGAAAAAATTGATATGTACTATTAACTGGCAATTAATACGTACATATTAAGCTGCGTAGTATGGGGGACCAATTATATCAATTAATTCAGAAGATAGAATAAATCTTATTTCAGTAGATGCAGATATGGAAATAGATATGGATAGATCTGTTAATTATGATTTGGTTCGTAATGAAAATGCAGACCCTACTGATATATCTTTTTGGTTACCAGTTCAGATTGAAGATGAGACTGAAGAGCTGAGCATAAGCGAAGTTTTTAATAATGAACCAAAGGAAAATGTTTTTTTGCTACCTGTTAAAATCCAAAGCTCCAATAATAATTTGAGTTTAAGTAAAATTTTGGAAAAACGTTCTGATGATCCTCTTAGCGACGTTACTTTTTTGATACCTGCCCATAATGAAGAAAAGGCTATCGGAAGACTTGTAGAGCAAATAAAATTATGGTGTTCTTCTCGGGTGATTGTTGTTGATAATGATTCCACCGATAAAACTGCGGAAGTAGGAAGGAAACATGGAGCCTATGTGTTCCCTGAAAAACATCGAGGCAAAGCCCACGCTGTAAAAAAAGGATTTCATAATGTTAAATCCAAATTTGCCATAATGTTAGACGCGGACTTCAGTTATGATCCTCGTGATGCCGAAAAATTGTTACAACCACTAATAAATGATGAAGCTGATGTAGTTATGGGATCCAGGATTCACGGCAAAAGAGATGATGGAGCGCTGCCATTTCTCAACTTAATAGCTAATCATGTTTTTAGTACAACTGCAACTCTGCTTTATGGTAGGGTTTCAGACGTATGCACAGGATACTGGGCTTTTAAAAGAGAAGTATTACAATCTCTTTTAAAAATGGGCATAGACTCCACAGGATTCGAAATAGAAGCTGAGATGTACGCTAAATTATCTCAAATGGGTTTCAGAATAGTGGAAGTGCCGATTAAATACCGTCAAAGAGTGGGAACTTCTAAATTAAATCGTACTAAGGATGCGATTAAAATTATTCGGACTTTCATTGCCTATAAACTTCTGTCCCATAAACCATAATCAAATTGTGGGTTTTTTATTCAATGTCCAATAAAAAGATTTTAATCAGCATAATTATTGTCACGTATAATAGTAAAAACCATATTAAAAACTGCTTAGAGTCTATATTGAACCAGTCATATCCTGCTAACTACGATTTTGAAATTGTAATAGTTGATAATTGTTCTAGCGATGAAACTGTAAGTTTTATAGAAGATAATTATCCTGCTAGGATAATAAAAAACCAAGTAAATAGTGGGTATGGTTCTGCCAATAACCTGGGAGTGAAAAATTCCGAGGGAAATTATATTGTTATTTTAAATCCGGATACCATTTGTGATGAGGGATGGTTACCGGGCTTAATTGAACCTTTAAAGAATCACTCTAAACTTATTACTACGCCTAGAGTTCTGGTCTACGATGGGAAATATATTAACAGCTGTGGATTAATTACCCATTTCACGGGATTATCTTTTACAAGAGGTCTAAATGCTCAAAAAGATGATTTCAACCGATCTGAATGTATCAATGGAATTTTTGGATGTTGTTTTGCTATTAAAAAGAAAGATTTCCTGAAATTAGGTGGATTTGATCCGGATATTTTCCTTTACACTGAAGATGTAGAACTTTCATATCGGGCCCACTTGAACGATTTTAAGATTCTTTTTGTACATAATTCCATAATTAAACATGATTATGTTCTGAATGTATCACCACAAAAAATATACTACCTGGAGAGGGGAAGGTACCATATTCTGAAAAAATATATGCCTTGGAAATATTTCTTAGTTTTACTTCCCTCATTATTGATAGCTGAAGTACTAATCACAGGGTATGCTCTTAAATATGGATTTGAAGGGTTAAAATATAAAATAAAAGCACTTAGGGATGTTTTAAGTCTTGAAGCTGATAAAATTGATGGAAATGAAATAAAAATAGATAAAATCTTTAGGTTTATGGACACAGAAATTCCATTGGATCAATTAACTTTTAATCCAGTTGAAAGAGCATTTAAAATAATAGCAAATAAGATTTTCACTATTAACTGGGTGTTGTTCAAAAGTTTAAATAAAAATGCATCTTCTAATAAATTGTCTGTGGATAGATTAGTTGATGAATTTAAAGGAGATGTAAATTGAAAATATGTATGATTAGCTCTGAATTTCCACCAGAATCTGCAGGCATTGGAAACTTTGCTTACAATCTTTCCCAGGGTCTTCAAAAAAAGGGAAACGAGGTAGTGATTTTAACAAGAGGAAATCTTAAAAATCAATTTCAGGGAGATTTTCATGGTGTAGATGTTCACCGAGTTCGTTTTTTACCTTTACCCCCATTTCACATTAGTATTCATGGTTATTTTATGAAGAAATACCTTTCTCAAATAGATTTAGATAGTTTTGATTTGATTCACTATCACACACCTTTAGTTCCCTATTTGGCTACAGATCTTCCGACAGTGACTACGGTTCATTCCTCTTGGAGTACTGAGAGCCTTAGATACAACCAGATCACAGATTTACATTCTTTTTACATAAAATTGTTCAGTCGATTTTTAATCAAAAATGAAGGGGATGTTATTAGAAAAACTGATAAGGTTACCACAGTGGGCTGTCAAGTAGCAAAAGATATTCAGGCTAGTTATGATGTTGACCCGTCGCAGATATCGGTGGTGGGAAATGGAGTTGATACTAATTTTTTTACACCACCAAAAACCTATCGAGATAATGGGAAAATACTGTACAGTGGGAGGTTGGTCTATGGTAAGGGTTTGATGGATCTGGTAGGAGCTGCTAAAACAGTCTGTGGTAAATATCCTAAAACTTCCTTCATAATAGCAGGTGAAGGTTTTCTTAAGCCTAAACTGAAAAGTTTAGTGCAAAAATTACATTTAGAAAAAAATTTTGAATTTTTAGGACATATTGATCAATCGAAACTTTTAAAACACTATCAAAATGATTCTATATATGTACTGCCTTCCTACGGCGAAGGTTTACCATCTGCAGTTCTGGAAGCTATGTCTTGTGCTATGCCCGTTGTAGCTACTAATGTGTCTGGAATTAATGAGGTTGTGGAAGATGGCAGAACTGGTTTGTTAGTACCGCCCAATGCACCTGATTTATTGGCTAAAGCTCTCTTAAACTTATTAGAAAATGATGATTTAAGAAATTCAATAGGTGAAAACGGTAGAAATCAAGTTAAAAATAAGTTTACTTGGAACATAGTCACTGATAATATTTTAATGGCCTATGATGAAGTTATTTAATATTCTAATACTAATTCAACATGGGCGAGGGAGATAAATAAAATGAAAATATGTGTGGTAACTCTCGCAGAAAAGGGAGGAATGATTCATTATGCTTCACAACTTTCCCAAGCTTTGGCTAAATATCATCAAGTTCATCTGATAGTTTCGGATAAAGCTGAAATAGAAGATCTGGAAGATGTGAATATGGTTAAGATACCAGTTCCCATGGAATACATGAGTTCTAAATTATTCAGTTTTCTCACTCTTAAACGTACTATTAACAGTTTAAAACCAGATTTAGTACATTTCACATCTACACACCCCTGGCTAATTGCAGTTGCACCACTTCTCAGTTGTCCAATAACGGCCACCATACATGATGTTAAAATGCACCGTGGAGAATGGAACCCCATATGGGCCTTTTCTCAGCGTGTTTTAATTAACAGTTCTAAAAAAGTCTTTGTGCACGGCCCTGTTGCACAAAAAGAACTTATAGAAAGTGGAACTCCGCTGGAAAAAATTTCAGTCGTGCCACACGGAGATTATTCATTTTTCACGCAATTTGAACACGAAAAGATGGAAGAAGAAGATAACATCCTTTTTTTTGGAAGGATTTTGGAATACAAAGGTCTTGAATATCTTATACGTGCTAAAAACTTTTTGAAAGATGAATATCCTGGTTTAAAATTGATTATCGCTGGTGAAGGTGATATTGGGCCTTATTTAGAATTAATAAATGATAAGGATGGATTTGAATTACATAATCGTTTCATTCCTGATGAAGAAGTTGCAAACTTTTTTCAAAGATCTAAAATGGTAGTTTTACCTTATAAAGAGGGAAGTCAATCTGGAATTATTCCCATTGCATATTCTTTTAAAAAACCAGTTCTGTCCACTAGAGTGGGTGATATCCCTGAAATGGTGGATGATGGAATTACCGGGATACTGGTACCTCCTTGTGACTGTACTGCACTGGTAGGAGGGATTCGTAAACTTATATCCCACGATCAATTACGCAAAAAGATGGGTGAAAATGGATATAATAAACTCATGATAGAAAATTCGTGGCAAAAAATTGCTGAACATACTACAGATAGTTATCGGGAGGTGATGTCACATGCAAATCCCTAACCCTTTAAGAATGAATGATTGGAAAATGAATGACTTTCTTAAAGTAGTTTTAATTATCCAAGCTTTATGGGTGTTTTCTATATTGCTTAATATTTATGACATTAAACTGGTCCTGTTACAACCCATATTAGGATTTATACTCTTCGCTTTCATACCTGGATTTATTATAATGCGGATAATGCGGATTCATGGCTTAAACAATATAAAAACCATTCTTTATTCGGTTGGATTAAGTTTATCACTTTTAATGGGAATTGGGTTTATAATAGATCTTTTATATCAATATATGGGATTGAAGTGGCCATTATCGTCTGCAAATATTATCATTATCTTTAATTGTTTACTACTTATTTTACTGACCATAGCCTATATTCGTGATGATGGGGATGAAACCCAGAGTTTATTAAATGTTGAAGATTATTTAAAATCGCCTGGATTACTGATTTTGGGATTTTTACCTATTATAAGCGTTATTGGAACTTATCTTGTGAATAACTACAATTCAAACCTTCTTTTAATGTTAATGATATTATTCATGTCATTAACAGTATTTATGGTAAGTTTTAATCGGCTAAAAAGTGAGCATTATCCTATCGTAATTTTTATTTTATCTTTAGCACTTCTATTTCATACTTCTCTCATATCGTCATATTTATGGGGTTGGGATATTCAGGGGGAGTTTTATTTTACTAATTTAGTTTTAAAAAGTGGATTCTGGAATTTTACTATTGGTCATAATTATGATGGTATATTGAGTACCAATATTTTGGGCACTATCTTCGCCATTGCCTGCAATCTTGATATAAGATGGGTATTTAAAATAATTTATCCAATTCTCTTTTCTTTGGTTCCTCTGGGTTTGTATCAGGTATATAAAAGTCAAACCAACGACAAGATTGCATTTTTTTCTTGTTTCTTTTTCATTTCTTTAGTTGTTTTTTACATGGACATGTTACAAACAGCAAGACAACAAATAGCTGAAATATTTCTGGTTCTTCTTCTTATTCTTCTGATTGATACTACACTGCAAAACCGAAAACGATCCATTTTGTTTGTTCTTTTTAGCATTTTTCTAGTAGTATCTCATTACGGACTATCCTATCTGTTCATGTTTTCCCTAATATTTGCATGGTTAATCCTTCTTTTAATATCTAATTCACGATTTAGGAATTTTATTAATAGTTTCAATTCTAAGGTTCGTTTTAGAGATAAAAAAATACTCCAACCTATCCCTTTAGATAATGACCGTCAAATATTCATTACTTCCACTTTCGTGATCTTTTTCTTTGCACTAACTGTAACTTGGTACATTTATGTTGCAAGTGCATTTTCTATGAAGGCATTTCTAAACATAGGTCATCAGATTACAGATAGTATTTTCAATGATTTTATGAAAACAGAGTCTTCACAATCATTACGGCTGATAAAGGGTAATGTTTCATTTTGGCATTCAATTGGTAAATATGTTCAATTGATATCTCAACTTTCTATCTTAGTGGGTTTTTTAAGTCTCGTTTTTAGAGGAAATAATTTTAAATATGAAAAGAATTTCTTTGTATTATCTCTGGTGAGCATTTTAATATTATTTTCTTGTATTGCAGTTCCCTTTTTTGCTGGAACCTTAAACACCACCCGACTTTATCAAATATCACTCATCTTCCTTTCCCCTCTCTTTGTAATTGGATGGATAACAACTTTTGCAGTTTTAGATAGTGTTATTCAAAGGTTAAGGCATCTAAAAACTCCATCTGTAATCTCAAGATCTTCATTTAAGATATTGTCGCTTTTCTTGATGATATTCATGCTATTTAATACTGGATTTATTTATGAGGTTACTAATGATAATCCTTCTTCAATTTCATTAAGTAAACCTTACTATCCCTTATTTAATTCAGAAGAAGTTTCTGCAGCTACCTGGTTTGAGGAAAATAAAATTAGTCCCAAAATATTCGCTGATAAGAACATGTGGCTATTATTGGGAAACTTGGAATTTATGGAAACAGAGAAATATCTTGTTCAAAACACCACTGCAGTTCCACCTGGTATCTATATTATGTTAGGTACCTTTAATATCCAAACTCATAAATTACTGATTTCTGATGTAACCGGTCCCCAGGAAGCTGAAACTTATATTGAATCGGGAATTTTTAATAACAGAAGCTTAATTTATGATAGTGGTGGGGGAAGGATATTATACTAAAAAAACTTTATACTAAACTTTATACTAAAAAACTTCTTTACTGAAATTTCATACCATCAACTATGCCTCTGAAAAATGACTTGAATTCTTCTCTGTAAATTATACAAGCCCCCGTCAAGTACCAAAAACGGAATAAAAAGAAATATAAGAGGAATACTATTAATTGGGATTTTTTTGCATATCTTTTAATAAACCAGAACTTATTACGTGTCAGATAGTATATCTTGATACTATTACTACTTGATGCCGATATCTTGTGCCATATTTTAGATTGGGGAACGAATAATGAAATGTAACCTGCATTAAGGCCTCTTATACACCAATCACTTTCTTCTAAATATGCAAAATATCCTGGGTCAAGCATTCCGACTTTTTCCACCACATCTTTTCGCACCAGCAAGCAAGATCCTTCAGCGTAATCTACCTTTCTTACTTTGTCGTATTGTCCGTGATCAACCTCATTTATGCCAGTATGTCTAAAATGACCTTTCCAGAGATTAATCATGCCACCTGCAAAATTTATTACATCGTGCTGCCCATTAAAATTGTAATAATATGTTTTTGGACCTGCAAATCCCATTTTAGGGTCAGATTTTGCGGCTTCTACCAGTTCTGTCAAGAACTTGTAATCAACTATGGTATCATTATTTAAAAGAAGTAAATAATCCGAATTAAGTTTATTCATAGCAAATTGTATTCCAATATTGTTTCCCTGCGCAAAACCATAGTTTTTTTTATTCTTTAAAAGTATTAAGCTTGGATCTGAAGGTTCTTTTATTTTTTTTTCCAAACTTGATTTGTTAGAAAAGCTTGATTTGTTTGAAGAATCACAAATATTATCTGCATTTATTTCTAAGACTTTAAGTGGTTTATTATCTGTTTGATAACTTGAAAATTTAGTATCAATAATCAACCTGCCTTCGCAGTATTCTTTTATTTTTTCAATAGAATCGTCTTCTGATGCGTTATCTATTACAACAACATGATAATTAGGATATTCAATTTGATAAAGGGATTCCAAACATTCGATGGTATCTTTCCAGCCGTTCCAGTTTATTATTATTATTGTAACGATTGGTTGAACTTCAGATTGCACAGTATTATCCATAATAATCCTCATGAAGTGATTTTTTTTTATTGGTGATTCAATATGTTATGGAATTATTTTCACTTTTAGATTCCTGATTATGAGTAACTCCTATCTTAAATAAATCAATTAGATAATTGCAATGCTAATTATGGGTTTTATAGTATGGTTGCTGGAATTTCAAAGATTGAACATCACATATAAACATCACATATAATAGTTAGTATCATAAAATTATTTAAAGTACTCTGTAGTGATTTTATGAATGAATGGGATAAAAACTTGCGATGGCATTTGTTTGAGGACAGCGCTGAGAATTTAAAGGAAGAATTAGGCGAAGAGGCGTCCAAAAATTTTTTTAATAATATTGAGAATCTTAATAATAGTTATAATAGGTTTAAGATACCAATAAAGTTTTTAGAGCTTGCTAAAAGAGTACATTATTCCTTTAATTCTGTAAAAAGTAATAAAAACAATCGAAAAACAGTTATATTCCAGGATGTTCTCAGCAAAAGATATCCTTCCATAGTTAGCAGTGTTTCAAAGTTATATAATCCTGTTTTAATTGGAGAAACGTTGTTCTCTTTATTTAATCCGAGTCGAACTTTTTATCAGCCGGTTTATTTCCCTATTTATTCTATTTACATGGACATATACTCTGGGATTTTAGATAATAATGAAATGCTACTGCAAAAGGCTCTAGATGATCTAATGCAAACTTTTAAAGATTTAAATCCTGACTTAATAGTTCTAAATCAAGATGCTTTTCCAGAATCTAGAGCAGTTATTATGGTGGCTAAAAAGATGGGCATCCCCACAATTGAAATTCAACATGGAACCTATCAACCCGGTTTTATTTCAACTGGAAGATACGTTGATGAAGTGTTTGTTTGGGGTGAATACTTCAGAAAACTTTATTATGACGAGAAAATACGAAAACCTGGAGAAGTTAAGATATTAGGATACCCCTATGAATTAGAAACAATGACAAAGAAGTCCCAAGAGAAAATTGTACTGTATTATCTTGGTCAGAACTTTGAGGCCGTAGACAGTAATCTTTTGGATGTAAAAATAAAAACTGTCAATTTTTTACAGAAATTATGCGAAGATTTGGGATTTGGATTTGTATACAGATTCCATCCTAGTGATCAGTTAGATCTGTTGAGATCTAACATTCCAGGTATAGAATTCACCCCCCAAGGTGAAACTTTGAAAGAATCATTTAAAAAAGGAGACATCTTCATTTCATTCAATTCAACCAGCCTTATTGAAGCTTCTTTACGTTCTAAATTATGCATTCAACTCCGAAATTATGATCTTCCCGCTGATAACTTTGAGAAATTAGGAATATGTGCGAAGACGGTGAAAACCCTAGAAGAACTGGAATTATTTATTAGGGAGATTTCAAAGATAGAAAATTTTTGTGACTCTTTTGGATCAGTCGATAGAAATTATATCGAAGTTCCCACCCCCAATCCAGGGGCAAGATTTTTAGAATTAATAGATGATCTGATCTGATCAACAAGACTCTCACAGGATTACCACCAATGGTAATAAAATTATTTTATAATTGGAATTATTTTTAATTAGATTAAGATTATTCAAAACCTGTTTTTAAACCATTTTCTTTAAAAACTGAATTTCTTCTCTGCTTATACCTTTCAAAATTAGAATACCTAAAGCATATACTAAGGTCGAAAGTACAGTAATGATCAGAATCCCGCCAACCCCACGGGGATATAGGGTTAAGATAATAACTGACATTAAAATCGATGCGAATATGCTTTTTAGTATAAATCTGAAATCTATTCCAAATTTGATGTGTTTAAGGGAATAAAATGTTGTAAGTAGGAATGAAACACCATAAGATAGCGTAGTCATTGCTGCAGCTCCCAGTATCCCATAGTAGGGCACAAAGATTATATTCAAAACAAGATTTATTATTGCAGTAATAATCCATATGATGCCAATAATCTTTGTATTATATTTTACAATAATGGTGTGGCTCATAATCCCAGAAATACCCATTAATAATGCTCCGAAGGCTACAAATGGTGTCACAAGATAACCATTTGAAGCAATTTCTGGTGTGGATAATATGGTTAATATGGGTTTTGATAGCAGTGACAATCCCACCACTGCAGGTATGGCCATAAGAAGAAAATATTTCATTGAATATTCCAGTAAGGTTTTTACCATGGTAATTTCGCCCTTATCATAAAATTTTGATATGGTGGCAGGTAAAATAGTGATGAAGGGCGCAAAAAACATCATGACAATATTTCCGAGGGCATAACCAGGTGAATAGTAACCTACAAAGGACAATCCTAAAATCAGTCCGATTACGTAGCGATCACTGGAGTCCACAATCCAGTAGGAAAGATTACTGGGTATTGAGGGAAGACTGAAAGAAAGATATTGTCGTAAATTTGTGAATCGGGGAACTTTAAAACCTATATCCTTTAAGACAGGTATCAACATTACTAAAAAAGTAATTATCTGGGAAATTAGAATGCCGATTATTGGGAATAAAATGTTGTAATTGTTTAAAGCAAAATAAGATACCAATGCTACATTAAGATATGTTTGGAACACCAAGAATATGGAATATAGTTTGATCTGATGCAGTCCCCGGAATAAACTATAAAAAAGGTTGTTTAAACAGAGGATGAACACTATGATTGATGTGAATATGGCAATGGAAGTATTACCTCCAAAAAGGGCTGATGCAATATAACTAGAAAACAGGATTAAAATAGTTGATGTGATGGTACCTGCTAAAAAAACCACACATGCAATTGAATAAAATGTTTCTTGAAGATCTATTTTTTCTTTTAGGGCGGGTATGAATCTCATAATTGCTATGGGCAGCCCTAAACCAGCTAAATTTGGTAGCAATCCAATGGTGACGTTTACTTGTACCCATATACCATAATTATCTATAGAATAACTTTTCGTCAAGATAGGCAATAGAATGAGTGGACTTATACTTAAAAGTATGTTAGTAATTCCCACCAACCCTATTCTTTGTACGAACAATTTATATTCATTCAAAACTACCACCTTGTCTGTATATCAAGAAAATCAGTACGAAATCTTTCCAAACTATTCTTCACCTAAACTATTTATATATTAATTGAACATATAAGCATATTATTATTTATTAGAACATATAAGCATATTAATAAGGAGGGGTCTATATTGTTGGATGATAAAGTGATTTTGATTACTGGAGGGACTGGTTCCTTTGGTAATAAGTTTGTCGAAAATGTTTTGAAAGAATATAATCCTCGAAAAATTATTATTTATTCTCGTGATGAATATAAACAGTTTTTAATGCAAAAAAGGTTTTCATACAGCTATACTGATGAAGATTTAAGATTTTTCTTAGGGGATGTTCGAGACAAAAATCGATTGACTCGTGCTTTCAATGGAGTTGACATAGTTATTCATGCTGCAGCTCTGAAACAAGTACCTGCTGCAGAATACAACCCAATAGAGGCAATTAAAACCAACATAAATGGGGCTCGAAATGTTATAGACGCAGCCATCGATAAAGAAGTTGAAAAAGTCATAGCATTGTCCACAGACAAGGCTGTTAACCCCATAAACTTGTATGGGGCTACAAAACTTGTTTCTGATAAATTATTCGTATCAGGAAATGCCTATGTTGGTGAACAGGATACGTATTTAAGTGTAGTGAGATATGGAAACGTTGCAGGAAGCAGAGGGTCCGTTATACCTCATTTCCAATCACTAATTGAAGAAGGACAAAATAAATTGCCCATCACTGATAATCAGATGACCAGATTCTGGATTACTCTTGATAATGCTGTTGATCTTGTTCTAAATGCAATTAAGAATGGTAAAGGGGGAGAAGTGTACGTAAGAAAATGTCCTTCATTTAAAATAACAGATTTAGCACGGGCTATGGGTGCTTCAGAATGTGAAAATGTGGGGATTAGACCTGGTGAAAAACTACACGAGATCATGATAACACCTGAAGATGCAAGAACTACCTATGAATTCGATGATCATTACTTAATTTATCCGCCCTTTGACTGGTGGGACTTAGATAGTCACTTTACAAAAGGTGGAACTAAAGTTGATAATAGTTTCAGTTATTCTTCAGACAACAATAAAGAATGGCTCAGTGTTGAAGATTTGAAAAAACTGATTGAATCCATTGAAATTGGGCACTGATTCCATGCAGGGGAAACGATTAATACCCTATGCCAGACAGTCCATCGATGATAGGGATGTTGAAGAACTTGTGAAAGTAATCAGATCTGATTTTATTACACAAGGTCCTAAAATAAATGAATTTGAAGAAAGTTTAGCCACTTATTGTGGGGCTGAGTATGCGGTGACCTTCAACTCCGGCACATCAGCCCTTCACGCGGCTTATCATGCTCTTGGCATTGGGGATGGGGACGAGGTTATTACCACACCCAATACTTTTGTGGCAACTTCTAATGCAGCTCTCTATTTGGGTGCGAAACCAGTTTTCACAGATTTAGAAATGAACACTGGCAACATGGATCTATCAAAAGTTGAGATGAACATTACATCTAAAACTAAACTTATTGTACCAGTTCATTATGGAGGATATCCTCTGGATCTTGTAACACTCCATAAGATTGCACAAAAGTATGAAGTTCCACTAATTGAAGATGCAGCCCATGCTTTGGGTGCAAAATATCGTGGGGAAAGAATAGGAAACTGTAGGTTTTCGGCCATGACTGTTTTTAGTTTTCATCCTGTAAAGCACATTACAACTGGTGAAGGAGGAGCGGTGTTAACCAACGATCCTGAATATTATGAGAACCTTCTAATGTTTCGAACTCACGGGATTACCAAAAAAAATTTTGTAAACCATCCCCATGGGGATTGGTACTATGAAATGCAATTTTTAGGCTACAACTATCGTATGACTGATATTCAAGCAGTACTGGGCGTAACACAACTAAAAAAACTTGATGGATTTGTAAAAAGAAGACGAGAGATAGCAGCCCTATATGATGAAGCCTTCCGGGATAATTCATACATTCAAACTGTTAAAGAAAAGAAGGACAGTTTTTCATCCTATCATTTATATCCTATACTCTTGAAGAATCCTTATCATACACAAAAAAAAGAAATATTTGATAATCTTAGAAAAGAAGGATTAGGAGTTCAGATTCATTACATTCCAGTGTATTTACAGCCTTACTATCAGCGCTTGGGTTATAAGAATGGATCTTGCCCAGTGGCAGAGGATTTCTATCAAAGAGAGATTAGCATTCCACTTTACCCTGCAATGACTAATGATGATGTGGATTATGTGATAAAAACGATCTTTGAAGTTTTTGAAAGTATAGGGGTCGTTTAATTGAAAATTGCACTTGGTACAGCTCAGTTTGGCTTAGATTATGGTATTAACAATGAAAGAGGCAAAATTCCTCTAAATGAAGTAATCAAATTGCTAGATAGGTGTTGGGAAACTGGAATTGATGTTTTAGACACTGCATATGCCTATGGGAACAGTGAAAAAATTGTTGGGGATTACATTGCTAATACTGGAAGAGAATTTAAAGTTGTATCAAAGTTACCAAATCTGAACTTAGCTGAATTGGAAACAGCATTCTATTCCTCTCTTGAAAATTTGCATTTAGATCATATGTACGGATGTTTAATCCATGACTTCGACGCTTTTTTAGAAAGCCCTCAAATATGGGATTTTTTTGAAAAATTAAAAAATGAAAATAAAATCGAAAAGATAGGCTTTTCACTTTATTATCCTCATGAACTGGAATATTTACTAAGTAACGGGTTTGAAATGGACATTATCCAAATTCCATATAATGTTTTAGATCAAAGATTCCAAAGATATCTTCCACAACTCAAAGATATGGATATGGAGGTTCATGTTAGATCTGTGTTTTTACAGGGCCTTCTGTTCAAAAAACCAGAGGAATTGCAGGGATCATTTGCTAAAATCAAAAACAAAGCCCATATTCTTAGATCATTATCAGCTGAGATGGATGTTCCTCTTTCAGCGATTTATATGAACTTTGTTATTTTAAACGAATTTGTTGACAACGTAATTATTGGTGTGGATGGGTTAAAAAATTTAAATGAGAACATAAGTGCTATAAAATATTCTAATAAAGTTGAAAATATTTTAGATGACCTTGTGAAGTTAGAAGAGAATGATGAAGATATAATTTTACCCATAAACTGGTAAACTAACCTATAAACTGGTAAAACGAGTTATAGGGATCTTACATCTAATTAGCAATCTTATTTAACAAGATTGCTTCTTTAACCAAATGTTTTAAAATATAGGGTGTTAGTTATGGCGGACAAAAAACCGACAGCCATTATACAGGCACGTATGGGTTCTACAAGGTTTCCAGGCAAGATCATGAAGTTGATCTTGGGTAAACCTGTGCTCTGGCACGTTGTAAACAGGACATCTCTGGCTAATAATTTGAAAGAGATTATTGTAGCCACCACCATAGAAAAAGAGGATGATGTTATTTATGAATTTTGTCTAGAACAGAATATACCTGTTTTTAGGGGATCTAAGGAAGATGTTCTGGACCGCTATTATCAATGTGCAAAAGAATATTCAGTAGATCATGTGGTCAGAATAACTTCGGATTGTCCTTTACACGATCCAAAAGTTATAGATCGAGTGGTTCAGATATATCTGGATAATAATTATGATTATGTAACTAATGCTTTGGAGAATACTTATCCAGATGGCATTGATCTTGAGGTTTTTACATTCAAAGCTTTAGAAGAGGCGTGGCAGAAATCCACTTTGAAATCAGATAGGGAACACGTAACTCCTTATATACGCCATCAAGAAAAGTTTAAAATCAGAAATGTGACGGCTGATAAAAATTATCCCCCATATAGGCTGACTGTGGATTATCCTGAGGATTATGAATTCATAAAACAATTATATGATGGCATTGGTAAAGAGATTTTTTATTTAGATGATATTAAGGAGTTTTTAGATTCCCATCCTGCTTTACTCGAGATTAATCAACACATTAGGCCAAATGAGGGTTATACAATCTCTCTAGTTGAAGATGCTAAAGATGTGATGATTCATGGAAAAAAAACATATTTAATTGGATTAAATGAGGAAAATTTATTCCCACAACATATTAATTGGATGAAAAACCCATCTTTTCTGGATTTTTTAGGAATTAAAGACTCTAATCTTAATCAATTTAAAAATTATTTAGAAAATGAAAGAAGAAGTAAGGATTCTTTGTTATACGGCATCTTCCTAATTGAGAATGATATAGGTATGGGCATAGTTAAGATAGATATTGATATCCCCCTAGAAAAGGCTATTTTGAATATATGGGTGGATAAAGCCTATGAGGATCCTGATTTATGCACTGAAACTCTTAAAATACTTGTTGACTATATTTTCACAATATTAAAGCTAAAAGAAGTACTTTTGAAGACTTATGTTACTGAAAATATTTCTAAGTGCGCTAAAAGTCTTGGATTTAAGATTACAAGTCCATTAGAAGATGAAAAAGCAGCAGATACTGAAATTTGGTTGATTATGAAAGAAAATGAATGAGGAGTTAAATTATAGGGAGTTAAATTATGAACCTTAAAAAAGGAGTTGGATTGTGGGAGCAGGCTAAAAAAATAATTCCAGGGGGAAGTCAACTGCTTTCAAAACGGAGTGAACAGTTTTTACCTGGACAATGGCCATCATATTATCGTAAGGCTAAGGGAATTGAAATTTGGGACTTAGACGGTAATAAATTTTATGATATGTCATCCATGGGAGTTGGATCCTGCATACTCGGTTATGCAGACGATGATGTCAATGCTGCTGTGATAGACGCTGTTAATTTGGGATCCATGGCAACTTTAAACTGTCCTGAAGAAATTGAACTTGCTGAACTTCTTTTAAAACAGAATAAATGGGCAGAAATGGTACGGTACGCCAGAACTGGGGGAGAAGCCATGACTGTGGCTGTGAGGATTGCTCGGGCTCACAGTGGTAAGGAAAAGGTGGCCTTTTGTGGTTATCATGGGTGGCATGACTGGTATCTATCAGCAAATCTGGCTGACAACAAAAATCTTGATGGACACCTGATCCCTGGATTGGAGCCTAATGGCGTTCCAAGGAGCTTGAAAGGAACTTCAATACCATTCGCCTTCAATCGGATAGATGAATTGGAGCAAATTGTGACTGAAAATGATATTGGAGTAATTGTGACAGAACCAGTAAGACATCACCCACCAGAAAATAATTTCTTAGCAAAGGTTAAGAGTATAGCCCAGGAAATTGGTGCAGTGCTGGTATTTGATGAAATATCTTCAGGTTGGCGGGTTAATGTGGGCGGAATTCATCACCTCTATGAGGTGTATCCTGACCTAGCTGTTTATGGCAAGGCAATGAGCAATGGTTTTCCTATGGCTGCTATCGTGGGAACGGGAGAGGTAATGGACAGTGCTCAGACCAGTTTCATAAGTAGCACTTACTGGACCGAGAAAGTTGGTCCCACTGCAGCTATTGCCACTATTAACAAGATGGTGGATAGAAAAGTTCCTCAAAAGCTAATTGAAACGGGTAACATCATTTCCAAAGGATGGCTTGAAGCCGCCGCTGATTCTGATATGGAAATTGAGGTCATGGATGCTATACCTCCACTCACCACATTTGGATTTGATTTTAAAGATCAAAACCAGGCTGCGGGCACATTATTCACCCAGGAGATGTTAAACCGAGGATACTTAGCTGGCAATGGTGTTTATGTTTCATATGCTCATGATAAACCTAATGTTGAAGAATATCTTGAGAATGTAGGGGATGTATTTGGGATTATTAAGAAGGCAGTTGAAGATGGTAGTTTAATCCACCAACTAAAAGGTCCTGTTGCGCATAGTGGCTTTAAAAGACTTACTTAAATCTTAACAGGCGTAAAACTCTAAACTGATATCATGAAGGTCTTTATAATCACGGAAGGCAGCTGTATAATGGGATTTGGTCATATAACCAGATGTACGTCTCTTTATGAAGCTTTTGCAAGTGAAAAAATCGTTCCTTTCTTCATAGTAAATGGGGATGAAAGTGTTCATCCGCTCTTGCACGGGAAAAGACATGAGATATTCGATTGGATAAATGATAAAGAAAAGCTATTTAAACTGATTAAAAATGCCGATATTGTTATAATCGATTCTTATATGGCGGATTATAAACTTTATGAAGATATTTCCAGAGTTGTACAAGTTCCAGTTTATATAGATGACAATAAAAGACTTGATTATCCGCCGGGAGTGGTAGTAAACGGTAATATTTACGCCAAATATATGGACTATCCTGTAACAGCAGGTGTTGAATATTTACTGGGAACAGAGTATATTATGCTTAGAAGAGAATTTTTGGATGTAGGTGGAAAAAAAATAGGAAAAGATTTAGAAAAAATTATGGTGACGTTTGGTGGGGATGATTATCGAAACATTACTCCAAACGTTTTAGATGCCTTAAAAACTAATTATCCTGAACTAAAAATAACAATTATCATAGGGGGTGGATTTCAACATATAGAAGATATTGAAAAATTAAGTTCTGATAAAACAGAGCTCATATATAATGCAAGTGCTGATAAAATGAGAGATGTTATGCTAGAATCAGATGTTGCCATATCTGCAGGTGGACAAACCTTGTATGAACTTTCAAGAACAGGTGTACCAACAATAGCCATTATATTGGCTGCCAATCAAATAAGAAATGTGAAATTCTGGTATAAAACAGGGTTTGTTATATGTGCCGGAACATGGGATGATGAAGACCTATTGAATAGGATTATAGAAAGTTTAAATGATCTAAAAGATTTTGATTTAAGAAAAGAGAAATCTAAGATTGGCAAAAAATATGTTAAGGGTAATGGGGCTCATAATATAATTAAGTATTGTTTAAATAAATTTAATTAAAAGAATTAATCTGATGAGATACGTCTTTTGAACAATTGAAATAACAAAACAGGGATAATCTAAAGTAAGGGGGGAGAGTTCATGGAATTTGAAATTGGAAACCGAGTTGTTGGTGGTGCAGAACCCACATTTATAATAGCAGAATTGTCTGCAAATCATTTGCGAGATTATGATTTGGCCGTAAAAACAATTAAGGCCATGAAAAATTCAGGGGCCGATGCTCTGAAGTTACAAACTTACACTGGAGATACTCTAACCTTAGATAGTGAAAATGAATGTTTCAAAATAAATCATGGGACTCTCTGGGATGGTATGAAACTTTATGATCTCTACAATGAAGGTTATATGCCCTGGGAATGGCAACCTGAACTAAAAAATATAGCAGAAGACTTAGGACTATTAGTATTCTCTTCTGTTGGTGATAAGACATCAGTTGATTTCATGGAAAGCCTTGATATACCTGCTTATAAAATTCCATCATTCGAAATTACTGATATTCCACTAATAGAATACGTTGCTTCTAAAGGAAAACCAGTAATTTTGTCTACAGGAATATCAAGACTTTGTGATGTAGAAGAAGCAGTAAGAGCCTGTAGAAAGATGGGAAATAATCAGATTGCCATCTTGAAATGTACTTCAGCATATCCTACTCCTTTAGATTCAGTTAATTTAAGAACCATTCCTAATTTAGCTGAAACATTCAACATTGTTTCTGGTCTCTCAGACCATACTATGGAATTAGCGGTTCCAGTGGCTGCGGTAGCTTTGGGGGCAAAGATAGTTGAGAAACATTTTATATTGGACCGGAACTTGGGTGGTTCTGATGCAGCATTTTCAATGGAGCCTGCAGAATTTGAAACCATGGTAAAATCTGTCCGGAGAACTGAAAAAGCCCTTGGTAACGTGGAATATGACCTTACTGAGGCTACGGTTAAAATGAGAGATTTCACGCGATCTCTTTTTGTAGTTAAGGATATAAAGATGGGAGAAGCATTTACCACTGAAAATATTAAATCTATACGCCCTGGTTTAGGGATGCATCCCAAGTTCTTAAACGATCTTCTCCATCGTAAGGCAAGGAATGATATAAAGCGAGGTACTCCCATGAGTTGGGACTTGGTAGACTAAACAAACTTCATTAGTCAAGAATTATGTATTCCGGCGTTAAAAGCTGAAATACAATAAATTGCACCAAAAAAATAAATTGTACCATAAGCGTGGGGATAGTTGGTTACATGAAAAACATATTTTCACCGGCCAGGAATTTGTTAACGGAAGTACCCAAAGAGGAGTTTCATATACACACTGTCTACTCTGATGGAAAAAACACCATTGAGGAATATGTGTCTAAAGCCTTGAAGGAACGTTTCACATCCATATGTTTCACAGAACATGTGGATTTCACAACTGACTGGTTTGATCGCTATCATGATAACATCCGGCGCGTTAATGACTGTGAATCTTTGAATGTTTACTGTGGTATTGAAGTTCGGGCAAAAGATTATCAAGGACAGCTCAATGCAGATAAATATCTTCTAAGAGAATCAGATATTTTGATGGGGGTAATTCATAGGATTCCCTCTGAAGATGGTTTAGATGCATGTGAGGCTAGGTTTATTCCCCCGGAAGATGTCCTTGAATTAGAGTACCGAGCTACAATGGGCTTATTAAAATCCAATGAAATTGATATTCTTGGACATCCCATGAGCAATTATGAAAAAAATTTCAAAGAGGCACCTATCGATTGTTACCAAAAAATATTTCACATGGCTAGAAAAAAAGATGTTGCAGTTGAATTAAACCCTAAATATCATAGAAATTTTGCTGAAGTTTTAAAATTAACTTTAGAAGTTAATCCTTTGGTTTCACTTGGGTCCAATGCCCATTTGGTATCTGAATTTGGGAGATCATTTACAAAGGTGAGTGAATTAGTTGAATAAAGAAAAATTAAATATTTTAGTTACGGGAGTAGGATCTGAGGTGGGTCAAGGGGTTATAAAGGCTATTCGATTATCTAAATATAATTGTAGAATAATTGGTTGTGATATGAATCCTGATTCTGCAGGGTTTTTCATGTGTGATGATTATTCTTTGATATCACCTGTCATTTCCGAGAATTATGAAGAATCCCTATTCTCTTTGTGTCGTGAGAAGAAAATTGACATGATTATACCTACAGTTGATGTAGAATCACCAGTAATTTCCAATTTGAAATCAGCTTTGGAAGAAGAAGGTATTGTTGCTATAGTTCAACCACCAGAAATACTGGAAATTTTTCTTAACAAGTATAATACTTATAGATTCTTTAAAGGAAATGGGGTTGGAGTTCCGGAAACATTAAAAATTAATGAAGGTACTGTTAAGGAAATTGGTTCTAAATTAGGTTTTCCAATGATAATTAAACCTGAACATGGGCAAGGATCTAAATCTGTTTATAAAATAAATAATTTTAATGAATTAAACTTCCTTTATGAGATTATTAAAGATGAGGATGATTATGTAGCACAATCTTATATTCCATCTTCTCAAAGCGAGTACACCTGTGCTGTTTTTAACTGCCCGTCAATGACAGAACCAAACATTATAGTACTTCGGCGCCAATTGGAGAATGGAACCAGTTGGATCAGTGAAGTAGTTTTTGATGATGTTTTAATAGATTTATGTAAGAAAGTCAGCCAATTGATTGATTTAGAAGGGGCCATTAACATACAATTGCGTAAATTCCAGAATAAACCTTTTATATTTGAAATCAATCCTCGATACTCAAGTACTTCGGGTATACGGGCTAATTGTGGATTTAATGATGTTGAAATGGCAATTGATCATTTTATACATAAAAAAACCCCATCAAAACCCGAAATTCGCAAGAAGAAGATTTTAAGATACATTGAGGAGCTATATATTGATCTTTAACTTCATGAATAATCTAAAGAGCAGGTGAATGAAATGACTATATTGGTAATTGCAGCTCATCCTGATGATGAAGTGCTTGGTTGTGGGGGAACTCTGGCTAGGTTAAGTCCTGAACATGAATGTTACATTTTGATATTAGGTGAAGGAGCCGCATCTAGGGATATGAATCCTGATAAGTTGAAAAAATATAAAAAAGACCTTAAAAATCAGGGGACAATGGCTAATAAGTCTTTAGGGGCTAAAAAGACATTTTTTGAAGATTTACCCGACAACAGATTTGATGAAATCCCTCTTCTTGATATTGTAAAAATCATTGAGGATTATTTAGATAAAATAGATCCCAGCACGATCTTCACCCATCATGGCGGTGATCTGAATATAGACCACCACTTGACCAATCGGGCTCTGTTTACAGCGGCTAGGCCATTTATGGATTCATCTATAGAGCGGATAATGTTATTTGAGGTGTTATCATCCACGGAGTGGTGTGAACCAACTGCTTCTAACTATTTCATTCCCAATACTTACTACAATATATCAGAAACCATTGAGAAAAAACTTGATGCATTCCGTTTTTATGAAAATGAAGTTAGAGATTATCCACACCCTCGATCTGTTACAGGAATTAAGTTGCTTGCACAAAAAAGGGGAATGGAGATGGGTTTAGAGTATGCCGAAGCTTTTAAACTGGGAAGATTTATAGTGCCCTGAATTACGGACTAAAACATGGACTTAAGTTCGTTTTTGGTAATGTTATCGCTCATTATAGTTTCTTTGGCTTTTTCTGGACCTATATTAAAGAGTAGGTCTACGATGGACAGATGGCTTATGAAATTTTTATCCCCTTGTTGTGAATAGGTAGGATGATTATAATCCTGGAAATAGGGATTGGTTTTTATGGATTTAAAGTCGTCTGGACTAGCATAGTCCTGACCTTGCGTTCCAAATATGAAGATATCTGCATCAAAAATTTCGCACATTTCCAGTATCATTTCTAGTTTTTTCGTTTTTAACTTCAAATCGGACATCAACACGTATTCAACATCTATATTGAGTTCTTTGATAAAGAACTTCATAAGATGTTCATTAAGATCAATGAGAAACTTCCAATTCTTTTTATAGGTATTTTCAAAGAATTTAGCGTAACTTTCGAAGTAAGGGGCTTTTTGATAAGAATAAAATAAATTTTGCCAGTGCTTCTTCATCCAATCCAAACTATTATCAATTTCCATATCGCGGATGGTTTTATAATAATATCCTTTCTTAAAAATTGGCACTGTTAACCAAAAAGTTGTTCCATTCATTGTTTTTATTTTATTACGATTGATGAAGCTCCCTTTTTCAAATTGCACGTCGTCTAAAGTGATATAAATATCTGCCAGGGCCATTTTATGAAAGAGTCCTAGCCAGGGTAAATACGCTGATTGATGTCCGGAAATAATAACCATGATTGAATCCCTCAACAGTTTTTTATAATTTGGATTTAATAAGTTTAATTAATCTTGATTCAGACAACACTCAAACAAGAGACTTAGATAGACTTTTTTTTTAATTTCTGAAATCTTTTCGTAATCTAAAACAATCGATTAAAAATGTAATTTCAAGATATTCAATAAACTTATTGACGATAATAATTTAAATCCTTAGTTACTCACTAATAATTGATTAATTATATCTACAGCTATTATGTATATAGTAATTGATTAATTTCTAAGCTTTTAGTGGTTTAAATGAGTTCAAAACTAGATTCTCCTGATGTGGAAAATGGAAAAGAGACAAATGCGAGTAATAGATCGCAGGAGGATGAAAAGAATTATCAGCGTGTCATTTCGGTTTTTAACAGTATCAAAAATAATGAAGATGCCGCTGAAAACCTTCTAAAAATTGGAAATGCTTATGGAGATATGGGAAAACCAGAATTAGCATCGGATTATTATAAGGGATCTTTAGAGATTTTCAGTGAACGTAAAGATGATGTAGGGGAAGCATTTGCTTTTCTTGGTTTAGGGAAGCTTTCCGCAAAGCATGGTAGATTCAATGAGTCCCGAGAATACTATGAAAAAGCAATTTTGAAGTTTCGCACAACAGATAATTATGTTGGCCAAGCAATAGCTCTTAATCTTATAGGTAGAACGTATCAAATTCAAGGAGCCACTGAAGATGCTTTAATAAGTCATAAACAAGCTTTGGAGTATTTTAAAGAGGCAAACGATATTGCAAATCAGTCAAAAACCAGTAGAATGGTTGAAGTACTCGAAACCTATGATAAAAGCTATTTTTCTAAATTAAATATTCTTGTTGCTTTTCTAATAATGATTATAGTCTCAGAATTTTTAATCTCTTACCAGAGTTTTGAATTAGGATTTGTAATTAATTTATTCATCTTATTTGCTCTTTTAGCTTCTTCATCTTTAAGCAAATCATATGCACTCTCCAATCTATTAAGGTCCATGATTGTACTACCTCTAATTAGATTGGTGAGTTTAACGATTCCAATTTTAGAGCAAAACTCTCTTTATTTGTTTCCCATAATATCAGTAGCTCTTTTTTCTTCTGCAATAGTTCTGATTAAAAATCAAGGCTTGAACAGAAAAAATGTTGGTCTGGTGTGGGGTAACATTCCCTTACAACTGTTAATAGCATTGACTGGGCCTGTTTTAGGTGCTGTAGAATACCTAATTTTAAGACCCAGTCCACTTGTCCCGGCATTTAGTATTGAAACTTTAATTTTAGGAGGTTTTATAATTATAATCTCCACGGGATTTGCAGAAGAGTTGCTTTTTAGAGGTTTAATACAACAAAATGCTGAAAAAGTTATGGGGGCATTTTATGGACTTCTATACACGTCAATAATTTTTACTGCAATGCATATTGGATGGCAATCTCCTATTGATATTCTATTTGTATTTGGGGTTTCTATGTTCTACGGTTACCTATTCCAGAGTACAAGAAGCCTATTTGGTATCTCTTTATCCCATGGATTAGCAAATACTTTTCTCTTTTTGGTTATGCCATTTTTCTTGTAGTAAAAAAATTATTTTTTAGAATAATTTTTTTAAAATATTTCTTGAAAATAGTCGATTAAATTTGGGATAGGTAAAGTTAGAATAAAATAGGTAAGTAAAAAAATAAATTAAAATTCATAAATTAAGCTTTATTTATTTCAAGTTTAGTAATGCATATGCTGTTATTGCTAAAAAGGTCATTAACAAAGGAATAAGAGCGACACTCGATCCATTATTAAAAGAGAATGCATGTCCCTCGCCGCCTAATTCAGCAATAGAAATTTGTTTTAGGGCCAAAAATGCTATAAAAACAACTGCTGCAATGAGACTAAATTCCATTACCTGAGGAGCAGCTACATTGGCCGTGGTTGTACTAAGCGTAGATATCAAATAATTCCCCCACACACTATGATAGTGATATCGTTCTTATTAGTATATAAAACTGCCTAATATGATTATCACTATTCGGATAAACAATTATTAATTGAGTTTTTATTTAATAAAAGTTTTTTATTTATAAATTATTAGTTTCATTTCATTAGGTTTTATTTAGGGCATGGATCATTTAGCAGTTCGTTCCTAAGATCATCATGGAACACCAGGTCACTAAAAATAAGGGATTGGGGGTGGACTAATAGGCCCCCTGAAAAACTAATTTTCTATATTTAGGGCTAATAATAAGTTGGTTTTGATTATTCTCCTCCTTTAAGAGATTCTGATTTTTGAACTACCTTGAAACCAACCATAGATATGATTAAAGCCGAAATAAAGACGGCAAATAACGCAATCAGATCAGTTCCTACGTCTCCCAGGGTAAAGCCTCTAATTACAACATTCTTCATAGCATCTAAACCATAGGTAAATGGTAGAATATGGGATAAAAACTGCGTGTAGTAATCGAATCGGGTAATGGGAATTAATAAACCACCAAATATTACCTGCAATATAACAATCAAACCAAACAAACCAAAAGCTTGATTTTTTGTTTTTGTTATGGCAGTTACCATAACTCCTAAAGATGTACCTACCACAGCTATTAAGAGCAGTAATAATGCAGTGCTGCTGATATCTCCAACAATCGTAAGGCCCATTATATAAATAGCAAAGGCTAATACAATGGGAACACTAATGAAACCAAATACGCTTAGCCCCATAGTATATGCTAATACTGCTTTCACTGGAGATGCAGACATTCGTTTAAACCTGTTAGTTTGTTTGTCTCCAAGTATGGTGACCATAGCGATGGCTGCTGACAGCATCAGGATAACCAGAGTCATGAAACGATACATGAAAAGATCTGTAAAATCCAAACCTTCTCCATATAAGCTGGTAACATTAATTTTCAAAGGGGATGTAATGTTTGCACTTCGTGCTGCAACTTTGGTGATGGAAGCAGTCACCAATTTGTTTACAAGAATATTGGCCGACTGATCTGTACCTTCCAATATCAAATTAATTTGTGCATTCTTTTTGGCCAGATCTATTGTAAAATTTTCTGGAAAAATAAGAGCAACAGTAATTGTCTTATCATCTAAATCACTCTTTATTTCATTCGCGTTGATGGAAACTATAGTAACATTTTCCTGTCCTTTGAGTTCTTCAATTATACTTGAAGCTGCGCTAATGTTCCCTATACCCTTATCATTGTTTACTACCCCAATTTTCACGGGGTCAACCGTACCAATCATGGTAACAATATATCCCAGTACAATTAAAATAACTAAAGGTACAATTATTGCCATTCCCAATGTTCTTTTACTTTTAAACCCATTTTTAAGGACCTTAGCAATCATATTCCCAAAATTATCATTTTTCATCAATATCTCTCCTTTTAGGGATGATTTTCAACTTTTTAAGTAATTTTTTTAAGTATTTTTCACTAAAAAAACGAAGAAATGTTATCTTTTTCCCCTCTTCAAGGACCACACTGCCAGAGCTAAAAACAGAATGGCGAAGATTAATAGTATCAATATATCTGGCCATATTCTATCCAGACCCCAACCTTTGAGCATAACTGCCCGGCAGGCGTCTACTGCGTAGGTAGGTGGTACCAGGTAGGATAATGGTCTTAACCAATATGGTATGGCTTGCACAGGCCAAAACACGCCTGAAAGTAGAAATGCAGGTAACACTACAAATGGGATGAATTGTATAGCTTGTTCGGGTCGTTTAGCGAGACTACTGAGCAATATTCCCAGAGACAGGCTTACCAGAGCCAAAATGGCCACAGTACCGAATGCCAATAAAACATTGCCTACCACCATTATGTTGAAGAAGATAATGGCAATGATCAGAAGAAAAGCCACTTGTAAAACGCCTAAACTACCGAAAGTTATGGCATATCCAGTTACAATTTCTCCTTCAGTAACTGGGCTGGCTAGAACTCTTTCTAACGTCCCGTTAGCCCTTTCCCCCACAAAGGTGATGAGGGTTAACAGTGTGGTTAGTAAAAAAACTACGAAGGCCAAGATTCCGGGCACGAAGAAGTCTATAAATTGGGCATCCTTACCATAAATAGGATCGGAAGTTACTTTCAGGGCAGGGTTTACTCCTTCCTCAGTCATGGTGTCTGAAAGAGCGTCATTTACTGTTTTAAGGATTGTGTTTTTTATGTTAGTGATACTGTCATCACCCTGGATAATTATCTGTGCACTATCCGGATAAGAAGAATTTTTGGTCTTTAGAATAGCATTTTGGGTAAAATTTGCTGGAAATATGATAACAGCTGAGGCCTGGCCATCTACAACTTTTTGCCGGGCTTCATCAGAATTACTCATATTCTGAATATTGAAAGTTTTAGTATCCATATGGGAAATGATGGTTTGTGACATGTAGGTAGTGTTACCTAGGGGAGGGGTGAATCCCTGGTCCTGATTGACTATGATAACATTTAGTCCCTCTACGTCGCCGCTAAAAGCCAGACCAAAGACGGTCATAGCAAAGATGGGTGCAATAAACAGCATAGCTAAACTGCGTTTATCATTCAACACATCTCGAAATACCCGGCGGCTCACTGCCATTATCCTGTAAAGTTTCATGTAATCACTCCGTCGTCTTGCCTGGAGAACTCCAGGAATGCGTCTTCTAAGGATTCCATTCCACTTTTTTTAAGAAGTTCCAGGGGTTTGTCTTCGGCTATGAGATGGCCTCGCTTCATAAAGCCAATGCGGTTGCAGCGACGGGCTTCATCCATATAATGGGTGGTTATGAGGATGGTGACTCCTTTTTCACGTAGCTGATGAAAATAATTCCAGAATGATACTCTGAGTTCAGGG
>Ga0187786_10000041_pt1 | contig 40295 bp, 31 predicted proteins | sample 0815_BV2_10_20_M_FD_132449 | JGI IMG/M metagenome (GOLD analysis project Ga0187786, IMG submission 132449) | Tropical peat soil microbial communities from peatlands in Department of Meta, Colombia - 0815_BV2_10_20_MG | ecosystem: Environmental > Terrestrial > Soil > Wetlands > Peat | place...
ACTGGGTTTACTATGGCTCCGGAGGCTGCGACCGAGCGGCTCAGAAGCGTCATCAACAAGGACTTCACCGACGCAGATTATGAACGCGCTCTGGAGGCGCTTTTCGACGAGGGCTGGCTCACGCTTAAGCTCTATTTCATGATCGGCCTGCCGACCGAGAGGGACGAGGACATCGAGGCGATAAATGAGATGGCAATGCGCGCCTTGAGGATCGCAAAGAGAAAGAGCGGCAAATTCGTTAATATCAACATCACGGTATCTCCGTTCATTCCCAAGCCGCATACGCCTTTCCAGTGGTGCGGCCAGATCAACCTGGACGAGATGAGGCGGAAGCTCTCCTTTCTGAAGCGCTCGATAAACTCGAAAAAGTTCAAATACAAGGGACACAACGAGGAGATGAGCTTCCTGGAGGCAATCTTTGCGCGCGGTGATGAGCGTCTTGCCGATCTGATCGAAGAGGCCTGGAGATCGGGTTGCAGGCTCGACGGCTGGACCGAATTCTTCGATTTCTCGAAATGGCTGGTGGCGATGGAAAAGACGGGCATAGACGGTGCTGCGTATGCGGAAAGGGAGTTCCGGGAGGATGAGACCTTGCCTTGGGACAATATAGATGTCGGCGTCGGAAGAGACTTTCTCTATCGCGAATACAAGAAGGCAGTCGAGGGCAAGATAACGGCCGATTGCAGAAAAGCCTGCTCCGCCTGTGGCTTAAAATGCGAGGATCCGGGCGTATCGTGCAGCACACCTGATGAAGGTTCGGGCGCCGGTGCACCACAGGCTGTTTCCCTGCCAACAGACCAATCTTCCGCCATCAGGCCCAAGGTGCGCGTGCGGGTCGAGTTTTCGAAGACCGGAGCTCTCAGATACCTGTCGCACCTGGAATTGATCGCTGCCGTTACAAGGGCGCTAAGGCGCGCGGGCGTGCCGTTCGATTATTCCAAGGGCTTCCATCCGAAACCCGAGATATCCTTTGGTCCGTCCCTGAGCGTCGGGGTGGCGGGCGAAAAAGAGTATTTCGACATGGAGGTATTTACGCCCTTTGATGTAGAATTATATGGTGAAATATTGAGATCGACCCTGCCGGATGGGTTGATGATAAACAGGATGTCCGTGGTGCCGGCGAACCTGCCTTCACTGACCGGATTTGTGGACCGGTATGAATATGTCGTCGGGCACCCTTCACTGCCGGTTCCCGATCTGCCCGCGACTTTTGAGCGTCTGGAAGTAAGCAGGGAAGGTAAGACCGTGGACCTGGCGCCCTGCGTGGAATCGGTCGAAAGGCTTGAGGTCGGCGGGGGCCGTTTCCACGAAGCATTCGGACATGACCTTGTCTGGGAGTACAAGCTGTTGCTCAGGGACAGAGAGGACGTCAGAATAAGAATGAGTGAAATTACCGGAGCAATATTTGGAATAAAGATGGAAGATCTCTCAATTATCAGAACGCGCATGTTTGGCCGCAGCGAGGCCGGTACCAACGACTGGAAGGAGCCGCTGTGACGAGTGAACTCATAATCAATGTAACCAGGGAAGAAAGCAGGGTCGCCCTTCTCGAAGGCGGCCAGGTCGTCGAACTCTATATCGAGCGCAAGAAGGACACAAGCCTCGTCGGCAATGTTTACAAGGGCAAGGTGCTGAAGATATTGCCGGGGATGCAGTCGTCGTTCGTCGACATCGGGCTGGAGAAGGCAGCTTTTCTCTACGTTTCCGACATCATGCCGAATATTGATGACTATTATGCTCCATTTATGGAGGGCGATTCGGAAGACACGGTGGAGATGGAAGACCCTCAGCCCGCCGCAGAACCTGCAAAACCGCTGCCGATTGAAGAATTGATTCAGGAGGGACAGGAGATTCTCGTTCAGGTTGCAAAGGACCCGATGGGGACAAAAGGCGCGCGCGTCACATCGTATGTCACTCTCCCCGGAAGGTATTGCGTGCTGATGCCGAACGTAGAGCATATCGGCATATCCCGGAGGATCGAAAAGGAAGAGACGCGGGAGCAGCTCAAGGCGATAGCAGGCGAACTAAAGCCGAAGGGCTTCGGCATAATCATGAGGACCGCAAGTGAGGACGCCTCGGCGGAAGAGATCAGGCGCGACCTCGAATTCCTCCTGCTCGTATGGGAGAACATCCAGAAGAAGAAGGACAAGGGTTCAGCTCCGGTGCCGCTCTACAGCGACCTTGACCTTGTGTTCAGGAGCATCAGAGACTTCATGAGCCACGAGGTTTCCAGGCTCGTCATAGACTCGCCGGATGAGTTCGAGAGCCTTTGCGAATTCGTCAAAAGCTATTTCCCCAGGCTGCTGGAAAGGATCGAGCTGTATGAAGGAAGAGAACCGATCTTCGACGCCTTTGCCATAGAGCACGATGTCTCGCGCGCGCTCGAAAGAAAGGTGTGGCTCAAGTCAGGCGGGTACATAATCATCGACCAGACCGAGGCGATGACCGTAATCGATGTGAACACCGGCAAGTTCGTCGGCAAAGAGAGTCTGGAGGATACCATCCTCAAGACCAACCTTGAAGCCGTGAAAGAGACCGCCTACCAGATAAGGCTCAGGAACCTCGGCGGCATAATCATCATGGACTTCATCGACATGGAGAAGCCCGAAAACAGAGAAAAGGTTTTCAACGCCCTTGTCGAAGCCATGAAGAAGGACCGCGCCAAGAGCACCATTTACAACATATCGGAGCTCGGCATCATCCAGATGACAAGAAAGCGGGTCAGGGAAAGCCTTGGCAGGGTCTTGTGCGAGCAGTGCCCTTATTGCGAAGGCAAGGGCTTTGTGAAGTCGGCGCGCACGGTGGCTTACGAGATATTCAGAAAGCTTAGAAAGATGAATCTGCCGAGTGGCAAGATGGCGGTGATCACGGCCAACTCGGCCGTTGCCGAGCTGCTGTCGGACGAAGAAAGATACGGGATTGAAGAGCTCGAGTCAAACTTCAATATCAAGCTTATCGTCAAGGAGGACTTCAAACTTCACCAGGAGCACTTCGAGATTACGGTGCTATAGGATATTAAGCGTATGAAAGCGGCTAAATTTGATTATCCCGGCAGTACGGATTTCTGTGCGATGTCTGGGTTCTTACGGCCGCGCAAGCGGGCAGGGCAAATATACCACTGCGATTGAACATTCATTTCTGTTCGGGTCTGACATCTTGCGCAATAACACTAATTCATCGCACAGAAATCCGTACCGCCGGGACAATCGGACCAAGTTATTCTGCGATACATCGAATATGACTGAAAAGTACGACACACTACTTAACATATTACGCGGGATGAACTCTGTTGTCCTCGCTTTTTCCGGCGGGGTCGACAGCACCTTCCTTCTGAAGGCGCTCAAGGATTCCGGCACCCGTTCCATGGCCGTTATCGCTTCATCCGCCACCATGCCAGCAAGCGAGCTCAGACATGCGGAACAGATGGCCCAGCTCATCTGTACGCCATACCGGATAATCGAGACCTCCGAGCTAGACAACCCTGATTTTACTCGGAATCCTGCCAACCGCTGCTTTTACTGCAAGGACGAACTCTTCATGAAGCTTTTCAGGATTGCAGACGCCGAAGGGTTCGAGTCCGTAGCCGACGGTAGCAATATAGATGATCTCTCCGACATAAGGCCCGGCCGTGAGGCGGCCCTGAGGTGCGGAGTCAAAAGCCCTCTGATAGAAGCTGAATTTTCGAAGGCAGAAATAAGGGAGCTCTCTCGGGAACTGGGGCTGCCGACATGGTCGAAGCCTTCTGCGCCCTGCCTATCATCCAGGTTCCCTTACGGCATCGAGATTACGCCGGCAGGCCTTAAGCGTGTTGAGGAATCTGAAGAGTTTATCAAGTCGCTAGGTTTCTCGGAACTGCGAGTTCGCAGTCACCACGGCGATCTTGCCCGGATAGAGGTCAGGGCCGATGAAATAGATCTGCTGCTGCGTCCGGGCAGAAGAGAGTTGATAGCAGGGCGTCTCCGTGAACTCGGATTCAAGCGTATAACTGTCGACATGGATGGCTTCAGAAGCGGGAACCTTAATGACTAGAGCCGCTGCATCCGGTATATCGCTTTGCGTCAAGTGCGGCAGCTGCAAGACTCAATGCCCGACAGGAATCGAATTCGCGCATGAGGGCATGAGTGCGCGAGGGAGAATTGTCCTGCTTAGAAAACTCTCTTCCGGAGAGGTCGACCCGTCGGATGTTCTCGATGACCGCATCTTCAGCTGCCTGCTCTGCGGCGCATGCAATTCTCTATGCCCCCTCGGCATCTCCATAACGGATGCCATATACGAAGGCAGGAGGAAACTCGGCAGGCGGAAGAAGCACTGGCTTTTCAGGCTTGGGATGAAGTATGCCTTCAGCAATACGGCCAGGGCTTTCAATATTCTCCACATGCTCGACAACGCAGGCCTGACAGGGCAGCTCAGCCGCATTAAACATTTCAAAGCGCTTAAAGAACTATGCGGCGACATCCCCAAGGCCCGTCTGAGGAGCGGCGCTACCGTTTTCAGGGTTCCGAATCCTGTCGGCAGGGTTGCGCTGTTTACCGGCTGCACGGTTGATTTCCTTTATCCGTCGATGGGTCTTGCGCTTATCCATGTATTGAATTCCCTGGACTATGAAGTCATCCTCCCAAAAGGCGAAGTATGCTGCGGGGCCCCTTTGCTTGGAGCGGGCCTTAGAAACGAAGCTACGGCCCTTGCGGAAAGGAACCTGAACGCATTCAAGAGACTCCAGACAGAAGCCGTTATCAGCTTATGCCCCACCTGTACGCATTTCATAAGCGACGAGTACATGAAGCTGGCAGGAGAGGGCATTGACAGCGCGGTCGATATTTCACGCTTTCTTTGCGATCGTCCGACAACTGAATTGCATGCGGGGCAGGATGAAAACCGCGGCAGTATTATTTATCACGATCCGTGCCATTCTATCAATTACCTCGGCATAAAAGAAGAGCCGCGAAGTCTACTGAAGACGCTCGGCTTCAGCGTTATCGAGCCTGCAGAGAGAGGTTGCTGCGGCCTCGGCGGTACTGTTAGACTAATGCACGGCAACATATCGCAGTCCCTGCTTGAAAAGAGAATCCGGGCCTTCGGAACAGAAAACCCCGAGACCCCGGAAATGATAGTCACTTCCTGTCCGAACTGCGTTCTTCAGCTCAGCAGCGGGATCAAGGACAGGCCGGTCAAGCACATTATCGAAATCGTTGCAGCAAACATGAAAAGGAGAACATAGTGCCAGACAAACAACAAAAAAACAAATTTGAGATAATCACGCCGCACGCGACAGAAGAGGGCGATAAGCCGAAGAAAATGAAGTTCGTCAAAAAAACAGCTTGCGATCGATGCGGCAACTGCTGCTCCGGCAGCACTCCTTCGCTCCATAAAGAAGATTTGGATCTGTTTCGATCAGGCGTACTTTCCTTCGACAATACGTTCACTATCAGGGTGGGCGAGCTTTTCAGCGTGCCGGGAGATCAGGAGACCTACAGGGCATTTATCGAGCTGATCAAGATCAAGCCCAAAGAGGGCCGTGAGGTGTGCACTTTCTACAGCGAAGACGAAGGGTGTGCAATTTACAAGAACAGGCCGTCTCAGTGCGCTGCTTATGCCTGCTGGAAAATGAACGATGCCATGACAGGGCTGGAGGGAAAAGCCCTCAAAAGAGAAGACCTCTTCGGTGACATCGAACTGCTTTCCGATCTTATTGCGAGGCATGAAGAACGCTGCTCCTATGAAAAGCTGGCGGACGAGCTCGATAGGGCTTCGGGTGGAGAAGAAGAGGCAGCGGAGAAGATCACGGACATGCTGGGCTACGATCGCTTTGTAAGGGACTATGTAACAGAAAAGTTCAACATACCTGTAACCGCGCTGGATCTGGTCCTTGGAAAGTCCATGGCCGACCGCATAAAGGAATTCGGGCTGAAGGTAGAAAAAGAAGGCGATGAGTATACTCTTACGCCACTGAAGAAAGAGAACAACTAAGGCAATCTTTCGGGAGCAGCCATCCTGCACTCGTCCGATATATCAGGAGGGGAAATGAAATTTTTCATCGACACAGCAAACATTGAAGAGATCAGAAAGGCGTGGGAACTCGGCGTGATTGACGGCGTCACCACAAATCCATCACTTATTTCCAAAGAAAAGAAAGAGCCGGTCGCGCTCTTCAGGGAGATATGCTCTATCGTCGACGGTCCGATCAGCGCCGAGGTCATAGGGGTCAAAACTGATGAAATGGTCAAAGAGGCTAAAGTTCTAGCAAAGATTCATGACAACATCGTAATTAAAATACCTATGATTGAAGACGGGCTTAAAGCGGTTAAACGGCTTGCAGCTGAAGGGATCAAAACAAATGTGACCCTGATCTTTTCGCCAAGCCAGGCACTGCTCGCTGCCAAGGCCGGAGCTACTTATGTTAGCCCCTTCGTCGGAAGGCTCGACGACATCAGCCACACCGGAATGGATATTGTCGCCGACATCCAGACCATCTATGAAAACTATATGTTCGACACCGAGATAATTGTTGCAAGCATCAGAAACCCACTGCATGTGGTCGAAGCGGCGCGAATCGGGGCGGACATTGCCACGATTCCGTACAGCGTGATCGGACAGCTTATCAAGCACCCGTTAACCGATATCGGACTCGAAAAATTTCTGAAGGACTACGAGAAGGTCAAAGCGGCAAAATAAGACATTTGCGCATCGCATGGAAATCACTGCGTCTGCACAGTTGCATCGGCGCAGCTGAATGCGGCGGTTCCGCAGACGGAAAGAGGTGCGGTGGCAAAATTTGGCGAAGATCTCTTGACCCAGGTAATACACGGCGAGAAGAAACTCAGCCTGATCGAGCCGCACATATATTCACTTTATCCTGACCCGGATATTGAACACACCTACGACACGCTATTCGGAAATATTTATGACCGAATAGCATGCAGCTCTCTATACAATCGCCTTGTATGGGGCTATTCGATATCGACACTTGCCTCTGTCGTCCATGAAGCACTCGAGTTATCCGACGGAGGCAATTTACTTGATATCGGATGCGGTGCCCTTGCATTCAGCGCGGAGACATATATTCATAATACACGCCGTCCAGCTGTCCTGATGGACCAGTCGCTGAAAATGTTACAAATGGCGAAGACCCGTCTCATGAGGTCATGCGGGCAAGTGCCACAAAACATGGTCTTTCTGCACGGAGACGCCCTTCAACTACCATTTATTGACGGCAGTTTCGATACGATAATTTCCCTGAACCTTCTGCATTGCATCAGCGACACTGGCTTATTATTGGATGGGATAAAACGCGTCCTCACAGGAAATGGTCGCATATATTTTACCACTCTCGTGAGAGGCAGCCGTCTTGCTGATAAATATCTGGAAGTATTGGCGCAGAACGGCAAACTGTTTTCGAGAGCTATGGATGACCTTGAACGCATATTCCAAGAAGCTAGGACGCCTATAAAATACGACGTGATCGGCAATATGGCAGTCATTCGCGCCTGATGCTAATATAGAGGATACTATGAAGCCGTCAAATCGTCTGGCTCTCTTAGCAACCCAAATTATATTCAGCGCAATCACGCCTCCGTTACTGATTCCATGGATAGGCAATTTAAAGCTGACTAGATCCATCATTTCCTTTTGCTTCGGACGGGCTTACGGCAACAGGTATGAAGACATCATTGATTCATTTCACGGACGCTACGGTTCAGCAATGAGTGCGGCATTACAGAAAGCCAGCGAAATGGCCGACCGCATTTCGTTGGTGGCTGACTGCGGCACCGGCACAGGGTTTGTTACAAAACAGGCCGCAAGGCAATTCCCTCAAGCCTCGATCATCGCATTTGACCTCCTTCCGGGAATGCTTGCCCAAGCTCGGAAGAACTGTGAGAATATCCACGGCAAGGTTTTTCATGTTCAAGCCGATTCATTCTCAATTCCATTGCCTGACGATTCCGTTGACCTGCTGCTGGCGCAGAATACGATGCCCTGTTTTTCGGAGTTCGCAAGAGTATGCTGCCGCGGTGGAATAATTATCTTTGTTGACAGTTCGGCAGGCTGGATATCCGGACTTGCCAAACGGCTTGTGGAGAAACAAAAACTATTTGAACTGGTGCTGGCAGCCAGGATCGATCTGGGGTTTTACGTATTGGTGCGGAAATGACATTCAATAACATAAAGAGATTCTACCGAGCCCTGCTTTTCATTTGCGCAGTCTATTTCCTTGCCGTGGCTATCATCCACCAAACGGGAATAAAGATATCCATGCTGTTTGTGTTTTATGATATCCCCTCTGAGAGATACCAGGACTTGATTATTTCATTCCTTGCCGCCGGTTGGTCGATGCTGTTTTTGATCGGATTTCTTGACGATGAACTGAAACCAAGGATACAGATACCGATTATAGTGTCCGGAGTCATGGCGATTTGCGGATTGATCCGAGCGCGAATGGAGGTCCAGTTTCATAGCGAAATCAATTATGAAATCATTGCCCTCGCTTTTCTTCTCTTCGCATTGATTGCCGCATACTATAAGGCCGTTGTACAGAAACGATAGGACAATGAAAAACAAGCGTCAGCAAAGCATTTTGGGAGTCGGTCCATGGCTGGCAATAGTCGGAGTCGTAACGCTGTTGCTGGTATTATGGCTGGATAAAACTTTGAGCTTTGCAATACACGTAGCTGAGCACTATTCTCAATGGCTACGGGCCATTGGATTGTGCTTGGTGGCAATCGGCCTCTGGTTCTGGATCTGGTCGGCCATACTTGTCATGCGCGGCCATCTTTGTCGCAAGCTGGTTATAAATGGAGTCTACCGCTACTCGCGAAATCCGATGTATGCTGCTTTCATCGTCTTCCTAATCCCTGCTCTTTCCTTCGTCTCAAATAATCTGATGATCTTGTCGGTGTCCGTCGTGATGTTCGCAGCATTCAAGATTTTGATCCGGAAAGAGGAAGTTTACCTGCGAACAGAATTCGGAGAGGAATACGAACAATACACGAAGCGGGTGGCACAGCTTATTCCTTTTATCAGGATCTGAAGCCGCATCATGCACAAAGAAAATCGGATTCATTTATCTCAGAATACTTCTGATAAAATCACCCATAGCGCTGCGAACTCTAATCCTTACCTGGAGTAATATACCGTCAGGGCTGCCTTATCAATGGCGTGCTGATTCAGATAAAACCCGACCATCGCACCGGATGCATTTGCGTCAAGATCCAATTTATCTACATCGAGTGCATAGACCGTGAACTGATAACGGTGCGGCTTGTGCCCAACTGGTGGACATGCGCCGCCATATCCAGGCTTGCCGAAATCAGTCCGGCTCTGGATGCTGCCATCGGGGGCCAGTCCTGATGCAGGATCTCCCGCATTCTCAGGCAGGCTGAGGACTTTGGCGGGTATATTGAAGATCAGCCAGTGCCACCATCCGCTGCCTGTCGGCGCATCTGGGTCGTAGACCGTTACGGCAAAGCTCTTTGTTCCCGCAGGAGCATCTTTCCAGCTGAGCGCCGGTGAAATATTCTTGCCGCTGCATCCAAATCCGGAAAATACCTGGGCATCATGGAGCCTTCCGTCCGGTTCAAGCTGCGGGCTGCTCAACGACATCTGACCTGCCGATGCAACTGTGAACGCAAAGACTACCAGAACTGCAAGCACAATAGGAACGATTCTTTTCATTTTTCCTCCTGTTATAAATCATCGGGAATGATCGATGCTACCATAAGTAATAGTACACGACAAAAGCTTGATTGACAACCGATGCAGATTACTGCAGGCACCTGAACAGTCCGGTGCACCAGAGGCATGCTCCGCAAGGCACAGGACTCACATAGCAGTCCTGTGTAAAATCGGCGAGCTGGACATAGTCGCACAAAGCTACGCTGCAGTCGTAGCAGAACGGGAAGTCATACCTCGAGACTCCTTCCCTGAAAGCCCTGAATTTCGGTCCGTTCCAGATCGAAAGCATATCCTGCTCTGCCAGATTGCCGAAGGCTTCGGGCTGGACGCATTTGACGACACCCCCGAGGTGGCAGTTATACCGGTGCCACAAGAAATAGCAGGGGTGTACATCGCCATCCCACGAGATGAATGCGCTGCCGTTTGCAACAAACTCACATTTTCGCGTTCTCGAAGGTACCAGTGCCGGAAGGTGAAGATCGATGCCTGAAGCCCTTGCTATCTCGTCGGCCTCTGCGAAGGCTTCCCTTACACTATTCAACATTTCTTCATCGCATTTAAGCAGATTGTCGATATTTAGGTCGATGCCCTTGGAGGTTGCATCAGCGATCATCTTCCTGACATAATTCGTAACCTGTTCTTCTTCCGGCGTCTTATGGAATTTCATGAAGACGTCAAAGTATCTTTCGATGTCCACTCCATCGGCAGCGGCACGATCCTTCCATTGCCTGAAGTGCTGAAGGGCGCTGTCGGTGTTTATGTCAAACGCCACCGCATCGGACATCCCCGCCTGATACGGAAGCATATGAGTGACGATCACAAAACCCACCGAATTCAAGGCGGCCCACCGGAGAAGCCGCGGCAGTTCGCGCACGTTTCGCTTCGTCACGACAAATTCCAGCCCCAGCGCAACTCTTCGGCCCTGCCGCACGGAAGCCTCATGGAGCTGTGTGACAGCGTTTTCAACGGCCTTCTGATTTCCGCCATTCCTCATAAGCCTGAAAATGTCCGGGGAAACGGCGTCCGAAGATACGCATATTCTGTCGGCGCCTGCGGCCACAAGGGATTCGGCCCTTTGCCTGTCGATGAGCTGCCCGTTGGTCTGGAAGCCGATTGATCCCAAGAAAGGCATCTCTCTTCTGGCCGTCTCAATGAATCCCTCGAGTTGGGGATGCATCAACGGCTCGCCTATTCCGTTGAGCACAAGGGCATCGAGTCGCGCAAGTGCAGGCACGATGCGCGAAAAAGTCTCCGCGCTTAGATCGCCGTCGATGATGCCGTTGCCTGGAGAATGCTTGCTGCACATGGCGCAGCGGAGATTGCAGCGGGTTGTGACCTCCACAAATAGCCTCGACGGATATGGCAGGAATGCCCGATCCTCAATATCCCCAACAGTCTGCTGTTCCGACTGAATTCTATTGTCCATGATTCTTATATTATTCGCAGCATAAGGCAGGCGCCTTGATCTAAGTCAAATGACGTAATCCCACAAAAAGCCGCCGCATGGCCGGCGCAGCTACCGCTTTACAGCCCCCATCCTGCCGCCCCGCGGTATTATGCATATGCCCGAATTCTGGTCGATATGACAACGGAAGCGGTCCTTTTCAGGGTCCATGCCTATCTGCTCTCCATCGCTTATCACGTTGAACTTGTCGACAATGGTCTTGCGCAGCTTGCAGCCCTTGTTGATAGTTACCCGGTCCATAATAATACAGTCTTCGATGGAAACGCCGTCTTCGATCGTGACACCGCTCTGAATTATCGAATTTCGGATCTTCGCTTTCTTTATTACAGACCCTTCCGCTATGAGACTGTTCCTGATGTCACCATTGAGTATCTTCGTTGACGGCCCTTCATACCCCGACGGATGGATCGGCCACTGATTGTTGTAAGCGTCGAAAGGCGGCTCGCTGCTGAGCAAATCCATATGGGCTTCGAAATATGCGGAAATCGTACCCACATCGCGCCAGTATCCTTTCTCTTCGTAAGGCTTGGTTCCAGGAATTATGTTAGTTGCGAAGTCATAGGCAAAGACCTTGCCTGAGCCGACAAGATTGGGGATGATGTGGGCGCCGAAATCATGCTCCTTCTTTTTCTGAGCCTTCACAAGCGCATCGATAAGTACGCTGGTCTTGAAGATGTAATTACCCATGGATACATAAGCCCGCAAAGGGTCACCAGGCATAGCTGTCGGGTTCTTCGGTTTTTCCTGAAATCCTGTGATCCTCTTTTCGCCATCGCTCAGGATCACTCCGAAAGCGCTTGCCTGGGCCAATGGCACCGGCCTTGCGGCAACAGTAACGTAGGCGTCTTTCTCAATATGGAAATCTATCATCTGCCTGATGTCCATTCTGTAAATGTGATCGGCCCCGAAGATTATCACGTGATCGGGGTTATGGTCCTTGATAAGATTGATGTTCTGAAATACCGCGTCCGAAGTGCCCTGGAACCATTCCTGGCCCATACGCATCTGAGGCGGCACAACAGCCACGAAATGGTCTTTAACGATCGATGAAAAATTCCAGTGCTGCCTCACATGCTCTATGAGCGATTGCGATTTGTATTGAACGAGCAGATAGATGGAATATATGTGGGAATTTACGAAACTGCTAAGGACAAAATCGACTATCCTGTAACGGCCTCCGAACGGCACAGACGGCTTGGAGCGAAACACGGTAAGGGGAAAGAGACGTTCACCCTTTCCACCTGCAAGTATTAAGGCAAGAACTTTCGGCAACGCCATGAATGCCCCCTTTCAGTATGTGTTCCGCCAGGACTGCGCTGTCAAATTATATCAATTTATCGGCTTTTACGGATACATAAACCCTTAAGCTATTTTTGCGCTTTGGGCCCCAGAGTCCTAAATCAAAATAAAACTTGTTTTGTTTCGCAGATATGACATCGTCTTTGACCGCATGAAAGGCCCTTCTGAATTCCGTTTGACCAGCTCTGCAATATCAGCCGGCCTGTCCATGTCGCTCCAAACAGGAAGGACATAAACGTCGATACCCTCCCGCTCAAGGACTGCGATTGACCTTTCGAATATATCTGAGCTGCCCCATGACATGCCACGGAAAACCTGGCCTGCATATGCGTCTCTCCTGAACCCTATCAAATAATACCCGCCGTCCTTTGCCGGCCCGATAACCGCCTGCTTATTTTCAAGCGCAGAAAAAGCCTCGGTTATTATCGCAGGCGGGAGGTCCGGAATGTCACTGCCGATAAGCACAGCCTGCAGACATCCATCCTCAAAGACGCGCTTGAAGGCATTCTTCATTTTTTCACCCAGGTCTCGGCCTGATTGCGGCATGTAATCTTTCCCGTTACCGAGCCACGCCGCAACCCTGCTTCCAGCCTCCTCAGGGCAATATGCTATCAACGGCCGGAACCCTGCTGCGCCGGCCATCGCTACCGTATCTTCCACAAAACATTTATAGAGTTTACAGGCCCCTTCCTCGCCTATGGCCGCTGCAAGGCGCGTCTTCACCTTTCCTTTCTCAGGCCACTTCACAAAGATTATAAGGCGGCATGCTGTCATTTACCGATAAAACCTTACCAGCTTATCCGGGCGAATGCCCAGCATATAAAAAGTGACGAGCGCCCAGTTTCTGAGTGTGCAATAGATGACCCCTTCAGCCTCCCATCTCCTGGGGGATGTCCTTACCTTGCGCGGAATAATTACTATGTTTTGACCCGACCTTTTCAGCCTCCGCATGAGATCGACGTCCTCCATGATCGGTATATCTTTAAATCCGCCCATGGCATTTAAAATATCGCGTCTCATGAATATAGCCTGGTCGCCATATGGTATCCGCGTGACCCTCGATCGCAACGAGGCCGCACCTTCAACGATCTTCAAGGCCCTTCTCTGAGAATCGATACCGAGATCGAATGCTCCTCCCGCATATCGTCCGTCTTTCATCGCTGCATTGATCTTCCCGAAGGCTCCGGCTGGAAGAAAGGTGTCGGCGTGAAGAAATAGAAGGATGTCTCCCGATGCAACAGCCGCTCCTGCGTTCATCTGAGCACCCCTGCCCCGCCGGGAAAAGACACCGATGACACCTGTGTCGGTTATAGCCCGCAGGGTGCCGCCCTGCGGGTCTCCGTCCGAAACGATTAGCTCAACGTCGCCGATATCAGAAACCCGACGCACATGTGTGATGAGTTCATTTATGGTCGCAGCTTCGTTCAGTACCGGGACGATAACCGAGACGGCGACTCTTTCAGTCATTCCCCGCAGGCCCTGCCGCGCAGGTTAAAGAAGAATTGCAACCCCTTCTTCACCTTATCGGAAAAGATTTTATTTGAGAAGAAGTTCGCCGCCACCTTCTTATTGATCTCCGCTATCGTCGGATACGGATGCACAGCCGATGCCAGGGTAGACATTTTCACATGGCCCTTCAGCGCTACAATCCATTCGCCGACAAGGTCGCCTGCGCGAGGTCCGAATATCTGGACGCCTACAGGAGATTCCCTTTCATTCAGGATAAGCTTGATCCTGCCCCACTCGCTCCCTTCCGCCAGACTGCGATCGTTGGCTGAAAATTCTTCAGTCCACACCGAATACGCAATGCCCGCCTCGCGAGCAGCTGTTTCATTCATGCCGATGCTGCCGAGCTCCGGGTCGGTATAAGTACACCACGGGAAAAATTTATAGTCGGCCCTTCTGGGCAGCTTGAAGACGGCATTGCTCACTGCGATGCCCCCCTCGTAACCCGCAGCGTGTGTAAAGAGATAACCGCCCGCAACGTCTCCGGCGGCGTATATGTGCTTCTGGTGCGTTCGCATGCGATCGTCAACCTTTATTCCCCTTTCATCAAACTGTACGCCTATTCGTTCAAGTCCGAGCCCTTCGGTGTTCGGCTTTCTTCCGGCAGCGACAAGCACTGTTTCAGCACTAAGAACTCGCTGCTCACCGCCGGTCTTTATCAGGACCTCTCGCATGTTACCCGCTTCCTTGACCCAGGTCACCGATGCATTGAGATGAAAAATCACACCTTCACCGGCAAGGACATCCATGACACTGCCCGCCATGTCCTTATCGTCTCTGGGGAGAATCTGTCCTGAACGCTGAACAATGGTTACCTGCGTACCTAACCTGTTGAATGCCTGTGCCATCTCGATGCCGATAGGCCCACCACCCAGTATTATCATGGATGAAGGGAGCCGTTCCAGATAGAATATCTCTCTATTGGTGATATATGGGGTTACCTCCAGTCCGCCTATCACCGGTATCTTCGGAGATGAGCCGGTGGCTATGACCCAGTTTCTGGCCGAATAGACCTGTCCATTCAGGCGGATGGAATGTTCGTCTATGAATTCAACTGCACCAAATACAACCTTTGCGCCGAGATTGCAAAATCGCTCTACCGAATCATGCTTCTGGATCTTCGATATTACAGACTCTATTCTTTCCGTTACTTTTCTGAAGTCAACCGGCGCGACTTCGACCTCAGGAAGCCCGAATCGAGCGGAATTTTTCATCAGATGATAGATACGGGACGTATTTATCAGGGTCTTGCTGGGCACGCAGCCGTAATGAAGACAATCGCCGCCAAGCCTGCCTTCGCGCTCTACCAGCAGCGTCTTGGCGCCAAGCTGAGAACTTCCGGCGGCTGCTGTTAGCCCTGCAGATCCTCCCCCGATAACGCCTATGTCGAAGTCATATAGCGCCATACATAACCCCTTGGCAACATTTATTTTCTTCTTTTTCTATACCAGGCCAACGCCTTGCGCGCGGCAATCGGCAGCAGGCCCAGCAGGATAAACGAGCCTATAAGCCCCGGCGAAAGTATCCCCGACAGCGATTCAATCCTGGAAAGCTCTCTTCCGGCGTTAACGTAGACGACAGTTGCCGGAAACATTCCAACCTGTGAGACCCAGTAAAACGTCCTCAACCGTATCGGAGTAAGACCCATCACAAGATTGATCATGAAAAATGGAAAGATCGGCACAAGCCGAAGAGTAAACAGATAGAAAGGCCCCTCTTCCTCAATCCCTTTTTGAATGCCCGACAATCTGTCGCCGAACTTGGACAAGACCCAGTCTCTCAGCAGATAGCGGGAAACAAAACAAGCCAGTGTAGCGCCAATGGTGCTCGCAAGCGACACGATTACCGTACCGGCGGCCAGGCCGAACAGGGCGCCTCCCGCAAGCGACATTACAGCAGCGCCGGGAAGTGATAAGGCAGTGACAATAACGTAGGAAATCATATAGCCGGCAACTACGGCGAGGCCGTGTTCGGCGTAAAGAGTGCGGTAACGGTCCTGGGAGCTTTTTATATAGCCGAGGTCCAGATAGTTGCCGAGATCAAAAAAATAGTATGCCCCTACCAGCGCAATAGCTGCAATGACAAGGATTATCCTCTTCGCATCCTTCTTCCGGTCGTCCATGACTCAGAAGATAGTATAAAGGATTTAGCCGAGCGGTCAAAAAACAAAGGGACAAAGGCCTAAGCCTCTGTCCCTCCTCGTTTTCTTGTTACTGCCTTACTGCGGGAATATCGGGATCAATCCAGGGTGCGGCAAATTACTTGCAGCAATCCTTCAAAGGGCATATCTGGCGAAGCAATTTTTTGTTCTTTGCGATCAGCTTCGAAAACTCAAAAAAGGCCTTTCTCGCGTTTTTTCCCCTGATGTTTCTGTAGTTTTCCAGAACAACTGTTTCCTCTTTAGACATTTTCAGAGTAGTCTCCTTGCGGGCTCCCTTTTTCTCAACCGGGAAAAAGGTGAAAATGGAGGTTTCCAGTGCCTTGGAAATCTGCTGTAGCCTGTCGACGCTGATGCTGCTGGCTCCTTTCTCGTATTTTTGGATTTGTTGGTATGAGACTCCGACCAGATCTGCCAACTTCATTTGGGACATGTGCCTGGACTTCCTGATTTCCTTGATTAGCTGCCCGATTTGATTATTTTCCCTTCCCATAATTAATACTATACTCTAGGTCGCAACAAAAATCTAGCTATTTTTTATCCGGATTGGCCCGCAGCAAGCCGGCCCGGCAATAACGACTCAGCGGCATAAAAGGGGCATTGTTTTTTCTGCGTCCATATATTACCCTTGTATATGGGGATTTCAGGATACGTGAATGGTTGTAATGCTGTAATTCCGGCTGATGCCGAATACCCTCTGACAGGCGCGGACAATGTATAAAGACTATTTCAGACTGCGGGACCTTCCCTTTTCAATCTCGCCGGACCCGGCATACCTGTATATGAGCAGTCAGCACCGCGAAGCCCTGGCACATCTGGTGTATGGCGTTAAATCAGATAGCGCCTTTGTTCTTCTGACCGGAGAGGTCGGCACCGGCAAAACCACCGTCTGCCGTTGCATGCTGGAACAGCTGGCTGATAACTATGACACGGCCTTCATCCTGAACCCGAAACTGACTGAGGAGGAGCTGCTTGCGTCAATATGCGAAGAGATTCGCATCCAGTATCCGATCGAGGCTCCGACTGTGAAGAATCTGGTCGACCGCATCAACCACCATCTGCTCGACTCTCATGCGGCAGGACGCAGGACGCTGCTGATCATCGACGAGGCACAGAACTTAAGCCCCTCTGTGCTGGAGCAGCTGCGGCTGCTTACCAACCTCGAGACAAACCGCTGCAAGCTGCTTCAGATAATATTGATCGGCCAGCCCGAGCTTAGGAAGATGCTCGACAAGCCCGAGTTGAGACAGCTTTCCCAGAGGATCACTGCCAGGTTTCATTTAGATCCGCTTTCCAAAAACGACATATCGCATTATGTGGGTCACCGTCTGGCAGTCGCAGGAGCCCGCCGTCAACTCTTCACACCGGCCGGGATGAAGAAACTTTACGTATTGAGCGGAGGGGTCCCTCGTCTGATCAACCTTATATGCGACCGGGCCTTGCTGGGGACATATTCGCAGGGCCGGACGCGGGTAAACAAAAGGACCCTCAACAAAGCCGCCCGTGAAGTCCTGGGCAGGAAGCGACCCGGCCTTCAGTTACGGCACCGGCTCGGCAGATTTTCATCCTGGCTTCGCAGGAGACTGACATTGGCGCCGCACTGATAAAATGAATACTCGTAAAAGGACCAGCAGATGTCGTATATACTCGATGCCCTGAAGAAGGCCGAACAGGATCGGAGATTAAGAAAATCTCCTGATTTCATGTCCGAGCACGATAGCGGGGAAGAAAGGCCCAGACGGCGACTTTGGCTGTACTCGGTGTTAGTGTTGCTCGCGGCCATTTCCGGCGGCATAGGATGGTTCCTTGGGGCCGAAAAAAGTCCCGGCGTTCCGGCGCCACAACCTCAAGTTGCTCATGCACCGGCTACAATACCTGAAAAGGTCACGCCTCCTGCTGTAACGCCCGCAGCGTCGCCAAACGCTTCCCAGCCTGAAAATGCGGTCCAGCTACCCCGGGCCAAGAGCGCCGAAACAGCCGCTCAACCGGCAAATACCATTGTACGAAATGAGCCGGTCGAAAAGACCATGAAACAGGATTCAGCACCGGCAAAAACTGACCTTTCTTTAAATAAGGTCCCCTCGCCGAAGGAGCAAAATCAAACGTCGAAGAGTTCGAAAGATATGTCGGAGCCTCCGCCCGCCAGGAAAGCCGTTCCCGGCAAACGCATCTACTCGATCTCTGAGCTGCCTGAAGAGATCAGGGGCGGACTGCCGGCCCTATCCATTTCGACGCACATCTACTCACAGGAAAAAAGTGAACGCCTTGCCTCCATCAACGGACACATCGGCCGCGAAGGCCAGGAAATTTTTTCAGGCGTCAGGATTGATTCAATTGTTCCTGATGGCGCAATTCTAAGCTATCAGGGATACAGATTCAAGATCGGGTTGAAATAAACCCGGACGCCGAAAGTCCGTGAGGGTTGCAAAATTATAAGCGCGGGGAAAATGGACAGCCGGGACATGTAGAAGTAATATGATTATGGCGGAGGGGGTGAGATTCGAACTCACGGTAAGGGTCGCCCCCTACAACGATTTTCAAGACCGCCGCTTTCAACCGCTCAGCCACCCCTCCATTCGGAGAAGTATTATGGTACCAAACGCCGACGGCAAAATTCTACCTTGTGGGACAGTGCATTGGTATATCAAGAAACCGCGCAACCCGGTTCGGCAGATGTAAATAGTTGGCCGGCCTGGTGCGCTGGAAGCGGACGGTTCAGCAGATACCCCTGAACATGATCGCAATCGCATCCCCGCAAAAATATCAGTTGCTCCTCTGTTTCTACTCCCTCGGCAATTACACGCAAATTTAGACTGTGCGCCAGGGCAATGACCGACTTTACAATGGCCTGATCGCTCGGATTAACAAGGACCTGCTCAATGAAGGAACGATCAATCTTTATAAAATCCAGCGGAATCCGCTTCAGATATGTCAGGGATGAATACCCCGTGCCAAAATCATCTATGGATATCTGGACTCCCATGCTCTTAAGCCTGTTCAGCGTGATTATGGCCGCTTCGGGGTCCTTCATTACCGTGCTCTCCGTTATTTCCAGCTCCAGATACCTTGGGTGAAGGCCTGCCTCCTGCAAGGCATTGGTTACAATGTCTATCAGGTCTTTTTGATCAAACTGGCGACTTGACAGATTTACAGACACGATTATCGGCCCATAGCCGGCGTCCTGCCAGGCCCTGTTTTGAAGACAAGCTGTACGCAGGACCCAATCGCCGACCGGCATTATAAGGCCGCCTTCTTCGAGGATGGAGATAAATTGCGAAGGAGGGACCAGATCCGAGTCGTCAGGCTTCCAGCGAAGCAAGGCTTCCAGGCCCATAATTGACCCGTCTGCCACCGAGTGCTTCGGCTGGTAATAGAGCAGGAATTCATTATTGTCAAGGGCCCTCCGCAACTTATTCTCCATCGTCAGATATTTAAGCTCAACCGACGTCAGGTCTTGGGAGTAATACTGATAGTTGTTCCTGCCCTTTGCCTTTGCATGATACATGGCAACGTCGGCATTCTTTATCATGTCCTCTACATTGCCCCCGTCGTCCGGATAAATTGAAATGCCGATGCTCGCGGTTATATATACTTCATGTCCCTCTACATTAAACGGTTTCGACATGTCCTTAATTATACGCATGGCTACCCTGCCGGGATCATGAAGGCTAGCAAGGTTGTGCAAAAGGAGTATGAATTCATCTCCTCCGAGCCGGGATACAACGTCTTTTTGCTCATTTTCATCAGAGCGGGACATGAAGTCGGAGCTTCTGGTCGAATTAAGCAACCGGTCTCTAACAGCCTTCAGCAGCTTGTCCCCAATGTCATGCCCCAGCGTATCGTTTATACGCTTGAAGAAGTCCAGATCGATGAACAGTATCGCCATGACATAATTATGGCGGCTTGCGGTTGCAATCGCCCGTTCAAGAAGCTCCTTGAACAGCGTGCGGTTCGGCAGATTGGTCAAATTGTCATAATACGCCAGATAGCGAATTTCTTTTTCGGCTTCCTTGCGGCTTTCGAGTTCCTGCTTGAGTCTGCTTATTTGTGCAACAAAGATAATAATCATAGGGACCACAATCAAAGGCACAAATAATGAGTCAATGCTGCCTACAATCAATACTTCACGCGGGGTATACTGCCATAACAATTGGCTCACCACAAAAGAAATAGCCGGGGTGATTAATTCCGACGAAATAACCGATATCCACAAGAAATGCCACGGGTGAATAGATTGTATTTTGTGCAATATTGTTTTTAACAAATGCATTATCCCCTTTTAGGAAACACGCATCCGGCAAACCAGGATATATTCTGAGAAGGCTTTCAGAAAGGACTATTCTGAACTTACAGCTTATATTTCCTGATTATATATACTCGATTACAACCGGCCCTGCCCCCTGGATAATTATATCATAACCCTTATCCGCGAACTAATTTTTTTCACGCAGTTTAAGGCTACATTGTTGTCGCCCCGGCAAATCAGGCTCAAATTAACCAAATCTTAATTGATCATTGCCCCCTATTCTGCTACAATTGTAGAGATATAGGTGATTTATATCTTGTCATGGCTGACGCTCTTTTTTGAATATTTTTGATGTGATGTTGGGGGGGGCTTATGAAAAATTATCACTCAATTTCATCACTACCTTAGACGACACCTCTTATCAGTATCAGCCGGATGGAGATCTTGTGTTAAACAGGTGCAGCATGCCATTTATGCTGCCAAAGTGTACGAATTTTGTTCATTTATCCAGACCACTTGAGTGGTTTGAATGCTGCACTTTATCAGGATAAACCATTTATGGACAAGAGGTTCAGCAAGCGAATACCGGTCAGCATCGAAGCGCATATCACCTGGGGTGACATAACTTACAGGGTATTTATAACCGACGTTTCCGAAAGCGGCCTTTATGTTATCGCCCCATCCGGTGAAAAGGAATTTGCAGGTCGCAACAGGTCGTCTGCTATAGTTAATTTTCAGTCTTCGCCCGGCCATATGATGACGTTGCACTGCAAAGAGATCCGGTCGGATGCCGATGCAGCAGAGCATTCGACTCAAACGATAGGACTGGAAATTCAAAATCCCCCTGCTGAATATAAGGAATTTTACAGGACCTGCTTCTTCAGGATAAAAAAAGATATGTCCCACGACGCTATCGCAGTTGTGGGGATGGCATGTTATTATCCCGACGCGCCTGACCTTAAATCATTCTGGGAAAATGTTCTTGCCCGCAGGAGGGCTTTTCGCCGGATTCCTGATAGCCGCTTGCCTCTCTCTGAATACTACGATGCCGATCCCCTCGCTCCCGACAAAACATACGCGAACCGGGCCGCCGTCATCGACGGGTTCGAATTCGACTGGGTCAAACGAGGCATACCGAAGTCGGTAGTCGAATCGTCCGATATCGCTCACTGGCTAGCGCTGGAAGTTGCGATCAGGGCCATGGAAGATGCCGGGTACAGCAAAGGCAACACCCCATCGGACCGATCGGGCGTCATCTTAGGCAACACCTTGACGGGTGAGCACAGCAGGTCGCAGAACATGCGGCTGCGATGGCCCTATGTGAAAAAGACATTGGAAGCCGCCGCTCGCAAGAAACAATTGCCTGCTGACGTTGTAGAGGACCTTGTTGCTACTATGGAAACCTATTACAAGTCGGCGTTCGCCCCTGTTACAGAAGATACGCTTGCAGGAAATCTGTCAAATACTATTGCGGGTCGGATATGCAATTTTCTGGACCTGCACGGCGGGGGATATACTGTCGACGGCGCATGCTCTTCATCCCTTATTGCGCTGGCAACAGCGGCCAATGCGTTATCTACAGGCACTCTTGATCTTGCCCTGGTTGGTGGTGTCGACATCAGTCTCGACACCTTTGAACTGGTCGGCTTTGCAAAGACGAACGCGCTGACCCGAAAAGACATGAAGGTCTATGACCGCAATGCGAGCGGCTTTATCCCGGGCGAAGGCGCGGGCTTTGTCATTTTGAAGAGGCTGCAAAACGCTCGCGCCCATGGCAATTATATCTATGCAATCATGCGCGGCTGGGGAATGTCATCTGACGGAAAAGGAGGGATGACAGCGCCGAAGGCTCAGACCCAGACGCTCGCAATACGGAGAGCATACGGAAAAGCAGGCTACGGATTAGACGATATCGATTTCATTGAGGGCCACGGCACGGGCACCGTTGCCGGAGACAGGGCTGAACTTGAAGGCATAGCTGATGCACTTGGTGATGAAAATGCAGTGCGGTTGCGCTCGTGCGGTATTACGTCGCTGAAATCCCTGATAGGGCATACGAAGGCCGCATCCGGAATCGGCGGATTCATTAAAGCAGTAATGGCCGTCAACAGACGGGTTGTCCCCCCAACAGCCGGCCTGCGCGAACCAAACCCGGTGTTTGACCAGAAGGCGCGGCGGATATATGCCGTTACGCAGGGAGAAGTTCGCAACCCCGATGATACCATGCGGGCGGGGGTATCCGGCATGGGATTCGGCGGGATCAACGTGCATGTAACCATCGAATCCGATGGTAAACCCGCAAGGCATCTCGATCCCTCGATAGGCGAAAGAGAGCTCTTTGCGTCATACCAGGAAACGGAACTTTTTGTATTGTCAGCAGGCTCTCAGTCCGAAATGCTCGATCGCCTGAAAACCCTTAAAGGTTTTGCAATCGGCATGAGTGTTAGTGAAATGGTCGACCTGTCTAAATACCTGACCCAAAACATCTCCTCCGACAGTTCATATAGAGCTGCCTTCGTCGCCGAAACCCCTGAACATGCGGTCGAATGCCTGGACAGCATCGAACAAATGCTGAATTCTCGATCAATACCTGAAGGCAAGACAGTGTCATCCCCGCGGCAGGACGTGTGGATCGGCAATCATGCTACCCGGCATCGCATTGGGTTCCTGTTTCCAGGACAGGGATCGCAACAGCTTAATATGGGGACGCGCCTTGTGGAGCGCTATCCATGGGCACGCGAATTCATGGCCAAGACCGACTTATGGCTTTCCGAAGATGGCCACGACAAAATATATGATTACATTTACCGGCCACTGGACAGGGCTGCAGACGGCAAGCAGACAGCGGAATGGCTGTCTCTTTTGTCGGATTCGAAGATAGCACAGCCTGCGATATGCATGAATTCTCTCCTGTGGATGCGGCACCTCGAACATCTAGGGATCAGGCCGTTCATTGCAGGAGGCCATAGCCTCGGGGAGCTGTCCGCCTTTCATGCGGCAGGCTCATTCGACGACAGAACACTGTTGCGTCTTGCGGCATTCAGAGGCAAAGTGACTTCAGCTTCAGACGAAAAAGCCGGAACTATGGCTGTCTTTGCATGCGGCAGAGAAAAGACGGAAGGGCTGCTGAAGGAAATCGAGGGCTATGTGGCGATAGCAAACATTAACGGCCCTATGCAAACGGTGATATCCGGAGAAAAGTCTGCCGTCGAGAAAGCTGTTCATGCCGCGTCGCTCCTCGACATAAAAGCTAAATACCTTCCGGTTTCCAACGCCTTTCATTCGCGTTTCATGGTAGGTGCAGCCGACAAGATACAGCGGTACGCTCCTGTCTCAGGGACGTTTGACGACTTGGACATTAAATTATTAAGCTCGCTTGACGGGCAATTGGTACCTCGCGGAACGGACCTGCGGACTCACTTTGCCAAGCAGGTGACAAGCCGGGTGGATTTTGTTTCTCTGGTGTCAAACATCAGGAAAGAATGCGACCTTCTGGTGGAAGTTGGCCCGGGCCGCGTATTGTCGGGGTTGGTCGAGTCAATGGCAGGCAAGGACGGAATGACATGCCTGCCGCTTGAAGCTACTGCGGGAGATGATCGGTCACTGAATGTAATGCTTGCCTCTTATTTTGTTCATGGAGGAAGCATCAATTGGCAGTCCTTTTTTGAGAACAGAATGATAAGGCCGTTTATACCTGCGTCGGAGCGGTTGTTCATTGACAACCCGTGTGAACGTTCTCTAGGCATGCTGGACGAGCTACGTGAAGATGAACTATCACACCGCACAAGTTCGGTCGATCAAAACCATATAGCTGTAAATGATGACTCCGTCGGTCTATTCTCTCATCAACAGATCGCTTATATACGCAGGCTGATTCAGGAGCAGACCGGGGCTGCCGTGGAGCTTAAATCCAATAAACATTCCGTAAAGAAACAGCTATCCGAACCGCCTCAACCGGCGGCTGTTACCCAAAAGACAATCGAGACTGATATTGCCGCGCAGAGTTCAGATGCAATCCTTGCTCTCGCATCTGAAATGACCGGGTTCCCAGTCGGTTCAATATCTCTCGATCACCGGCTTTTGGATAACCTTAATCTCGACTCAATAAAGGCCGGAATATTCGTTGCCAAAGCGGCTAAGTTATACGGGGCCGAGAGGCTCTCCGACCCCAGCGCACTGGCAAACAGCACCCTGAGAGAAATCTACGAAGCTGTTCTGGCCCAGAGCGCGCCGTCGCAAAAGCATGCCGAACAGGTTGAATCGGCCCCCGTCCAACAGGTAAGCGACCTGCCGGAGCCTGCGGGACATGATAACTGGGTCCGGAGTTTCAAGATTACATATGAAAAGAGTAATCTCGTTTCGCCATATACTTTCGAGGAAATAATAGCTGCGGCAAGAGTTGAAAATAAAAAGGTGCTGATCGTCTGCCGACACGATGACAGACTGGGCCCGCAGCTGCAAACCCTGCTGATGCAAAAAGATGTCGCAGCGAAAGCAATCGATTACCTGCAGCTGGGTGCTGACGGCAGGCATGACTTTAACTGCAAGGAATATGACTATTTTGTATTTCTGCTTCCGCAAGACGAAAGCCCAAGCCTGTTAACAGGCAAAGAGGCCTGTGATATGGCGGCAAGAATGCATTGTATAGGCTCCGTCATAACCGACCTGAAAATGCGCAAGGAGAAACCGACTTATATAGCAGTGCAGTTCGGGAATGGGGACTTCTTCAAGTATGATCCGAATCTTTCTGTAAAGGCGAAAGGGGCCGTGGCGTTTCTTTGCGGCATCCACCTTGAAAACCCGTCTGAGAGGATTCGCATCCTGGAGTTCAGCAATACCGCCGACGCATTTCAGATACTAAACAAGATAACTGAAGAACTCCATTCCGATGAGGTATTCGGCATAGCGGCATATGACGGCAAATTCAATAGAAATATTCCTATAATGACGCTCGCAAGCTCAGAGTCATTTCAAGACCGGAAGATACAATGGACCGGCAATGATGTAGTGCTTGTAACCGGAGGGGCCAAGGGCATCACGGCTGAATGCGCGATTGCCTTTGCGCGTTCAACAGGCGTCCAGCTGGCACTTGTGGGAAGCACGGTCCTTATAGACAATAATGATGAGATACAGAATGCCCTGAGTCGCTTCAGGGAAAACGGGATCACTTATCGTTATTACGCCTGCAATATTTCCGAGAGAGATGGCGTGGAAGATCTGATCAGACGGATAGAGAAGGATCTTGGCGCCATCACCGGAGTTATACATGGAGCTGCAATCAACAAGCCCCGCCGGGTTGAGCAGGCTGATTTGAAAGATGCATTGTCAGAAATAGCCCCCAAGCTTATTGGAGCCATTAATATATGCGAATGTCTGATGAATAAACCGCCGAAATTGTTTGTCGGGTTCGGTTCTATCATAGGAGTGACCGGCATGTCCGGCAATGCGTGGTACGGGTTTGCCAATGAAGCTCTAAATCTTGTGCTGCAGCAATTTGCCTCGGCAACTGCATTTACGAAAACCATTACCTGCGCATTCAGCATCTGGAACGAAGTCGGCATGGGGACGCGAATGGGAAGCATGTCATTTCTGTCGCGGATGGGCATATTGCCGATACCAAAGGGAAAGGGCATTGACAGCTTTATGCAGCTGGCATGTTCCGACGCTGGAGAGCCGCAGGTCATCGTTGCCGGCAGAATGGGTACACTCAACACAATTAGAAAGCCGGCGTTCGTACGGCCTCAACGCTCGCGCTTCCTCGAAGAGGTGCTTTTCTATGAAAAGGGCGTGGAAATAGAATCCGGGGCCCTTTTGACACTCGACAAAGACCCTTACTTGCGCGACCATTGTTTCAATGGGACTTATTTATTTCCAACTGTTTTTGGGATTGAAGCGATGTCTCAGGCCGTGGCAGCTGTCATGGGCAGGACCGGCCTCGATCATCTTCGGATGGAAAATATTCTATTGAGTTATCCCATAACTGTTGAGTCCGGCAATCCTACCGAGATTCGCATACGAGCTATAGTTGAAGATTCAGCCGACAGCGATAAGACAATTAGAATCAAAGCCGGCATAACAGTCGATCAGACAGACTTTTCAAAAAATCATTTTGAAGCTGAATTTGTTCTTGATTCACAGCGGCGGGTGGAGCGATTCGATGCCGAAATACCGGAAACCATGCTGGATATCAAGCCTGACGAAGACCTGTACGGCCATATGCTCTTCCAGGGCGGCATGTTTCAGAAGATAAAGGCTGTCCGACAGATGAACGGAACGCGATGCATATTTGAATCTGAATTTGAGGGTTCCGCGCACGATTCTGATCAGGGCAGCTTCACATCGGGAGATCCGTTCTTCAATGACACCCTGCTTCAGTCAATACAAATTATTCTGCCTGATGTAGTAGCATTGCCTATTGCAATTGAAAAATGGGAAAGCGGCACTATCCCGGCTAATTCAGGATCGCGGCGAGTCGTGGTTGATTTGCTGGATAAAGGAGACCAGATTATTGTTGCAAATGTCACATCTGTTGATAAAAACGGCAATATCGTAGATAGAGTTAGCGGGTATAGAACAAAAATTATTGAGAAATTACAAAATGCGCCCGCAGTGGATGATCTGATCAACCCCGACATCTGCGACACAACTGCAATTAACAACAAAATGTCGTCCTATTGCAAAAAAATGGACGCAGCAATCCCCGCACTGATTGTAAAACACAAGAATGGATTGCACGGTATGACCAGGGAGGCGCGTCACCCCTTCGTCAAAGATTTGTTCAAGGCAGCCTACAGCAATCTCAGAGCAAGGAACAGGGATTTGCCTGAGCAAATAACCGTCCAATGGACAGAAAATGGTAAGCCCTTCATTGTCGGTTCGGATAAAATCGGCTTGTCGTGCAGCCACGACGACAGGCTGTGCATATGCGCTGTCGGACAGGGCACTCAGGGTTGCGATATTGAGCCTATCAAGCAGCGCAGCCCGGAAGCATGGAAAGACTTAATCGGGACGATGAGGAGCAAACTTTTTGACACCATTTGTAACATGGATAAAACGCCCGACTTTGCCGGGAGCCGCATATGGTGCGCACTTGAGGCACTTCGCAAGGCAACGGATATGACAGAGAGTGATCTGAAATATGACAGCCGGACTAATGATTGCATCATTTTCAGTGGTGGCGAACTGACAATACTAACCTTTCCGATCAAGCTGTTAAGGGGCCGCGAGAGGATGGTTGCTGTGACGGTATCCGGCAGAGGCTCTGTTAATCAAGAGGCTGAAACAACATCGCATTCTTTCTTGGCTTCCTCTGATAATGAAAAGGGGTTATTTATTGATGGCGGGCCTCAGGGGCAAAAAATGTTCACATGCCGATTTTCCTTAGGATTAAGAGATAACTCATCCATTGGCGGTGGAGTCTATTTTGCAAATTACTTTCACTGGATAGGAAAGGTCAGGGAAAAAGCCCTGAAGCCGATAGGAAAATATATCACCGATGAATTTTCAACCGGTCATTTTATGGTGACAAATCATACGCGAACCGAGATAACGGGGCATGTCAGAAACCATGAAGTAATCGATTCTCGTGCATGGATTCAAAGCGCCTTGGGTGACTCGAACTCATCGTTTATTCTAAATTTTGAATGGCGCAAACTTAAGCCTGATGGAAAGACCACGACAGTTGCCGTTAGCCAGCATCATGTATCGTGGATCAAAGTTGTAGGTCACGGGTTAGTAGAACCTGTTCCATGTCCCGAGTTCTTTATGGAGTTTCTGCAGCATAACAGCCTTTTGCCCAAGTTACATTCGAATAAAGCCGGATTAAACCTCGATGATATGATTTTATCTAAAGATATGCTTGGCAGAGTATTACACAAAGGCAATCTCCTGGGTGAGGACGTATTGGCAGAGAGCATAGTCGACACGACAATGGAACATTCTAATATTGCCCAGAATATATACTTCTCAAACTATTATACGTGGCAGGGGCATTTGAGAGACAGATATCTATTTTCACTTTCTCCCGGAGATTACAAGAAAATGGACGGGCGCGGAAAATTTGCATGCGTACATTGCGAGGTCAAACATCTGCGTGAGGCCATGCCGTTCGATCGTATATATGTTGCCATGAAACTGAAAAATATATATGAGCGGGGAGTTGATCTATATTTTGAATACTTCAAGGTCGAAGCCAACGGAGGCAAAACCAAGCTTGCCTATGGCATCCACACATTAGCTTGGGTTTCCATCAACGGATCGGACGGCTATGTTCCTCAGAACCTTCCGCAGTCTTATGCCGCTAAAATACTTGCCAGGAACCAAAAGATTAAATGGACCGCATCGATCATACCTTCATAAACGCCATCTTCACGCCCGATTATTACAAATCGTACCTGGCCATTGAAAATTATGTTGCCAAGATCGTTCTTCGCATTATTAACAACGCCGGTATTGGAAACTATCTTCTCGAAGAGTCCCGAAGCATAGATGAAATAATCGAACGTTATAGAGTCCATCCGCAATCCGGGCCCATATTAGATTGGTCGCTTCGATATCTCCATCAAAATGGCTATTTAAAGAAATCTGAAGCAAGATATCAAATGTACGCATCGACACGCTTAATTGATGCGAGCGAAGATATTGACAGGATATTAACATTGATGCCGAGCGCAGATATCTTTATAAAGTTGGTTTCACATATAGAATCAAACATGCCTATGTTCCTGTCCGGACAAAAAAGTGGCGCGGATATCCTGTTCGTGGACAAGGCTGCTGCAGTTCTGTGGAATGATTATTTCAATAATAGCTTTTATGGATATTCGGTTCTCAATTACGGCGTCGCCTATGGAATAACCAAGTGGTTTTCGCAAACAGGCGGCATCAGCATGCTCGAACTCGGCAGCGGAACGTCAGGCGCCACAGTTAAAGTTTTCCGGATGTTGCGGGATAATTGCCTTTTGGACACAATGAACAACATAGTATTAACCGATGTTGTTCCATCACTGCTGGTCGTAGGCGATCAGAACATTCACAAAAATAATATCATTCCAAAGGCCGGCTACAAACAGAAAATACTTGATATCAACAGACCCTTTACCGACCAGGAGATAGGCAAAGATTCTTTCGATATCATATATGGGGTAAACGTCCTGCACGTAGCCAGAAATTTAAGCAATTCGTTGGCTGAAATTTACAGTTGTCTGAATAAAAATGGCTTTCTTGCAATTGCTGAGACAATACGGCCCTTTGACGACAGGGCTATGCATCACGAGATAATCTTCAATCTGCTTGAGAATTATCATTCCGTGCAACTTGACCCAGAGACCCGCCCGGCTCACGGTTTCCTGACAAAGGAAAACTGGCTAGCAAATCTGACCAGGGCCGGCTTCAATAACATAGATTGCCTGTCTGAACCGGAAAGGATTGACCAGCTTGATATCGACATCAAGCCCTTGCATTCTGCGTTAGTACTGGTAGCTCGAAAATAACTTTCAATAATCAGTACATTTACTGAAACATTGTCGCAAATGGATTTTCTCTTTTTTCCCTGCCTATGGTTGACGCCGGTCCGTGGCCGCAAAATACTTTAGTATCTTCAGGCAGTGACAGCAACATGCGAAGGGATTTGCCTATCACTTTTTCGTTGCCGCCGGGCAGGTCTGTCCTGCCGATTGAGCCTGCAAACAGAGTGTCCCCGGTAATGGCAATACCCTCGCCATACAGTGACAGCCCTCCTGGGCTGTGTCCGGGTGTTTGTAAGACTGCAAAGGTCAGGCTGCCGACGCTTATATTGTCTCCCTCGTGCACAAATTCATCAGGTGCAGGTTGCGGTTCGAATTCCAATCCGAAATAGTGCGCCATCTCTGCGGCAGAATCGTAAATATTCATATCGCTTTCATTTATTACAATTTTAGCCCCGGTCCCTTTCTTAATGTCTCCCACAGCGCCGACGTGGTCGAAATGGCCATGGGTGCATATGATATATTCAACTATCAGCTTCAGTTTTCCGACTGCATCCAATATCATGTCCGGCTCGTCGCCAGGATCGATTATCATGGCTTTGCCGGTTTTCTCATCTCCGATGATATGACAGTTGACTTGCAGCGGTCCTACTACAACAGTTTTAATAATCATGGTTCTCCTCCAGAGCGCCGATGAGACTGACTGCTGACCTCTTATGCGTTATTGCCGACTTTTTCTCTAACCTTCTTTACAAGATAAGCCATCTCTTCTATTCTCAAAAAATAGGACGCAATAAAATATATTCCAAGGCATCCAACAATGGCAACCATGAGCAAAAATGCCTTTTGTCCGGTATGACCACCCATTGTCCACAGATCACCCCTTGTGGCAGACCATCCGCAAATGCCCATCGCGGCGGCTGCAAAACAGGTCTTCGCAAAAGATGAGACGATGCGCCTCGTCCCCACACCTCCCAGCTTTTTTCGCAGGAAATAGAAGAGCAGTAGAAAATTAAACATGGCGGCAAGCGAGTTTGCAAAGGCAAGCCCGTTGTAACTCAAAGGACCCATAAGCCCGACACTGCAAAGTATGTTAAGAAGGACGCCGCACACCATAATTTTGAAAGGGGTCCTTGTGTCCTGCATCGAGTAAAACGTAGCGTTCAGCGTTCGCACGCCCACGATTGCCCAAATGCCTACAGAATAGAATACGAGTGCATCAGCCGTGCCCATTGTTGCAGCCCGGCTGAATTCGCCGTGCTGAAAAAGCGTACTAACTATCGGCACTCTCAATGCTATGAGTCCGACCATAGCGGGCACAGTAATAAAGAGAAGCAATCTCAATGCAAAAGAAAAATCATCTTTAAGCGCGCCGAACTGTTTCATCGCCGCATGTTCCGACAGCGTCGGCAGTACAGCCATTCCCATTGCTACACCGAAAATGCCTATCGGAAACTGGATAAGCCTCATGCTGTAATAGAGGTAGCTAATGCTCCCTTCTGAAAGATAGGACGCCAGGATTGTGCTGATGAAAATATTGATCTGGCTGACCGCCAGCACAGCCGTCATCGGCAGTATCAAAGTCCCTATCCGTTTCAGGCCGGGATGTAAGCCCTTATATCGCGGCAATGCCGCACCGCGGCTTTGAGAAAAGGAGAACCCGTGCTTGAAAAAAGATGGCAGCTGGAAAAGCAATTGCACGAACCCTCCAGCTGTCACGCCGATAGCAGCCGCAATTACCGGATTGGCGAACTCCAGCGCAAGCCCCACTATGCATGCAATCGTAACAATGTTGAGGACAGCCGGCGCCAATGCCGGGACAAAGAAAACGCCCCTGGTATTTAAAGCACCCATCACCACCGACGCAAGGCTGATAAAAAAAAGGAAAGGGAACATTATACGGGTAAGAAGGACGGCTGAAGCAAACTTTTCCGAACCGGTTTCCCATCCGATCGCTATCATTTTCACTATGGCCGGCGCAAACATAACACCGGCAATGCATATCAAACCGACAACGACAAAAAGAAATATGAACGTCGCGCGAACCAGCCGGTTGGCTTCCTCATTGCCCTGCCTGGTCTGATATTCGGTCAATACCGGAACAAACGCAGAAGACATCGAACCTTCGGCGAAAAGCTCCCTCAGCAGGTTCGGAATTCGAAAGGCAACAAAAAAGACATCCGACGTGCCGGTCGCACCAAAAAAACGCGCGAGAATCATGTCCCTGATAAATCCAAGCACGCGGCTGATGAATGTAGCAGCCGACATTACGCCCGCGGCCCGTGCTATCTTCCCTCGTGAACTCATGCCTTGCTACCTTTGCGATGGCGCAGAAACTCTACTATGCTCGGCATAACCGATACTATAATAATTGCGAAAATTACCAGTGTAAGATTATTTTTCACAATCGGAATATTACCGAAGAAATATCCGCCCAGCAGAAAAGCCGTTATCCAAGCAATGCAGCCGATGAGATTATACGCCATAAAGCGTCGATAATCCATCCTTCCAATCCCGGCGACAAAAGGCGCAAAAGTCCTGATAATGGGCAAAAAGCGCGCAATTACTATCGTTTTGCCGCCGTGCTTATCATAAAATGCATGTGTTCGTTCCAGATACTCCCGTCTCAGGAAACGCACATCTTTTTCAAAAACCTTCGGTCCAACAAGACGTCCGATATGATAGTTGACTACATTACCTACAGTTGCAGCCATACAAAGCAAGGCATACACAGTTGCAAAGTCGATGTCTCCCCGCGCAGCAAAAGCACCTATCACAAACAACAGTGAATCCCCTGGAAGAATAGGGGTCACGACCAGACCAGTTTCGCAAAAAATAATCAAAAAAAGGATTAAATATGTATATCCTCCGAATTGCTGAAGCACGGTGCTAAGATGCCTGTCAATATGCATAAAAAGGTCTATGATTGAGGCGAGCAGTTCCATTAAGTTCTCCAAATGTATAGAATCTGTAATTATAGCGGAAATCAAACGACAATGTCGTTCCCCGTGTGATAAGATTAGGCTTAGGGGAAAGCATTTCCTTTTTCTGCGTTGCCGAAAAGCAAAATGACATATTTCAGAAAATTAAAAGCGGCCATTGACGTCCTTTTTTCTTACAAAGAACTGGAAAGGATGGATATTTTCACTTCCTTTCCAGCAGTGCGAAGATTCTTTCTCGACCGCAGTAATCTCTTGCGGGTGCGCTCCGCGGGGGACATAGCATTTACCATTATTATCATGATGGGACTGTTCGGCCCTCAGGAGGCCGACAGAAATATCTCGCTATTTCTTGCGTGGGGGATATGGTGGACCAGCGTGGTGCTGAGCTGGTTCGTTATGGGCAAGTTCTGGTGCGGCCTCTGCCCTTTTCCGGGCATTGGACGCCTTCTTCAAAAAATGGGGCTCAGCTTTAATCTGGAGCCTTCTCCTCTTGTAAAAAAATATGGCATACATGTTTCCGTATTCCTCTTTGCAGCAATCATCTGGTCTGAATCAGTAACCGAAATGAAGAGCTGGCCGATGGGCACGGCATTACTGCTTTTAAGCATACTTGCCGGTGCAACAATACTCGGAGCTATTTACAAGGGTCAGGCGTGGTGCCGTCATCTCTGCCCACTGGGTAAGATCATCGGCACGGCAGCAACCATATCGATGCTGGAGCTACGCCCCGACTACAACAAATGCAGATCCTGCAAGACTTTCACGTGCAAGAAGGGGATGGACGGCGCCCCCGGATGTCCAGTCTATCTCGGCGCATTCAACATAAGGAATAACATAGACTGCCTGATGTGCGGCCGCTGCGTATACTTGTGCGACAAAGACTCTCCGCGCCTTAGGCTCAGAAACCCTTTCGTGGAACTCATTCTGAACAAAGGGCGCTATATCACATGCTCTTACATCATACCGTTTCTTATGGGCTCGCAACTGGCTCGTTTCGCGCAGCACACGTCATGGTACGAAAGGCTGGAAGCGGCTCTCTTTGCATCCAACGCTGCCGCGTTCTCCTTGCTGCTGGTCCTTGGATTCGCATTCTTCGTCATGATTCAGAAATTGGGTGCGCAAATATTCGGGATTACCGAAGATCCTTCCTTCGGAAAATTCTCACCGCTTATACCCGTTCTTGTGCCGTTCGCTTTTACCGGAGAGCTAGTCTACAGGCTCGACTATTTCCTGTCAAACATAGGAGACATGATTCCAACTTTCGGGCGTCAGTTCGGGATCAACCTTGAAGGTTTTTTCTTTGCTGTGCCCAAGCCATTTATTTTCTGGATCGGCATTCTGACGCTGACAATAGGGGCAGTTTCCGGAGGTTATGTGCTACATATATTCAACTCACGTGATTTCGAAGGGACAATAGAAAGAAAGAGATACTACACCCTGCACTTAATAGTTGTGCTTATATTTGCAGGGTATTCGGTGCTGTTTGAGGCTTTTTCAAGACTTTAGGATCGGGCGGTGAATATCCTCTCGATTCCCGCATAATCTTTCATAAAGCGGATATCCCCGAAACCATGCCGGGCAGCTATTTGCCGAATATCGTCCGCCTGGCCGATGCCGATCTCAAGAATGATGACACCGTTGCTTTTAAGATAGCGAGGAGCTTCTCTCAATATGCGCCGATAGAAATCCAGACCGTCCTCACCACCATCCAGTGCAGCAACAGGCTCAAACGATATCTCTTTCTGAAGCCCCTGGATGTCGTCTCTTCTGATGTACGGCGGATTCGACACTATGCAATCGAAACAGGCATCCGGTATTATTGAGGCAAAAAGGTCCCCTTCGATAAAGTTGACGTTCTGAATTCCATTATATTCTGCGTTCCTTCGCGCATATGAAAGTGCAGTCGCGGACTTGTCCACACCGTAGACATATGCGCCTGCATATTCCTTCGCAAGAGCAAGAGCAATGCAGCCGCTGCCGGTACAAAGGTCAAGTATGGTGATGGGTGTTGTTTCATATAGGGGCGTAGCATGCAACGCCCCTACAATTTTAACCGCCTCTTCTGCAAGCAGCTCCGTTTCCGGTCTGGGAATCAGCACACCTTTGCCGACATGGATTTTCAGGCCCCAGAATTCAACATGACCGATTATATACTGCAGCGGTTCACCAAGGACCCTTCTGGCTGCAAGAGAATCAATCCGGTCGGACTCGGCCTTGCTGATATCAGGCGGTGAGGAATGAAGACCGGTTTTGCTAATATGGAGAATCTCGGTAAGGAGTAAAACCGCTTCCCTGGCTGCATCTTCGACGCCTTCTCTTTCGAAAAGACAAGCCAGCTCCTTCAGCTTCTCCAATGCGGTCACAGCTCTTTCAGTTTTTCTGCCTGGTAATGCGTAATAAGACTGTCGATCATTTCATCCAGAGCGCCTTCGAGCACCTGTTCCAGCTTGTGCAGGGTAAGCCCGATTCGATGGTCGGTCACACGGTTTTGCGGATAGTTGTAGGTGCGGATTCGCTCGCTCCGATCACCCGAACCCACCTGGGTCTTCCTGTCCTGAGCACGCTCCTTTTCCTTCTTCTCCATCTCGATCTCGTACAGGCGCGACCGCAAGACCTTCATCGCCTTCTCGCGGTTCTTGATCTGCGAACGCTCATCCTGGCATTGCACAACAGTGTTGGTCGGAATATGAGTTATGCGGACAGCGGAATAAGTTGTATTTACACCCTGGCCGCCCGGTCCGGATGCGCAGAATGTGTCTATTCGCAGGTCCTTCTCTTCCACCTTTATGTCCACCTCTTCGGCCTCGGGAAGAACCGCTACAGTCGCTGCAGATGTGTGGATTCGGCCGGAAGCCTCGGTCGCAGGCACACGCTGAACCCTGTGCACGCCGCTTTCATATTTCAGTCTGCTGTATGCGCCTTTGCCGGTGATATTCGCCACTATTTCCTTCAGCCCGCCTAATCCGGTGGGATTGGAATCTATAACCTCGATCTTCCATCTGCGAGCCTCCGAATACTTCGAATACATACGGAAAAGCGCTGATGCAAAAAGTGCCGCTTCTTCCCCGCCGGTACCACCCCTTATCTCGAGAATGACATTGCGCTCATCGCGGGGGTCCTTGGGCAGCAGCATTATCTTCAGCTCATCTTCAAGGATGGGCTTCTTCTTTTTCAGCTCTTCCAGTTCTTCGCGAGCAAGGTCCTTCAGTTCGCCGTCTCCGCTCTTGATCATTTCCTCCGCATCTTCGATCTCGCTGAGAACGCGCTTATACTCCTGTATCTTGTCGTATATAGGCTGAAGGTCCGACCGCTCCTTCGAAAATTTCTGATACTCCAGATTGTTCGACAGCACCTCCGGGTTCATGAGAAGCGCCGTTATTTCGTCATATTTCTGCTCTATCGTCAAGAGTTTCTCTAACATTGACTGCAACCCTCTTTAAGAGTTTCATCAAGTTTCAGGACTTCCTTAAGGGCAGCGATTGCAACCTCGATCTGCGAGTCGTCTGGCTCATATGCCGTCAGTCTTTGCAGGAGCAAGCCCGGCAGGATTATGATTCCCATAAGCGGATGGTCTTTCAGTTTTGCCGACAGTTTCAATGTCTCAAACGATATGCCGGCGATGACCGGCAAAAGGGCTATCCGTGCAGCAAGTTTCTGCAGGAACGACCATTCCTGCGGAATGAACATGAACGTAACGATGCTGATTACCATCACTATCAGCAAAAAACTGGTGCCGCATCTGGGATGATACGGCTTGTACTTTCTGGCATTTTCTACGGTGCATTCTTCCCCGGCTTCAAACGCATATATGACTTTGTGTTCGGCCCCGTGATATTCAAATATCCTCTTCATTTCCTTCCAATAGCCGATCGCATAAACATACAGAAGGAATATGCAGACACGCGTCACGCCGTCGACCACATTGAAAAGCAGCGAGCTTTTTGCTACACCGCCATATAAATTTCCGACAAACGTCGCGATGAGAAGAGGCAGAAACTTGAACAGGGCAATCGCGAAAACCAACGCAAGGGCGATCGACACGCCGATGGCCCAGGAACTGATGGGCTTGTCGCCCTTGCTATCGTCTTCCTGGTACGCAACGCTTCCCGAAAACTCTATCGCCTTCACGCCTATGATCATTGCCTGCAGTAGCGCCACGCCCCCCCTGATCAAAGGAAGCTTAAGGATCGGATTGGCTGCTTTTGACCTGACAGTCTTGAAGTTTATCCCGCCTTTCGGGTCGCGCACGGCCACACTCCATCCAGCAGGTGACTTCATCATCACACCCTCTATAACAGCCTGCCCGCCAACAGTTTTCATGATCCAGTCATTCCTCTTTATATTGCAGCCATTTCAATCAATAAAAAAGGGTTAGAATTTAGAAGTCCTCTAATCCCTAACCCTGAGACCTTGCAGCGGTAGCTACTTCTTGGCGTATTTCTTCTTGAATTTCTCCACTCTGCCCTCTGCGTCGATGAGCTTCTCCCGGCCCGTAAAAAACGGGTGGCATTTTGAGCAGATGTCAACCTTAATGGAATTCATGGTAGAGCGGGTGTCGAAGCTTTCGCCGCAAGCACAAACTACTTTGCTCTCTTTATAGTTGGGATGTATCTTCTCTTTCAATTCAGTGCCTCCTGACCATGTTATTAGAAACTTAATTATACTCAATAGGGAACGAACTTATCAAGATTATGGCTGTCGCAGCCCGAGGCCGTCCTGTTCCGCCTCGCAAGCCCTGTTTCGACAAGCCTGGCTATCAATGTCCCAAGAACAGCGCCTGCCAGCACATCGCCCGGGAAATGCGACGTCCCGTCGATCCGCGCAAGGCCTTCAAAAACAGCAAACAAATAAAACAGTATCCAGTATTTCGGATAATGTTGCGTCAGCACCGCCGCAAGGCAGAAGGCCATAGCGGAATGACCGGACGGGAAAGAGTCATAACTGCCCTTCAAAGAAGGTCCGATAATGACAAGACTATCTGTAATTCGCGGTCTCGCCCTCCCAATCAGATGTTTGAGCAGTTGAACGCTTAACCCGGAAGCAACAAGGCCGATGAGAAGCGACTTTCCTGAATCCTGAAGCTCACGATTGACGTATCTGCCGTAAAGCAAATACAGGAAGGCGCCCACGATCATGGTCGTGCCGTGAGCCGCGTAATACATGATTTTATCAAACAATCGCAGAAACTGGCTCACGTCCGGATTGGCGCCATGAAAAGTCCTTACCCATGTCAGTACAGGTTCATCGATATAAATAAGCGATAAAGGCACAAGTGCAGCCAGACTGACAATTAATTCATTCCTTTTCAAGCAGAGCATATCCCTTTTCCGTATCTAACACGACCAGTCCGAGCTGTTTCAGCCGTTCAGCATCCTTCGCCTTGGCAATTACTATCTTGCCACTGCCTTCTGAAATACTTCGCTGGAGCTCGTCGGTCCCGCCTGCAACAACCACCTTGCGATCGGAATAAAACACTATGCTTGGTTTATTGAGGCCATATGTGATGATGCGCTCGTCGGCCCGCGTCTTTTCCTTGCCGTACAGGCTGAATTTATGCAGAGGCCCCTGAAGATATTCGGACGCCACCGGCAACGCCGTAATCACCAATGCTGTCAGAAAAACAAACATGCCTGAAGCCAGGGCCCCGTAAAACGGTCGGCGGGCAATGGCCGCATAGAAACATAATGCAGCCACAACCAGCGCAATAACAGCAACAGCCGGCATCCATTCGGTTCCCGCAATGCCTTTTTGGACGAGATAAGAAGGCAAATAGACAAAAGCAAAACCGGCAGCGACAGATACAATTCCTATGAAGACCCAGGCCGTCTGCATCCATCGAATGCCTTTGTCATTCATGCCTGCTGAAACGAGTATGCACGCTGCCGGAATTGCCGACAATATATAGTCGGGAAGTTTTGTGGTAGCAAACGAAAAGAAAATCACGATGAACGCGAGCCAGATGCCCGAAAATATCAGGAGCGGGTCTCTGTCCTTAAATATCTTATTTATCCCAGCAGGCAAGAATGCCACCCAGGGGAAGAAGCCCACCACAAGCGCTGCCAGATAATAATATACCGGCCCCTTGTGACCCGATATGACTTCCGTATATCTTCTGAAATGGTGCTTAATGAAAAACTGTTCAATGAATTCATCGCCTTTGATTGCATATTCAGCGGCATACCACGGCACACCTATGACGAGAAAGAGCATCGCAGCTTTAAGATTTATCAACCTGCGAAGGCCGCCGATGCCTTCGGTCAAAAGTAAAAAGACAGTGGGGATGGCAAACGGGAAAACGATCCCTATAAGACCTTTTGTAAGAAAGGCAAGTGCCGAAAAAGCGAACAGGCCGTAAATATAGCGTCTGTCCTGCTTGAGGGAAAGATAAAAGCAGAATAGAGACAAGGTGATAAATAGTGTCAGCGTCATGTCGGTCACCGCAGAGCGCGAATAGACAAGGTAATAGGCACTCAACACCATCGACAGTACGGCGTACAGTGCTGTTGACAGATCGCGGAAGTGGCGGACGAAAAAGAAGAGAGCTGCCGCCAGCAGGCAGCCGGTCAATGCCGATGGGAACCTGGCCCCGAATTCATTGATGCCGAATATTTTGTATGAAGCTGCCATCAGCCAGTAAAAGAATATGGGCTTGTCATATCTCGGCTCACCATTATAGGTTGTAGAAATATAGTCACCGCTCTGTACCATCTCCTTTGTCGCCTCGGAAAAAACCGCCTCGTCGACGTCGAAGAGCAGGACCGATCCGATCCGGAAGAAGGATATGAACAGCACAACGGCAAAGACAAGAACGGCGGCGTAGGATTTCTTCATGAAAATTTAGAAGGCTCTCCCTTCGGAAGTATCGGCAGTTATTATAATGGTTTCAGGGAGGAAAATAAAAATCCGGCAGGAGCGAACCCCTGCCGGACATGAAGTTTAAAGCAATAGGCTATTTGCCCATCTTGATCATAAGCGGAACGATCAGAAGAGCAACGATGTTGATGACCTTGATCATCGGGTTGATGGCCGGGCCTGCGGTATCCTTGTAAGGATCGCCGACCGTATCACCGGTAACCGCAGCCTTGTGTCCGTCGCTGCCTTTCTTGTGCATTTTACCGCTGTCATCGACAACGCCGTCTTCAAAGGCCTTCTTCGCGTTGTCCCATGCACCGCCGCCGCTGGTCATGGCGATAGCCTGGAAAAGACCGGTGAGGATGCTGCCGATCAGAACGCCGCCGAGTGCCTCTTTACCGAGGACGAATCCAACGATAATCGGGGCTACGACAGGAATCAGAGCAGGAATCATCATCTCTTTGATGGCTGATTGTGTGACGATGTCAACGCACTTTCCGTATTCCGGCTTGGCTTTGTATTCCATGATGCCCGGAATTTCGCGGAACTGTCTGCGCACCTCTACGACAACGCCGCCGGCAGCTCTACCGACCGCAAGCATAAGCCTGCCGCCGAAGTAGTACGGGATAAGACCGCCGATGAAGAGACCGGCGATGATCATAGGATCGGAAAGGTCGAACTTCAGGGTCTGGCCCTG
>Ga0187786_10000044_pt1 | contig 38385 bp, 40 predicted proteins | sample 0815_BV2_10_20_M_FD_132449 | JGI IMG/M metagenome (GOLD analysis project Ga0187786, IMG submission 132449) | Tropical peat soil microbial communities from peatlands in Department of Meta, Colombia - 0815_BV2_10_20_MG | ecosystem: Environmental > Terrestrial > Soil > Wetlands > Peat | place...
CAAAATATAACTGACAATCAGTTGGAAGTAATCCTATCCCCTGGAGTTCTAGCCCTAGATATTAAATGGAATGTACTGGCCAAGGCGGGTCAAACAGTTCAAATGACAATTGAAACCCCTGAAAAAGTTCTTGAAGGAGATATGGTGGTTATTGCCAGTGAAAATCTTTGTATAGGTCGAACTGGTGCTAATTTAATCTGTGAAGTCATTTTATGCAATGAATAAGTGGTTTATAAAACGAATATCTGGTGATAAATCTGAATTTAACTTTTGTAGGGAGTGGTGGGGGGCGTTTTGCTACCATAACCCAGCGCAGGATGACCGGCGGGGTCCGAATTGACGGAATTAACGGTAAAAATATACATTTAGATCCCGGACCCGGGGCCCTGGTTAGGAGCTACCAGTTTGGACTAAATCCCCTTAAAATAGATGCAGTCTTGGTTTCGCACTGCCACACCGACCATTACAGTGATGCAGAGGTTTTAATTGAAGCCATGACCAGGGGAATGACCCGGAAAAGGGGAGTAGTTTTAGGTAGTCAAAGTGTTATCAACGGTTATAAACAGTGGGGACCATGTATTTCCACTTATCACAAGAGTAAATCTCAGGTTGTGAGTCTACCCCCTGGGAACAGTTTTAAAATGGGTGATGTTCAGATTACCGGGACCAAAACTATCCACGGAGATCCTCAGGCAGTGGGCTTTAAAATTAAATGGGATAGCTTCATCCTGTCTTACACCTCTGATACTGCCTACTTTCCAGAACTTTGTCAGGAACATGCCCACGCCGATGTGCTTATAAGCAGTGTTATTCGACCAGGGGGAGAAAAGATCAGGGGCCACATGTGTGCAGATGAATTTGAAAAGCTTGTAGAGGAAGTGTCTCCTAAATTGGCAATCATGACCCATCTGGGTATGAAAATGATCACCAACCAACCAGACCAGGAAGCAAAGAATATCACTGATAACACCGGGATTAAAACTATTGCCGCCAGAGATGGGTTAAAGTTAGATTTAGACCAGTATCAACCTAAACAACAAACATTGGATGAGTTTTAAATTTATAAGATAGATATAAGAGATAGAATATAAGTAGGTAGGTGCCTCGGTGGCTCAGTCTGGTAGAGCGCGTGACTCGTAATCTCGTGGTCGGGGGTTCAAATCCCCCCCGGGGCTTGATTTTTTATTGAAATTAAAAAAAATGTGATAAAATATGAGAATAATGTACAACCAAGGACTTCTGATGTGCCAGGAGTATTATAACTGTGAATATCTCAAATGTAAGCACTTCCAGTGGCATGATGCCCGAAGTTCTTGTCAACCACGCCAGTGTCAGAAAACCGGGTTAAAGGTCACTTGTACCGCCACTCCACGGGAAAAATGAAGGAGATCTTATTTGGATAACGAAAACCTCCAGATATGTTCGGCCCAGTGCCACTGTCCACACGACTGCTGTCGTCATTACCGTTGGCACCCTAAACTGGACTCCTGCAGGAGTCGCAAGTGCAGCATGTTGGGCATAATGGTAAAGTGCACCGACGACCCGGATAAGAACATTTTAGATTAGAAATAAAATATTTTTTAGATTAGAAATAAAACATAGATTTTAAAAATAAAAAAAAATTAAAATAAAAATTAATAATTAAGATTAGGACCATTTCATTCTGTTTCAATGCGACATGGATTTATAAATCCCGTTCTTAACAAATGATCAGCCAGTACCATTGCAACTGCAGCTTCGGCTACAGTCGTTACCCTGGGACATATACAAGGATCGTGTCGTCCTTTTATTTTGATTTCTGTTTCTTCTCTTTTTTCAAGATCAACAGTTTTTTGAGGAGTACTGATAGATGGTGTGGGTTTAACTGCCATTCTAAGGACAATAGGCATACCATTAGATATCCCTCCCACAATACCACCAGAGGTGTTGGTGGTGGTCTTGATCTGGTCTTTTTCCAGATAATATTCGTCGTTGGTAACACTGGCTGTGGATTTAGCCAGTTTAAATCCAAATCCCACTTCCACGCCCTTAACTGAACCAATACCCATGAGGGCCTGGGCCAGATCCGCATCCAGTTTGCCAAAAACTGGTTCTCCTAATCCAGCCGGAGGGTTAAATACTATAGTTTCTACTACCCCTCCCAGTGAGTCTCCTTTGGCTTTAGCCTCTAAAATGGCTTCTTCCATTTTAAGGGCGGTCTTCTGATCAGCACATTTAACAATATTTTTCTGAGAATATTCTTCTATCAAACTATGGGCCACGTGGTTAGCTTTGATTTCTCCAACCTGAGTTACATGAGAAACTATTTTAATTTTTTCCAGGTTTAAGAGTTTTTTTGCCACTGCTCCCCCAATTACGTGACCAATAGTTACTCTTCCACTTCCTCGGCCTCCTCCACGGTAGTCATACAACCCATACTTGGCAGTCCAGGTGTAGTCACCGTGTCCTGGTCGAGGTTTGTTCTTAAAAGGTTCGTAAGCAGATGAATCAGCGTCTTTATTATAAACTACAGCGGCAATTGGAGTGCCGTCGGTTTTACCCTGAAATATTCCGGATAATATTTCCACCTGATCTGTTTCTCCCCGGGAGGTGGTGATCTTACTTGTTCCCGGTCTTCTCCGGTCCAGATCAGCCTGCAAGTCTTCTCTGGAAAGTTCTAATCCTGCGGGACAACCATCTACCACTGCCCCTAAAGCTTTTCCATGGCTTGATCCGAAAGTTGTTACCTGGAACATGTTTCCTGTGGTGTTTCCTGACATGAAGAACATCCTCGATTTAATTCACGTAATAATCATTTATATTATACACAATGCACCATTTGGTGGACAATCTATTATATAATATCCCCTGCTATTTATTATTATGAGTAAAGATAAAAAAAATCCATTTATCCAAATATATCTTAAACTCTATCAAATTTACGGACCCCAAGGTTGGTGGCCATTATTGGACTGGAAAGGAGAAAATCCCACCAAAACGGGTTCTACTCACGGTTATCATCCTCTTAATTACGATTTACCTGAAAATTCGGATCAACAGTTTGAGATAATTTTGGGGGCCATCTTAACCCAGAATACAGCCTGGACCTCAGCCGAAAAGGCCCTGTGGAACCTGAAAGAAATAGGGGCAAATCATCCTGAAAAATTGTTAAAATTAGATGATGCAACTTTAAAAGAAGTAGTGCGTCCAGCAGGGTTTTTAAACCAGAAATCCCAGTATCTACAAAATATTAGCCGCTTTTTTATAGCTATGGAAGATGAAATACCCACCCGAAATGAACTTCTTAATATAAAAGGAGTGGGAAACGAAACTGCAGACTCCATACTTTTATATGCATATAAACAACCTGAATTCGTGGTGGACACCTACACCAAAAGAATATTCAGCCACCATAGAATCATCAGACCCCGGGCAAATTACATGGATGTTAAAAAACTCTTTGAAAATAACCTACCTCGAGACGTTCCCCTCTATCAGGAATATCATGCCCTGATTGTGGAACATGCTAAAAGATATTACCAGAAAAAGCCGTATGGAGAAGATGATCTACTAAGAAATAGTAAAATTAATTGAGGGATATCATGAAAAGTCATAAAGTAACAAAGGCAAGTAGAGATGGTTACCAGTCCGTTCTCGAAGGAATTGAAAGGAAAACATTAGTTTACGGTGATAAAACTTTATTAACTGAATTTAAATTGGCAAAGGGCAAAATACTTCCATTACACCATCATCCTGAAGAACAGACTGGTTATCTAGTTTCAGGACACATCATTCTGTTTATTGACAAAGAAAGTTATGAAATGCTGCCAGGAGATAGCTGGGCCATCCCTGAAAATGTGAAACATCGTGCAGAAACATTAGAAGACTCGGTTGCCATTGAAGTATTCTCACCCGTGCGAGAGGAATATATAGAATAAATATCTCACTATTTAATATTAATTCCTACTTTCCAGATGAGTTTGGAAACAGTGTCAGCCCAGGGAGGGGTTAGTATACAATTCAACTGAAAGCTTTGTGCTGGTTGTGGAACATGACTGATTTGCATTTTTCTTCTTAAAAAGAATAGATTTATATCCAAGCTCTTTTTTAAATTAGAAAATAAGGTTTAATTAGATTTATCATTTCATTTGAATATTTATAAAATTACAGGTGTCTAATATGATATTCCCCTTCCGTAGAATGCGCCGACTTAGAAAAACTCCCCAGATCAGGAAAATTCTCCGAGAAACAACCCTAAACCCCGAGGACTTTATATACCCATTATTTATCAAGGAAGAATTAGAAAAAGGAGATAAAGAACATATAGACACTATGCCTGGTCAGTATCGTTACTCTTTAGATGATGCTGTGGAGGAAGCCAAACGGTTAGAAAAGTTAGGTCTTTGTTCTGTGTTACTCTTTGGAATGCCCCGTGAAAAGGACGAAGTAGGTTCTATGGCATTCCACCCTGAAGGCATTGTACAAAAGGCCATTCGTCGGTTGAAGGAAGAAACAGACTTGGTGGTTATCACCGATGTGTGCTTATGCCAGTACACCAGCCATGGACACTGCGGAGTGGTGGAAGGTGGAAATATATTGAATGATGAGAGTTTACACTACTTATCCGAAACCGCCTTGAGCCATGCCCGGGCCGGTGCCGATATAGTGGCCCCTTCAGATATGATGGACGGTCGGGTGGCTGCTATTCGAGAAAATTTAGATAACAGTGGCTTTGAAGACACTATGATCATGTCCTACTCTGCCAAGTACGCTTCTTCATTTTATGCACCATTTCGAGATGCAGTGTGTTCAACTCCGTCATTTGGAGACAGAAAAACTTATCAGATGAGTCCATGCACCCCCTCCGAAGCTTTAAAAGAGGTGGAGTTGGACATTGAAGAGGGTGCCGATATGGTAATGGTTAAACCCGCCCTGGCCTATCTGGACATTATAAAGATGGTTAAAGACGAGTTCCAGATGCCCACTGCTGCTTATCAAGTTAGTGGCGAGTATTCTATGTTGATAGCTGGTATTGATGCGGGATATATCACCATGGATGCAATATACGAGTCTCTTTTGTCCATTAAACGGGCAGGAGCTGACCTTATAATCAGCCATTTCACACCCATGTTCCTGGAAGGACAATTAGAAAGCTGTTTTTAATTAAAGATGAATGATGAGATGAATGTATAATAAATTAAAGATGAGTGCATTAAGATAATCTGAGGATGAACATGAATAAGAATTATGTAGCTAAGTGCGCCCAGATAGCCTCGGTGTTGGAGGTCAGTGGACACCCCAAACCTGGGAATGTACACCGGACCCAGGACTTCGAGGACATGGTCTTCGAGGACTTTTTAATAAGTGGTGTGGTTATTGGGGACTACATGCGCAAAGCTGCACGTCAAGGCTCCCGTTATAGTGATCCGGACTCCTGGCACAAAATCGGTTTAGGAAAGATAATTAAAGATTCTGTGCTGGAAACAGACCAGTGGGTAAAAAACAACACCAACCTGGGAATAATAATGCTGTTAACTCCCTTATCTGCTGCGGCAGGGATGAGTAATGACCTGGAATCAGTTCGCTATCATGCCGGGAAGATCATGAAAGCCACCACCACCTCAGATGCAGTGGATCTTTATGCCGCCATTAATATTGCTGATGCAGGCGGGATGGGAGACCAGGAGGACCTGGATGTTTCAAGCGAGTCTTCAGCCCAGGAACTTATTGATAACAATGTTAACATGTTTCAGGTCCTGGAAATGTCGGCGGGGTGGGATATGCTGGCCTACGAGTTAACTCATGAGTTTCCAGTTACTTTCAATACAGGATATCCTGTTTTTTCTGATCTCAAGAACACAGAAGGTATAAATCCAGCCACAGTGCAGACTTTTCTTACCATCTTATCCCAGTACCCAGATACACTCATTAGTCGGAAGTATAACCAAGAAAAGTCAGAGAAAGTATCAGCAGGTGCAAAGAGTATATTAGATGTTGGTGGAATATTAACCAGAGAGGGCAGGAAGAAAATCCAGGAATTTGACCAAAAACTTTTGTCTTACGGGTTAAATCCAGGTACTACTGCGGATTTAACTGCATCTTCCATAATGGTCGCCTATCTGTCAAATTATGATAATTACAAGTTTTAATAGAGGTATTATTTAATGCTGGAGAGAATTAAAGAGGAAATGCACCTTTATGAGAAAAAGGTCTTAAAGGCCCTGGAATCAGAAGGTGGAGAAAGTACTCCTGAGAAGGTTTCAAGAATACAAAATCTGGCTATTAAGGCCGTTATGAGTGCTGCTGGTTCTTTAGCATCCAAAGATATTATTGAAGTTCATAAAGACGTGGAAGAAGTTATAAGTCTCAGCGACGACGGAACAAGATATGCTCAGGAAGGGTTACCCGAGCGCAGAATATTAAATACCTTAATAAAAGATACGTCAATTCATATGAAGGATTTGTCCTATAAATCAGGGATTGAACCTTCTGAAGTTAAGATTGCCATTGGTTGGTTGCTTAAAAAGGATTGGGCTACTCTGGATAAAGGTGAAGTCACTATTTCTAGCCAGGGGAAATCTGCACCGGAAGGTCCTGATGAAAAACTTTTAGATGAACTTAGGGGCCAGGAGTTGATTTTACAGGAACTCTCTCCTGAACTTCAAGAAGGATATGGACTTCTAAAGCAGCGAAAAGGACTTTTAAAGGTTAATAAAAAGCCAAATTATACTTTAGAGGTCACTTCTCTGGGAAAAGAGTTGTTAGAGGATGGTATTCAGATCCGGGAGGAAGCCACCCAGATAACTCCTGATCAGCTTAAAAGTGGTAGCTGGAAGAATTTACACTACCGGGCTTACGATATTAACGCAGAACATCCCGAAAGTTTTGCAGGTAAAACTCATCCTTTACAGAGGACCATTGAAGAGATTAGAAGGATTTTCTTAAATTTGGGCTTTACTGAGTCCAGGGGGACCATTCTGGAGTCTGCTTTCTGGAACTTTGACTGTTTGTTCCAGCCCCAGGACCATGCAGCCCGGGAAATGCAGGACACTTTTTACATTAAAACACCACAGGACACAGATTTACCTGATGAAAAACTGGTGGATAGGGTTAAAATGGCCCATCAGGATGGGGGAAATACAGGGTCGGAAGGTTGGAAGTACCAGTGGGATCCTGATATTGCCCGGCAGTCTGTGCTGCGAACCCACACCACCTGTGTTTCGGCGCGATTTTTAAATGAAAATAAACCTCCGTTGAAGATGTTTTCGGTGGGTAAAGTCTTCCGTCGCGAGACCATCACTTACAAGCACTTACCAGAGTTCCATCAGGTGGAAGGTATTGTGGCAGATAAAAGCATTAATTTCAGAAATCTTCTGGGGATTTTAAAAGAATTTTATCATCAACTGGGCTTTGAAGTTCGCTTCCGGCCAGCTTACTTCCCTTACACTTATCTTTCCACTGAGTGCGAGATCTACCTGCCGGAGAAGGAGAGTTGGATCGAATTAGGTGGTGCGGGAATGTTCCGTCCTGAAGTATTAGAACCTTTGGGAGTGGATACGCCCGTAGCCGCCTTTGGTCTGGGTATTGAAAGACTGGCCATGATCCGTCTGGGCATCAAAGATATCCGGATGCTTTATCAGAGCGATATTGGTTGGCTCCGGGAGCTGGCAGTGACTCACGGCTTAGATTGGGATGAAATATAATCTCTCGTTAATGCTGCTTCTCAAATAAAAAAAAAATTCTAATTATTTTTTTTAATAATTCTTTAATTTTAATAAATCTTAAATAAACTAATAAGTCCCAAATAAAACTAAAACCCCTAAATAAAAGTGATAAACCCTAAATAAAAGTGATAAACCCTAAATAAAAGTGATAAACCCTAAATAAAACTAAAAAATAGTGGAATAGAGAGTATTATCTAAAAGATTATTTAGATTAATCCGTAGGATTATTAAGTTAGTTAAAACTTAGTTTTGATTATTTTGAATCGTTAAATTCTTTTATTTGTTCTTCCAACTGACTATCGAAATCAAATTCTAATAAGTGTTTATGGATGGAATGATAATGAGGTGATTGCCATCGCAAAAAAACATCCCCCCTATTGTTTACCGCAAACAATATTGTATATTTATCTTAATATATACTTTACTACTCACCATCATACTATTTGTAAATAATTATCTTAATATCCATAAAAAGACTATAAATAATCAAGAGACTATTTAATGGATAAAAAGATCATACTGGTAATCACACTAACCATTGCGGTAACCGGGATTTATCTGGCACTGGAAAACTTCCAAAACCAGACTGTGAGCTTAGATGCTGCTGAAGTCCGTGAATATCAGGGAGAAGATCTCTCATCAATTAATGACTTCCGTGAAAACTCCATCAAAGGCCCCCAATACGTTAACATCACCAATTATCGGCTGGAAGTCACAGGACTGGTTCAAACTCCTACCAATTACACCTATGATCAGGTCAAAAGTTTTCAAAACTATCAAAAAGTGGTGAAACTGGACTGTGTAGAAGGATGGGACGTTAACATTCTATGGAAGGGTGTGTTGATAAGTGATCTTATAAAAACTGCTCAGCCACTGCCTCAAGCCAATACCATCATCTTTTACGCGGTGGACGGATATTCCACCTCCTTTCCACTGGAATATATTAAAAATAACCAGATTATACTGGCCTATAAAATGAACAACGTTACCATACCTCCCCAAAGAGGATTCCCTTTTCAACTGGTAGCGGAGAGTAAGTGGGGCTACAAATGGATAAAATGGGTAAATAAAATCGAATTATCATCTGATTCTAATTACCAGGGTTACTGGGAAAGTAGGGGTTATTCTAATAGTGGTAATCTATCTCTTAACTTTTTAAAGTGATAATTAGGGATTTGTGATTAAATGGTAAGCGACCGTAACTTCCGCAGGAGTACCCACCTACTATTGGCAGTTTTAACTGTTTTAGTTATTATCAGTGGTCTGGGAATCGCCTACTTTCGTCCAATAGAAGCCCTGACTCTGGGACTTTTAGACAAAACCTCATCCTTTAAAATCCATAGTCTGCTTTTTATCCCATTTTTAGTGGTACTCATACTTCATACATTCATGCCCTGGATTTTAAAAAATTTTAGGGATAATTAGTGTTTATTATAATAAATTAAACTTTATTATAAATAATTAGACCTTATTATAACTATTTCATTTTATAGGGAGAAAATTTAATATTGGATCGGCCCCTTATAAGGAGTGAGAATATTCTTACTATATTTTAAGTTTTAATAGGAATTTTTTAAAATGGACAATGTCAGTATTTATGGTGCGCAAATAATCGATCTGACTCTGGTGGCTGACGATTATTTGGTAATATCTGATTTACACCTGGGATATGAGGAAGCTCTTAACTATCAGGGTGTAATGGTTCCTAAGTTCCAGTACCAGTTAATAGTAGAGAGGATGAATAAGATAATTTCCCATACCAAAAAAGAGAAGATCATCATCAGTGGTGATTTGAAGCATGAGTTTGGAAAGATCAGTCGTCAGGAGTGGAATGAAACTTTAAATTTCATTGAATTTTTAAATAAACACTTCCAGGAAATTATACTAATTCGTGGCAACCACGATCCGTTAACCCCCATAATAGCCAGCAAAACAGGTTTAGAAGTTTACAAACAGTTTTCAACTGGAAATTTCCTGGTTATGCACGGTGATCAGGTTCCAAAAGAGGATATAGATGAAGATTCCATTATTATCGGCCATGAACATCCGGCGGTGGGTTTAAGAAGTGGTCAAAGGATGGAAAAGATTAAATGCTTCCTTAAAGGAACTTTCAAAGATAAGAATCTGATAGTTATGCCTTCTTTTAATTTTATAAGTGAAGGTTCCGATGTGCTCCATGAAAAAGCCCTATCACCATTTTTAAAAGAGGGGATAGGCCATTGGGAGGTCTATGGAGTGGAGGACTTCGAAACTATGTATTTTGGTCAAGTGGAAGATCTGTTAAAATTTCAAACCAAGTACATCTAAAAATTCATTACTAATTGAGAAATCATGATACGCCTCGAATTAACTGAATTAGTATTTATATATCATAGTTGATATATAGACCGACGTCGGTTTAAATTTAAGATGGTTGTGTGGAAATGAAAGGAAGGGTAAAAAAATCACCAGATATTAGGCGCAAAGAGATTATGAATGGATCACAGGAACTCTTTTTAAAAAGAGGATATAGTCAGGTGACAGTTAAAGATATTTTAGATGCAGTAAATCTTTCAAAAGGAGGATTTTATCATTATTTTGACTCGAAAGAAGCCGTATTAACAGCATTGATAAGTGACATGACTGATGAAATTATAGATGAACTGCATTTACTAATTGATAATTCCAATTTAACGGCCCTAGAGAAATTGCAGAAATCTTTCAACGAGCAGCAACGCTTGAAACGCCCCAAAATAGGTTTAATTTGGCAGTTCACCGTTGGTATTGAAGATGAAGCTATAAGATATGCTATCATACGTAGCATATGGAAAAGTTACGTTCCATTATTTGCTGAAATTATACAACAAGGAGCGAATGAAAAAACAATGTATGCACCTTATCCCTATGAAAGTGCAGATTTAATTTTATTCATTATTAGCTCATTAAATCGGCCTGAAGAAGAATATGAGAAAGATATCAAAAAATTAAAACGTGCTATAACTGTAGTGGAAGATTCTATAAATGCAATACTTGCTATTTCCACTGAAAACAGGATAAAATTTGTAAATGATAGTTTTATAGAGTTTATTGAGTCATTTATGGACCAAACATGTAAAAAGTAATGGAGATGGTGAAATGGCATTGAAACAGGGAAGAAGTAAAAGAATATTGGGACTCTTCAAGAATGAGGAAATTGATTTCCAGTTTATGCGTACTCTTTCTGCGATGTCTGAAGGTGGTGCAGCAGTGGGTGAATGTTTAATTGTCCGTGATGCAACAAAGGATGCAAAGAGTAATGCACAGGCATGGTTTGAATTAGCTGAAAAACTTGAAAAGAGCGGTGAAGAAGCAGAGTCAAAAGGTTATCATCGCACTGCTAAGTTTCATTTTCTACGTGCTACTAACTACTATCGTGCGTCCCTTAACATTTTCTCACCTATTGCCAACGAAGATGAACATCATCAGGCATGGCAAAAAGCTACCGAGCTTTTTGAACGTGTTGGTCAAATGTTTGAACAACCAATGCAACGCATTGATGTACCATTTGAAGACGGTATTCTTCCTTGTTATCTTCTACAGCCAAACAATAATAAGAAAAACCGCCCTACACTTATGTCTTTTACTGGGGGTGAGGGTTCTGCAATGGAAATGTACTTTTGGATCGGTGCTGAAGGCGTTCGGAGGGGTTATAATATATTGCTTTGTGACGTCCCCGGAAATTTAGGTGCTATGTACCGCAATAACAAAAAATTTACCTTGCGAGCTGATACTGAAAAACCAATTGGTACAATTATTGATAAACTTGTAACTTTGCCAGAAGTTGATCCAGAAAGGATTGGTGCAATTGGTTTCAGCTATGGTGGCTATTTTGTCAGCCGAGCAGCTGTTTTTGACAAACGAATAGCAGCACTTATTCCCGATACACCATTACACAATGCTTATGAATTATTTAGTGCATTAATTCCTACATGGCTACTTAACAACAAGCGAACCTTAAAACTAGCTGAGTTTCTATCAGGAAAACTTCTAAAACTATCAAATCCTGCCACGCTTGAGTTAGTGCTATGGCTGACTGGAAGTTCAAATCCTTCTGCCTTTTTTGAGTTTGCCAGACAATCAAATATCATTGACAAAGATCATGAAATTACTTGTCCAGTACTTGGATTATATGGTGAGTCAGAAGGATCATTATTTGAAAAACAGGCCAAAGATTTTTATGAAAACATTGGTTCTACAAACAAGCAGCTTCATAAATTTACCCTTTCTGAGGGTGGCGGTGCACACTGTCAAGTAGATAACTATAATCAACTGCAAGAAGTGGTGTATGATTGGCTTGATGACGTGTTTAACTATGGCAAAAAGAGAGAAAAAACGTCAGAATAGCCCTTATTTTTTATGTTTATCTTTTTTTATTAAATAGGGAGATTATTCCCTTTATTAGTATTAAAGAAATACTGTAATCAAAAATTATGAACCATTAACATTTATAAGATAGTACTTACTATTAAAACATGGATTTTATATTTCAAAATATCAGTGTTCCTAAATTAACATATTGTCTAAACATTTAAGGTTTTATAGCGCTGCATTTCTCTCAGTGGACAATGAATCATCCTAAAAACAAGGGGAGGGTGTAATATGTCGTTTTATTTGACTTAAACGACATGTAACTTTTAATATTTATAATCTATTTTGTATGTCAAAAATAGACATTAAAGACAACATCCCTGAACTATAACCATGATAAGCAAACAGGACCAGCATTATTCGGATCAGGAGATCTACGATATTTTACATCCATGGGTAAAAGAATGGTTTCAAAACAACTTTAAAACATTCTCCCCTGCCCAACGAGAGGCTATTGTGGATATCCATCATGGTAAAAACGTCCTAGTTTCTTCACCAACTGGTTCGGGTAAGACCTTAACTGCCTTTTTATCTATAATCAGTGAACTCACCACCCTTGCAGAAAAGGATCAGCTGAAAGATGAAGTATACTGTATCTACATTTCTCCTTTAAAGGCTTTAGACAATGATATTGAGAAAAATCTGGAAGAACCTTTGGGTGGAATTGAAAAAGTGGCTGGTAAAAAACTGGGCATCCGGAAAATGGTGCGTACTGGGGACACCAGCCAGTATCAACGTTCTAAAATGCTTAAAATTCCACCACACATCCTAATTACCACCCCTGAGACTCTTTCCATACTCTTAGTGGCACCTAAGTTTAAGGAGAAACTTAAAAGCGTCCGGTATGTTATTGTGGATGAGATCCACAGCCTGGCTGATAACAAAAGAGGCACCCACTTGAGCCTTAGCATGGAACGTTTAGCACGTATGGTTGGAGATTACGCCAGAATAGGCCTTTCAGCTACTGTACACCCACTAGAAAGGGTGGCTGAATTTCTGGTAGGCCGACACTATGGAGTGCCCCGGGACTGTTTGATGGTGGAAGTTAATTATCTTAAACAGTTAGATATGGAGCTTATCTGTCCTGTGGAGGATATAATAGCCACTCCTCCAGATGAAATTAATCAGGCCATGTACGAGACTCTGCACCAGCTTATCCAGGACCATCAGACCACCCTAATATTTACTAACACTCGTAGTGGTACCGAGAGTGTTGTGTTTAACCTTAAAAAACGTTATCCAGATCTTTATAATCATGATAATATTATGGCCCATCACTCCTCTTTAAGCCGAGAATTACGTTTAGATGCGGAAAACAAATTAAAAGAGGGTAAGTTGAAGGTGGTTGTTTCTTCCACTTCTCTGGAGCTGGGTATTGATATTGGATACATTGATCTGGTGGTCCTGGTGAGCTCTCCCAAATCCGTGAGCCGGGCTCTCCAAAGGATTGGTCGGAGTGGTCACCAGCTTCATGAAAAGTCCAAAGGGCGTATGATGGTAGTGGACCGGGACGATCTGGTGGAGTGTTCTTTAATCCTTAAAAACGCAAAAGAGGGTAAAATTGATGAGATACACATCCCCCAAAACTGCCTGGATGTTTTATCTCAGCACATCTATGGTATGGCTATTGAAAGCCGTTGGGATATTGACGACGCTTTGAATGTGATTAGGGGCAGCTATCCCTACCGTAACTTATCTCGAGATGATTATAACAGTGTTTTGAGCTATTTAGCTGGAGAATATACACGTTTGGAAGATCGTTATGTGTATGCCAAGATCTGGGTGGATAAAGAGAAAAATGAATTGGGTAGAAGGGGAAGGCTGGCCCGTATGCTGTATTCCACTAACATCGGCACTATTCCCGACCGTTCCGCAGCAGTGGTCAAGTGCAATGGACAGGTAGTGGGCCGTATTGAAGAAGACTTCATGGAAAAACTCAAAAAGGGAGACAGCTTCGTATTAGGAGGTAGGATATACCGCTTTAACTACGCCAGGGGCATGAGTGTCAATGTGAGTCCGGCTTCGGGTCCGCCAACAATACCGTCATGGTTCTCTGAGCAGTTGCCTCTGTCCTTTGATCTGGCCCTTGAAATACAGAAATTCCGCGGAATATTAGATTGGGAGTTTCAAAAAGGCCGAAATAAGGATGAAATCATTGAATTTATACAATCTTATTTGTACCTGGATTTTAACGCTGCTCACTCCCTGTACCAGTATTTCCGGGAGCAATTTTTGTACGCGGATATTCCCAGTCTCCGAAAACTGCTGGTGGAGTTTTATACCGGATTTGGTGGCCGTAAATTCGTAGTATTTCACAGTCTTTTCGGTCGGAGGGTTAACGATGCTCTTTCCCGGGCTGTGGCCTATGTCATTGCCCGTAAGTATCGAAGGGATGTGATGATCTCGGTATCGGATAATGGATTTTATTTAAGTTCCGATGGTAAAATTGGAGGTTTGGAGGCTTTTAAGAATTTGACCAGTGATAATTTGGAGGAAGTTCTCATCCGGGCCATTGATAAAACTGAAACATTGGCTGGTCGCTTCCGTCACTGTGCTGGTCGCTCACTCATGATTCTACGTCGTTATAAGGGGCAGGAAAAGTCTGTGGGAAGGCAACAGGTTAAGGGGAAGATATTACTTAAATTTGTCAAGGATCTGGATCCTAACTTTTCCATCCTAAAAGAAGCTCGTCGGGAAGTTATAGAGGACTACATGGATGTTGAAAATGCTAAAAAAGTTCTTAAGATGTTAGAAGAGGAAAAAACGGAATTGAAGCAGATCAACACCAAAATTCCATCACCTTTTGCATTTAATTTAATAGCCCAGGGATATTTGGACGTTTTAAAATACGAAGAACGTATTGAATTCATTCGCAGGATGCATCAAGCCATATTAAATAAAATCGGAGGATAAAGCTGCTTACATTAATCAACTTACACCACTTACATTACCAAATTCAAATCATCGGGCAATGGTAAGACATGGGATATTAATGTTTGCTTTATCTGATTTTTTGTTTTTAAAGGTTGTAATTGAAAAGTAATGGTTACTCTGAAAAAGTAATAAATTACTCGGGTAGAAATAGTTTTACTAAGAACTATCTCATTTTAAAGAATTACTTAAGAAAATTTAAACAATATAAGAACTATTAAATCGTTTAATCTTGTTTTAGTAGTTTTAAGAAACATTTTGTTTTTTTAAAACTGTATTATGTATTTTCACACTTTATTGTGACTATCTGCACATCAGAATATAGAAAATTAATACTATTGTGAAAACACTCCCTTAATATAAGATAATAACCCTATAAACTGACTAAAATGAATGAAAAATACAAACTTATTCCCACAGCCGCCCTGGTAATGCACTGGGCAGAGGAACTATACCAACGGAAGCCTGCAAATCATTTTTTAGATACCCTAGATTTATCTGCAGGGGATAACATCCTTAAAGAGTGTAATGAGACTTGTAATTGGTATAAGGAAGTAATTTTAAATCGTAACAACTTAATATACCACCTTATCAGTCACCAGCTTCTTGAAACCCAAGAAAAGCCCCAGATAGTTATCCTGGCCGCCGGCATGTGTCCTCTATCAATTAATTTGTTATACCAGTATGGAAGCAAAATAGCCCATATATTTGAAATTGATAAGGCCCATATGGAGAAAAAGTCCCGTATTTATAAAGAAATGTTCCCAGAATATATGAATAAGCTGACTTGTTTTTCTTTTGATATTACTCGCCGGGATCTGATAAACCATCTTTACCATGAAGAACACTTTAAAATTGAAAGACCCACCCTGGTTATAGCAGAAGGCATAAGTTACTATATCTCACCAACCGACTTGAAAAAGCTAATTATAGATTTTTCTTCACCACAAAGAATGAATAGATTCATAGTAGATTATCAGGTTCCCTATAACGAGGTTAATGATAATAAACGGCATATACCTCAAAACATATTCGGAATAATCCGGGATCACTGTCAGGTCCCTCCTCCCATAACCACTTACACCCAGAATGATCTGGAATACCTCTTTGAAGAGGTCTGGGGAAAGGTTGATGAAAATTATGACCTTAAAAATATGGAATTTCTTAGAAAAGGTAAAAATGAGTACTTTAAAACCAGAAAAGAGGGTTGGATAGAGTGTGTTGTGGGTAAAATTTAGTAGAGTCCTAGGTAAATATATAATTTTTTAAATCACTTTTTTTTAAAAATTTAAGAATTTTAACGTTTAAAAATCAATTAAACCGCAGGATAGTTATTACTACTTCCTCCTGATGATCCTCCGCCTGAAGAAGGTAAGGTGGAGGTGGAAGATGGTGTGGAAGTTGTATTGGTTTTATTAGAACTATTTTGTCCAGTAGAAGAATTAGTATTCTGATCGTAGGGCATGTTCTGGAGTGGGACTGGATCCTGAACGGTAGTATTGTTGGGGACGGTAGTATTGTTAGTACTGCTTAATCCATTCCATATTAAAATGCCAATTACTAAAAGCAGGACAACACCTACGATTATATATATTTGCTTCATAATTTTCCTCGCTTCATTAATTAATTATAGGTAAGTTGAATATACAATTAACTGATGTTAATACCACAACTTGCATCGAGGCCAGACTCATGAAAGAAATCATACCAAAAAATTCAGCTGATCGTCGGATAAAAGAACTTGAAACCGAACTATCCCAAAAACAAAAGGATCTGGAATCTTTTAGAGATATACTGGCCAGTTCTCAGGAAATACTCAAAGACGCCCTTGAAGAGAAAAAGATGATCCAGAAACGATTAAATGAGTTGGAACTTATGAAGATGGAGTTCAACATTCGCAAACATCAGCAACTTAAAAACGACCACCAGAAATTGGAACACCGCTATGAAATTACTAAAAATTTACTGGAAGAAGCCCGTCAGGTTATCAGAGACTTGGAACAACGAGGAGTTACCGATTACATTTTAGGAAAATATCCGGAAAGTCTTTTAAAGTACAATAAGAGGAAGTAATGAATTACAACTCCTAATATTTACTTAATTTATATTAATTAAAATTCATAAATTAGTAATAATACTTAGTTTAGGAGGGATTGTATTGATTTCTACTGGGAAAAAAATTTTAGCTGAATTTTTAGGAACGTTCCTGCTGGTTTTCTTTGGAGCAGGTGCTGTTGTAGTGACGATCTTAATGACCCATGGAGCAGCAACTCCCAATTCATTTAACATTGGCCTTTCCATGGCAGACTGGTTGGGAATTAACATAGTATTTGGTCTGGTTTTGGCAGTAGGTATTTATGCTTTTGGACGTATATCCGGGGCTCATTTCAATCCAGCTGTCACCATTGGTTTGTGGTCTGTGAAAAAGTTCCCAGGGCGAGATGTGGCACCTTATATTGTTGCGCAACTTTTAGGGGCCGTGGTGGCCAGCCTGTTATTTGCCTTCTGTTTAGGAGCAGCATCGGTTACAGTGGCTAAATTAGGAGCAACAGCTCCTTTTACCGGCGTAGGTTACCTACAGGCCATAGTGGTAGAAATAATCGGTACCTTTGTTCTGGTACTTGCCATAATGGCTGTGGCCGTGGACAAAAGAGCTACTCCAGGATTTGCAGGTCTTATTATTGGTTTAACCTTGACTGCAGTTTTAACTTTAATATCTAATATCACAGGTGGTTCAGTGAACCCAGCTCGTACCTTCGGACCTTATTTAGCAGATACATTTATGGGTGGGGCTAATTTGTGGGCTAATTTTCCCATATACATTATTGGGCCGGTTATTGGTGGTATTTTAGCGGCTGTAGTGTACCAGTATATGGCTGGAGACCAAGATTAAATTTTTTTTATTTTTTAAAGGATTCTTTATGACTCTTATAGATGACTTCATAACGATCGATAAGTATATAAGTAAATAGTTATATACTTATGTTACATGCTGAGGATAAATGCCAAATCGAGTTCATTAATGTCTGATGAACTAGAAGAGCTCTTCAAAGCTCTGGCCAATGTCAATCGGCTTTTACTGGTGTATTCTTTAGCATCTGGCGAAGTAGAGAAAATTAGTGTTACAGAAATGTCTCAGATAATGGGATTAACCCAACCTGCCGCATCCCAACATCTTAAAGTCCTCAAAACCGCCCAAATACTCATTGCCCAAAAAGAAGGTAACTACATCTATTACACCTTCAACAAAAATGCCCTTTTAAAGCACAAAAAAAGTATTGATTTTTTATTTAACTGTGCTTTTACCAAGTGCGATCAACTAGAAAAGCACGAATAAGTTAACATACCTGAAAATTCTGCTTATAATCTCTTGGGCGTAATCCTTCGCAACCATCAAATAAATTTCTTGAGGAATAAAAATTTAAAAAATAACCCTGCAAACCTTTGTGAGCCTCTAAAAACACCTAAAAAAATCATCTCCCCTGATAATGAAACCCCACCACTTAGTGAGTGATAATATGAATGAAATGAAACTGAATGAAGAATTACCAGTACTGGTCATACCCGACCGAGTATTACTACACGAGACCAACATGAATATGAAAGTTGGTAAAAAAGTTGGTAATGAAATCTACAAAAGAGTTAGAAATGACGATTTCTACGGTATTGTCCTGGCCGTTAAAGAGTATCGTCCCGGCCGTTACGCTAAACACGATTTTTACCAAATAGGAACATTGATTAAAGTAGAAAATGCCCACGAAATGAGGGATTTCTACCACTTAAAAGTAGATATCATTCAACGAATAAAAATTGAAGAATTAATACCGGACGGCCTGTACTATCGAGCCAAGTACCGTTTAATTCCCGATGAAGTTGACCTGGAGCCCGAAAACCAGGAAGAAATGTTAAAACACATCAACTTCTTAGTCGCGGAGATCAGTGAAAACTTCAAAGGATCCGAAGCCTATCTGGAAAAGATCAACCAGTTAAACGACCTGAACAAGGTTATAGCCTACGTATTCCCCTACATGAGGTTGTCCTTAGAAGAAAGACAGGAGTTTCTGGAAATAAGATCATTAAAAGAAAAAGGTTTAAAATTCATGGACATCCTGGTTGAACAAAAAGAGTCCATTCAGTTCCAGATGGAAATGGCAGCCAAAGTTAACGACGAGATGAACAAAAAACATCGGGAAAATATTCTAAAAGAGCAGTTAAGAGCCATCCAGGACGAGCTCTCTGACACAGAAGGGGGTCCAGGTAAGAAAGACTACCGTGATCTTATAGCCGAAGCAGATATGCCCGAAGAGGTTCGGGAAGTGGCCCTGGAAGAAGTGGCCAAACTGGAAAGACAGGGCCCCCACAGCTCCGAAGAGAATGTAATAAGGAATTATTTAGATCTCCTGGTGAGTCTGCCCTGGGGCCAGAGTGAAGTCAAGGATATCGACATCGAAGCTGCCCGAGTGTTGTTGGATAAGGAACATTACGGCTTGGACAAAGTTAAAGACCGTATTATCCAGCATTTAACCGTGATGAAGCTCAAACAAAACAAGCAGGGTTCTATACTTCTGTTAGTAGGTCCTCCTGGTACAGGTAAGACCAGCCTAGGAAAAAGTATCGCCGAAGCACTGGGACGAAAATATGTTCGCATCAGTTTAGGAGGTGTTAAAGACGAATCTGAAATTAGAGGCCACCGTAGGACTTATTTAGGAGCATTGCCCGGCCGGATCATCAATGGAATGAAAAGAGCCGGTGAAAAAAACCCAGTCTTCATATTAGACGAGGTAGATAAGTTAATGGCCTCTTACAGTGGCGACCCCGCCAGTGCCCTACTAGAAGTTCTTGATCCTGAACAAAATGACAGCTTCTCTGACCACTACTTGGAAGTGCCCTACGACCTGTCCGATGTGTTCTTCATAGCAACGGCCAACTCCCTGCGGGGTATTCCTGGACCATTAAGAGACCGTCTGGAAATAATTGAGATCGGAAGCTACACCAGCCATGAGAAGTTCCATATCGGGAAAAATCATCTTATTGACCTGGTGTTAGAAGATAATGGTTTAGATGAAAGCCAGCTCCAGATTACGGACGAAGCTTTAAAGACTATCATCGAAAAATACACCCGGGAAGCTGGTGTTAGGAATCTGAAACGTCAACTGGCCACAGTAGCCAGGGTGGCAGGTGAGAAAATCGTCCTAGGTAAGGTGGAGTTGCCTTATTTAGTGAAAGATGATATGTTATACGACATGTTGGGTCACGAGTTAACCCAGATCCACCTGGCTGGTAAAGACAACCCTCCGGGTGTGGTGACGGGTCTGGCCTGGACCCCTGTTGGTGGAGATATCCTCTTTATTGAAGGAGCCTTCATGCCAGGTGCGGGTAAGCTAACCCTGACGGGACAATTAGGTGATGTTATGAAAGAGTCTGCTAAGATTTCTCAGAGCCTGATAAGATCTCGGCTGGCCTTCAACTTAAAGAACATGGAATTCGACAAGAAAGACCTGCACATCCACGTGCCTTCTGGTGCCATTCCTAAAGATGGACCTTCTGCCGGAGTGGCCTTGTTAAGCACCATTGCATCTTTAGTAACGGGCCACGCCGTAGACCCTCAACTGGCTATGACTGGTGAAATCTCTCTAAGAGGTGCCGTACTGCCGGTGGGTGGAATCAAAGAGAAGATTCTAGCAGCCCATCGGGCAGGTATCAAACGGGTGATACTGCCTAAAGACAATGAAAAAGACCTGGATGACGTTCCCCAAGATGTTAGGGATGAACTGGAGTTCATCCTGGTGGAAACTGTAGAAGACGTTATAAAAGAAACCATAGGCATCGAACTGCCCAAGCCATTGATCCTAGATATGTCTGGTGATTCCCTGACTGGCGGGGCTGGTGCCTAAATTAGTAAGGAGTATCCTTCAGATGCTCCTTTTATTTTTATTTGCCCTATTCTTATTTTACTTCATAATTTATTCTTATTTTACCCGTATATCACAAAATTACTTATTCTCTCATAAAATTACATATTCTCCCCACTGGGCGTGCTGGTGAGCTTTACATGCTCTACCCCTTTTAGTCTCATTAACTTTTCAGTCAAATCCCTTACATATTTAACATCTCCTTTGACAACAATTACTTCCAAACAGTATTCTTCAGTCATGTGTACGTGCATCACGGCGTTTATATATTCGCGGAAGTTGTGCTGGATTTCGGTAAGTTCTTCCATTACTCCAGTGTAGTGATGGTCATAGATAACTGATAAAACACCGATACGTTGGCCTTCTATTTCATTCATCCATTTATAACGAATAATGTAATCTTTAAGTGCGTCTCTTATCCCTTTTGATCTAGACTGGTATCCTCGATCTTTTAAAACTTCGTCAAATTCATTCAAAAGTTTTCTTGGTAACGACATACTGATCCTCATCAAAAAAATCACCTCGGATAATACTTTATTTAAAATTTAGATGATCATAACATATAAAGTATGATGTTTTGATCTAAAAAGGATTATGCACTTAAAAACAAGATTTTTTAATGATTTTTTACTAAAAAAATGAACTATAATTCCAATTTTCATGGGTAAGACGCTTTAATTTATTTTTGTATAATTAACTTGTTTTAAGAAGAAATTCAAGCACCTATAAATATGATTTATCATACATGTATGATTAGAATGAATTGAGGTTAGTAAATGGAATCTAAAGAAGGCAAACATATTTTTCGCACGGTTAAAGTGGGTGAAAGAGGCCAAATTGTTATTCCCAAAGATATCAGAGAATTATTCGAGATAGAAAGTGGAGAAACCTTAATCATCCATGCCCATGAAAACCGTTGGATTGGTATCATAAAAGAAGAAACCATGAAAGATTTATCTCTTAAGATAATAGAACAAACAGAATAAGATTAATTTTCACAGTTTTGAAAGGAAATATTAACATGAATTACAAGTGGACAGCTTTATCCGTGGTCCTATTAGCCACTTTAATGGGAACCATCAACATGAGCATAATCATAATATCTCTCCCTGCCATCTTCAATGGTATTCATATAAACCCCTTAACCTCATTCCAATATCTTTTATGGATACTAATGGGCTACGGGTTAGTTACAGCCACATTACTTCTAAGTTTTGGGCGTTTATCAGATATATACGGAAGAACCAAGTTTTTCAAACTGGGCTTTTTAATATTTACTTTAGGGTCAGTTTTATTATACCTGACACCTTCTACTGGTGAAGTAGGTGCTATGGAAATAATAATTTTCAGGATATTTCAGGCAGTAGGTAGTGCCCTTCTTATGGCCAATGGATCGGCAATTCTGGCTGATGCTTTCCCTCCCAATGAGTTGGGCCGTGCATTAGGCATAAACATGGTGTTGGCAACATCTGGTCAGTTCATAGGCTTATTATTAGGAGGTATATTAGCAGTGTTTGATTGGAGATACGTTTTCCTGGTTAACATACCCTTTGGAATCATAGGAACTGTTTGGTCAGTTTTAAAACTTAAAGAAACATCCATACGAGGAGTTAAAACCAAAATCGACATTTGGGGCAATCTATTATTTGTTGCCTCCATTACCAACTTATTACTGGGTGTTACCTACGGTCTCATGCCTTACCAAAATGACCCCATGGGTTGGGGAAACCCCTGGGTTATTTTTTCCCTGATTCTGGGCGTAGTTTTAATGCCCATATTTTTATGGGTGGAAAAAAAGGTTGAAGCACCTATGTTCAAACTAGAACTATTCCGGGTGAAAATGTTTGCCTTTAGTAATTTATCAGGTTTACTCAGTGCCCTATGCCGGGGAGGGATGATGTTCATGCTTATACTTCTTTTACAAGGAATATGGCTGCCTTTACACGGTTACAGCTATGAATCAACCCCATTTTGGGCAGGAGTTTACATGATACCCCTCACCATAGGCATAAGTATCATGGGGCCCCTTTCTGGATTTTTATCTGATAAATACGGCCCAAGATGGATAGCAACCATTGGAATGATGATTAACACCGTTGCATTCATTATTTTAGCCTCTTTACCCTATGACTTCAACTATCTGGAATTTGGACTAACCCTCTTCTTAATGGGCATAGGAGTGGGAATGTTTGGTTCCCCCAACAGTGCATCCATTATGAATTCTGTGGCTCCCCAAGATAGGGGAATTGCCTCTGGTATGATGTACACCATAATGAACACCGCCTTCACTGCTAGTATGGCTATATTTTTCACCATCGTGATAATTGGTATAACCCAGAGGTTCCCGGATGCTATGACTTCTTCCCTGGCCAGTATAGGAGCTGTGCAATTGGCACCGATCCTGAGCAATATTCCCCCTTCCGGTGCATTGTTCTCTGCATTTTTAGGTTACAATCCTGTGGACAGCATCTTATCAGCCTTACCTTCTAATTTAGTGGCTATGATACCCTCTGCTACCAAGACTGCCCTCACCGGGACCACATGGTTCCCCCAAACTCTGGCTGAGGCATTCATGCCTTCATTAAGAATAGCATTCTACATTGGTGCCATATTTTCAGCTCTGGCCGCTTTGTTATCAGCCCTGCGTGGGGAAAGATATATACACGGCATGGAAATAGAATCAGATGGGTCATTAGAAGGGAACTCAGTACCAGAAATTGAAGAATGATTGTGATAGGCATACTATCAAATCTTTGTTTTCATACCACAATTATTACTATCTCAAAAACACATATTAATAGTGTTAAATAGGATTAGGACGTATCAGGATGTTCTTCCTGATTTTAAAAAAATGGGAGATGAATAGTTATGTCGAAGGTTATACATTTTGAAATACCTGCCGATGACCCGGAAAGGGCTGCTAAATTCTATGAAGATGTGTTTGGATGGAAGATTACCAAATGGGATGGTCCTTTCGATTACTGGCTGATAACAGCTGGCGAAGATGATGAAATGGGCATTAACGGCGCTATAATGTCCAGAGAATTTGGTGCCATGGTCCGAGATACCATCAGTGTTGATTCCTACGACGAGTTTGTTAAGAAAATTGAGAAGGAAGGAGGGAAAATGTTAACTGAAAAACTGAATATTCCAGGTATTGGTGATATGGGATCATTTCAGGATACTGAAGGAAACGTCTTTGCAATACTGGAGACTAAGATGGATTAAAGAGCGGGTAAGATGACAAATGAATTAATTATAAACCGCATTTTTGATGCACCGCCGGAAGAGGTATGGAAAGCCTGGACCGACCCTGAAAGTGTAAAGCACTGGTGGGGGCCGAAAGAATTCACAGCGCCTGTTTCCAGAATAGATCTCCGAGTGGGAGGCAAGTATCTATACTGTATGCGTTCACCCGATGGTCAGGATTTTTGGAGCACTGGCACCTATCGCGAAATAGTTCCCCTACATCGGATAGTGGCCACCGATAGCTTTGCAGATGAGAAAGGTAACGTGGTCCCGGCTTCGTACTACCAAATGACTGGAGACTGGCCATTAGAGTTATTAGTAACAGTAACTTTCCAAGAACAAGAAGGTAAGACTAGGCTTACTCTACAACATGCCGGTATGCCGGACAGTGAAAATAGGGATTTAGCTAAGGCTGGTTGGAACGAATCTCTGGACAAGCTGGCTGAATATCTGGCGAAAAATTAAAAAATTAAGAATTCACAAAGGAGTTGAGTAGTTTATGACAACCACTACTATTACGATAGAACCAGGAAAGCAAGAAATATTAATTGAAAGAGAGTTTAATGCCAATAAAGAACTTGTTTTTAAAGCATACACAGATCCAGAGATTTATGTACAATGGATTGGTCCACGGGGACTTAGCACTACACTTGAAACATTCGAATCGAAAGATGGTGGGTCCTGGAGATATATTCAGAAAGATCCAGATGGCAATGAATTTGCATTTCATGGAGTGAATCATGAGGTTCTCGCTCCAGAAAGAATTATCGGCACCTTTGAGTTTGAAGGACTCCCTGAAAAAGGACATGTAATCCTCCAAACAGTGAAATTTGAAGCAATGCCTGGTGACAGGACAAAAATGGTTGCTCAGTCTGTCTTCCAGTCAGTAGAGGATCGTGACGGGATGATCCAATCAGGAATGGAAGAAGGGGTTAATGATTCGTATGATCGTCTTGATGAACTCCTGGAAAAGATGCAAAAATAGAACTTCTACATTAAATACAAGCTGAAGTTAAAATTTTGAGTAGATTAAAGGAGAAATGTTACATTGACAAAGTATGTAGCATTACTACGTGGAATTAGTCCTTCAAATCCGAATACTCGTAATGAAAAGTTGCGTGGTGTTTTTGAAGATCTTGGTTTTGAAAAGGTTCAGACCGTAATTGCCAGTGGCAATGTCTTGTTTGAAACCCAATCCAGAAGTTTGGAAGAATTAGAATCAATAGTTGAAAAAGCACTGTCTGAAAAGCTTGATTTTACAAGCACCACAATTATTCGCAGCAAAGAGGAATTACAGTCATTTATCAAGGAGAATCCGTTTAAAGATATAAAAGACACCCCTCAATCCAAATTGAATGTTACTTTCTTAAAAAATAAGCCAAACACGGAGATTGAATTTCCTTACTCTACAGAAAATAACGGTTTTACTCTTTTAGGGATACATAATCGCATCATCTACAGTACAGTCAACCTAAGTATAGCAAAAACACCAGATCTAATGCGCTGGTTAGAAAAAGAATTCGGCAAGAGTATAACGACCAGAACCTGGAAAACAATTGGTAGAATCCTTAAAAAATTAAATGAAACTTAGTACTCAACCCCATGAATAGTACTTACTTTAGATTCCTATGGAAGGTTTCTTAGATTCCTACAGAAAGTACTATATTAACTCCATTTTAACTTCATTACGAATATGATTAACTTCATGGAATGTATCAGTATTTTGCATGTTAGTGTCACTACTTACATTTTTATCGTTCATAGATAGAAGTATGTTACTCGTACTTCCCATACTCATTGATTTGGAATAGTATATCCCCCTTCATAGCATGATTTATTCAAAAAAGCATTAAATTTGATGACTTTTTGAGTTTAAACATTTTGTAGACTTAAAATAACGTTTTTTTTAGAGGAAATTTTGTAATGCTTGGATAAATTCAGGACCCCTATCTCGGGGAAGCCAATGCCCACATTGTTCAATCTCAACTAACTGGGAATGGGGAATTAATGTACTGGCCCGCTTTAGGTCCTTGCTGGGTACTAATGCATCATTTTTTCCAGTTAAAAGGAGCACAGGTAGGTTAAGATCAGGAAGCTGATCAACATAATACGTCCTTAACTTCCGATTATCAATCTCACTAAGCTGAAAAGCACGCCAGGCTCGTCCAACATCAGGATTATGACTTGCATCCTTTACTTCAGTGAGAACTTCATGAGTCATAGCATCAGGATTTACAAGAATACGCTTCAAACTCCATTTTAGGAATATATTATTAGAAACCATAAGCTTATTGAAAAAATCATATATTCTTTGGTGGTTTAAAAGCCACACCGACAGACGAATAAAAGGAATTTCATCGGTCAATCCATAGGGAGCTATCAAAATCAAATGTCGAACTTGTTTTGGATGGTTTAAGGTATACCCCAGGGTTATTCCCCCGCCAAGTGACAGGCCACCTAAATTGACCTGTTTATAATCCAAAACCTGTATCAAATCCTTCAGAAAATCCTGATACCATTCCATAGTATAGGGAACGTCCGGCTTGTCTGTTTCACCATAACCAGGTAAGTCTGGTGCAATGACATGATATGTTTCACCTATAATAGGTAAAATACTTCCATAAGATAAGTTGGCAGAGTCCACACCCCCACCATGCAGTAAAATAAGAGGCAACCCCGGATTTCCTTGTCCAGTTTCATAAAATGAGACTTTAATGTTATTTACTTTTATGGAGCGTTTTTCGATTTTCATTCTGGCACCAACTACTGTCATTGAATTGTCTAAGTTTGGTATTAATAATAACCATAATTAAAATCGCTACTGCAAATATGGTTAAAAACTTAATTGTTAAACCCATTCATGTTAAACTCATTTTTCAATTTATACTACAAAATTTACTACAAAATTGAATAAATCTAATAATACTATGAAACTGAATAAATTTAATAATCAGCAATAACAATATTATACTAAGGAGTTGATACGCTTTGTTAGAAAAAAAATATCTAATTTTGGCTGTTTTAGGAATTTTAGCTGTGGTTGCTGTTTCTGGTTGCACTAGCAATACTAATCAAACCAGTAATAGTTCATCAAGTGCTAATGCAGTCACCATACAAAATATGGCCTTCAATCCAGCTACACTTAATGTTCAAGTTGGTACCACAGTCACCTGGACAAATAAAGATTCTAACACCCACCGAGTGGTGAGTGACAGTGGATTATTTGATAGTGGTGATTTAGCCAACGGAAAGAGCTTTAGTTACACTTTCAATCAAACTGGATCATATCCATACCATTGTTCAATCCATCCCTCCATGACTGGAACCATCGTGGTTTCAACCAGTGCTTCATCTACCACCAATCAGTCCACAAGCTCTAACTCAGCTGGATCTGGAATAAAATACTAGTACTTACAGTCCAATCAAAAAATAAGATGGTAATACAAAAAAATCCATCAAATGGATATTCATTGGGGTAAACTACCTTGATTCACCCATAATGCCTCTTTTTCTTTTTTTATAAATTTTTCTAATGATAATCTTAATTAGAACCACATACACAGATAAGAGTATAGATATCACCAAATAAGTCAGGGTTTTAAATTATTAATGAAAGTTTAGAACTCACTCAACCATTATCTTTCACAGTTTTAAGTTCTGTTAATGCGGCCTGATAGGCGTTTTCAGTGATATTCTTGTCGTCAAATAGTGTTTTTAGTTCAAATCTGATGTTTTTTACAGTTATTCTGTCTCCTTTATTTCTAAGATGGGCATAGGCCATTAATATGATGGGATTTTCTTCTGCCAAATCATAAATAGATAGTGGAGAAGGAGTTTTGGATCTGGTGCTAACTTTTGCATCTATAAATTGTAAATTAATATTTTTAGCATTAAGATTAACTGGTTGAACTGCTTTTACAGTGGCCGTGGAAATATATTCGTTAACTGTTTTTCTGAATTGGCTAAAATTAGCAGAATAGTTCTCCTGCCAGTTTAGGGGCATGTTGTTAACTACATGATTTAAACTATCGATAAATGTGTAAAATAGGCCCCCATTTTCCCCATAAATATTATCCGTCTCTGGATAGTAAGGAGTTATAAATTCACAAACCCATTTGGTACGATTTTTATGGTCGGTTATAACCACATAGAATTCAGCTACTTCCCTTTTCCCCATGGGTAAGGTCTTAAATTCTCCAATAATGATCTCACCGGATATTTCGTCTCCAGGAACCAGTTCTTTTAAAAATTTTGTATCATAATCTTCCATCTTTTCCTGAGCAGTTATACCAAAATCTAACATTTTAAAAGATCTCCTGAAAGTTCATTCTTAAATTTTTGTAATTAAAGACTATTATCCATCTTCATAAGCTTTTTTTAAGGTTTTTATGTCGATTTTATTCATCTGGAGCATGGCCCCCATAACTTTCTGGGATTTTAAAGGATCTCCTTCACTGATCATTTCGCTCAAAACTATGGGAACAACCTGCCACGAAACTCCGTACTTATCTTTTATCCAGCCAGGTCCCTGTTCTTCTCCCCCTTCGGAGAGTTTCTCCCAATACTCATCTATTTCTTCCTGGGTCTGGCAGTTTACTACGAATGATACGGCCGGTGTGAAGGTATATTGCGGACCTCCATTTAGCGCTACAAACTCCTGCCCTTCAATCTCAAATTTAACAGTCATAACCTTTCCCTCCGGTCCGGGACTGTCTGCTCCATAACGAGTTATGCCAAGAACTTGGGAGTTTTTAAAAACCGAGATATAGAAATTCGCAGCCTCTTCGGCTTGGTGGTCAAACCACAAGAATGGGGTTATTTTTTGCATATGATTCACTTTCCAAACAATCTTTCATTGCCTTTTTTCATTCTGTTTCATCCGGGCCTTGACGATCTTCTTAACCGTTTCTGTAGGGAGTGGGTTTTCATCGGAGAAGTGGATGGTGGTCCCGGAAATATGATGACCTTCCAGTTCGCTCTGGAATGTTTCCAGAAGGGATTTGTTTACTACAATGAAACTGTTATGATTCTTGAATGCAGCGAAATGTACTAATGACCCGTGATATTTATAACTTGGGATCCGGTAGCTGATCATTTCTTCGGCCTCCGGTGCAGCATCTTTGATAGCATTACGAAGTTCTTCGAGAGATTTTCTAGCCCCTTGGGGGGCTGCAGCAATGTATTCATCCACAGTTGCTGGCTTAGTTTCTGTCTTTTTCATAACGCGTTCTTCCCCTTAAATTTTCTTCTTTTATTTCTTGTTGAAGTTCCCTCTTTATTCAAAACCGGAAATACAGTTTGATTCCTGTTACCATAATCCAGATCCAGGGCACAGCCAGAAATAGTCGCTGGACGGCCCCCTGATAGTCCACGTAGGCTAAGATAGTCACCCGGAGTACTAAAAGGAAAACTATGGATAATAAGCCACTAATAAGAGAATATTTTCTATATTTGCCCCATACTAACTTATCTGCATTTTTTAATCCCTTCCAGATAAGTAGTTGAGCAGCGATGATAGTTAAGAAGGCTGTGGCACTTACCAGATTGTGGGGAACCTGGGAGAGGTAGTTTTCAGGAAATACTCCGGCCAACATCATACAAAAAGCGAATATAATCACCAGCCACACCCCTACCTTCAGGGATCTTTTTTGAGGAGTTGGAAATGCTGTTCGTAGTCCCCAACCAAAAAGTAAGCATAAAATACCAAAAATAAGGAAGTTTAGGTTTTGAATTAGAGAATCGGAACCCACCCCCAGATCACTGATGAAATTGTGAGTCTGACTATATTCCGGCCGCAATATGCTCGCCAGTATCACTATTACTGCAAAAAGAAGAGGAGCAATTACACCACAAAGCGCGAAGAATCGTTGTTTATTCATGCTTTAATCTCCATAATACAAGAGTGTTCATAAATTATTAGGGGAGGGTAATTGATATAAATTTGGGCATATTTTAAAACTGTGAGTTTGGGTAGGTTTAAAACTGAGTTTAGGCCTATTTAAAACTGTGAAAAAATCCTTCTTAATTGTAAAGAAGATGAATTTTCAGGTTTAATCAAGTTTTACTAAGTTTAGAAATTATTAACTTAAATAGAAGATAGATAAGAAGAAATTAGTAAGTTTTTTATCTAATCACTCGTAATGTACATTGAGGGATGTTTTTATGAAAATATTAGTAGTTTTTTATTCAAGATCAGATAATACTCGTAGAGTTGCTGCAGAGATTAGAACTATTCTGGATTGCGATATTGAAGAAGTGATTGATACCCAGAATCGTTCTGGTACTTTAGGATATATACGTTCTGTAATTCATGCTATAATGAAAACCCCTGCTATTATAGAAGAAATAAAAAATGATCCAGCTAATTATGATCTTCTAATTATGGGTACTCCGGTTTGGAGTGGGAAAATGTCCACACCAACCCGAGCATATATCGCTCAAAATCATGATAAATTTAACAACATGGCCTTTTTCTGCACCGCCATCGGACCTAACTTTGATGGTACTTTCAGTGAAATGGAAAAGCTTAGCGAAACATCCCCATTAGCCAAAATGGGCTTGAGGGCCAAGGAAATTAATGATGGAAGTTATAAATCTAAAGTGGCCCAATTCGTTGAAAAAATCCATTAACTCTGAAATTATTCATGAAATATTTTAATAACGTCTGTATAAAGATACATTCCTTAATATAAAAGACATTATAGTTATATTTAGTAATAAATCAATTTTAGGGGAGTAAAGAATATATAAATATGGTGGTGTAAGTATGAAAAGTTTTGAGGATGAATTAACAGAATATCCATTGAGAAACTTTAGAAAAGTTCTGCATGAACCTATAGGTCCCTACGTAGTACAAGGCTATAACACTATCTTGCATCTTGTTCAGGGTTTTGTACTTGCTGCCTTGTTTTATGTCTTGACTATTCAACCAATTACCCCCATTATACTGTGTAATCTACTCATTTGTGTGGGGATTGTGGTTAGTCTTTGGTATAATATTGTTACAAATAGCCAATACGGTTCTGGAATACGGGCTTCAGTTTTTAACACCATTTTTCCTGTTATTATTGGTATATTTCAAGTAGCACTGGCATTTGCCATATCACTGCCCATTTACATTTTCACATTGTTATTAATTCCTCTATTTATTGTGACTATGCTTCATTCCAGGGACCATATTATCAAACATAAACATCCTCAGGCTTTAGAAATCTGGAAAGAACACTTCCAAGAATTGGGATCTCAATTTGCTCAAGATATCTTTGATGAATTTACCACATTTGAAAAAGACCAACTCAATAAAGTCCTGTACTTAACAGTGTCTTTGGCCATTTTAACATTGTTCAACTACTTTTTCCCTCTGAATTTAGAAATAAAAACCTACATCAGCTTTGTGATTGTCGGAATATTCATAATATCGAGTGTTTATTTTGATTTAAACCGGTTTTTTAATAATTCAGAAAAGTTAAAGGGATATGGTTATAAATGGTAGGAAAAAAATGGATAAGAATATCTGTAAATGGTTCTCTTGTTCATAAGTCCTAATCTGAGGATCATGATCTTTAGTAGAATGATAGGGAAGGTGCTGCTAAGATCTACGTATGTAATGTGAGAAGACTGATGTTTTAGAAAGCTGATCCGAGGTTTCACTACCTAAAAAAAGATAGAAATTATAAAAATCAAAAAAAAAGATTGTGAATAATAAATTTTTCCAGAATTATATGCCCTACATGGTGGTTTTAAAGCATGTGACTGGATGCATTAGGCTTATATGAGTTAAGAGCTTAGTATTAATTGTGTGATCCATTATGGAAAAGCGATCTATTCAACCAGGGTCTGTTCGCGAAATACTCAAAAGACTTCAAACTTCATATTAATCTCTTAAAATTTACCTTTTGAAAATGGAAGATAGTCATTTAAAAGTAAGGCCAACAACTATCCCTATTTTCATGGAATTTTAATGAAATCTTGGATTATAAAATTGTTAAGGATGTTCTATTTGATAATAAGAAGAGGACGGTCCTATCGCAAGGGATATCATTAATGCCAAAAAAAACAATTTGCTGGTTGATATGAAACTGGAAAAAGAATTTCATAAACTTTACAATGAAACCCGGCTGATGCTCATCAAAGAGTTAGAATCAGAAAACGATCTGGAAATGATAGACGCCCTACACTATGCCCAGCTCATCTTAAATCGTTATATGTTTGTATGTTTCGCCGAAGACACTGGGCTAATCCCACCCCAAACATCTACAGAAACCATTTCATCCCCCATATTAACAGGAAATATCCTAAAATCAACCATCTGGCAGAGAATAAACAAATTATTCACTGATATCAGCAATGGAAACAAATTAGAAAAAATAAACGCTTATAACGGCGAACTATTTGAGGAAAACTTAGAATTCTTACGTATCCGAGACTTAGTGGACGACCAGAGCTTCTTCAATGATACCTATCAAAAATGGAAATTAGAAGCCTACGAACAAGATATATCACACCTGTTAGGAACTGCAGGCAACCGAATAAATCCCATTTATCGCAATATGCTTATTATATCCTCTTTTGACTTTTCTTCCGAACTGGATGTGAATATATTAGGCCACAACTCCGAGAACAGTATGGAAGACATTGAAGATTTAAAAGAAGACATCAAAAGAAGGCATCAAAAAGAGAGGCAATTTATAATCCTGACTATATTACTGATTATACTTATGATGCTGGTATTCTTATTTAAGTGAATCGGGGAAGACTTCTCTTATCCGAATATCCTCAGTTAGCCCCTCCATAGCTGATTAAAGTGAAACTGGCATAATTTTTTAGATTCAGGATAAAAAAAACTCCCTATTGGATGGAAAAACCAAGAAAAATAAATTATAAAACCTGAAATAAAAAATAAGCATTAATTAAGATTATGAAAATAGAAAGTGATAAAAGATTGTAATTTACCCATTTAATGGCATGTATCCTGTCAATTGGTCTTTTTATGGCACATAATATTCCAAAAGTTAAAGGAACTAACGAGAAGGCAACAATCATGACCCAATTGATATTGGATGAATATAAAGTCATCAAAAGATAGGATAAAGTAGCCATTAAAGCAGCAGTGGCACCTATAATAAACCCCAATTCACGACCATAAGCTACAATTAAATTTTTTTTACCGCCCAAGCGATCTGCTTCCATATCTGGTATCTCCACATTGATGATGAAGAATAATTCATAGAGCATCAGGGGTATGACAAAAATAAAAAAAGCTAAATCTAATTTTCCCATCAAAATTACATACCCTACTCCTGGTACTATAAAGCCGGTTAATACCGTTGCAAATTCGCTTAATCCTCGATAAGATAACTTTATGGGTGGGGCAGAGTAATACCACCCTAAAATGTTTCCAGATAGTATTAAAAGGAAGAAATAAAGTGGTAAGTTGAAGATAATAGTGGTAATGATAGCCAGTGCCATAGATAATCCCATAAGGGCTAATGCGAAGTTTTTAGAAAACCTTCGAAGCTCGGGATTGGCAACCAGGACTCCAGTTCCTCCCGAGAAGCGGGTGGGCTCCTGGAATTTATCCACCTCCACATCGAAGTAATCATTGCTGTAAGAAACAGATAAATGTGCAGCGAATAAAGCTGCATAACCCATTATAAACTTATTCAAGCTGAATTGGGCATTTAATAAAAGAGCAAGCAATGCTCCGGCACAGAAGAATAAAAAACCTCCAATAATAAATTGGAAGCGTCCTAACCTAATAATTTTTAAGATCGTATCAAATTTCATTTTAGACCTATAAATTCTATTAGTTGTTAAAATGATATTTTTGTTGTTGAAAATGATATTTTTCACGGTTTTCGGATAAAAATACCAATTAAAAGGGTTATAAGGTGGGGATGATTCTTTAGAAATTTAAGTATGGCTAGTTTTGAAATGGAGTTGGGGTCCTGATTTTCTAAAAATCCAGCTAAAATATTAAAATCATCATCAGTGAGCTTATCAAAAAGTTTCCGGTATTTTAAGGAGTTTTCAAGATCCTTACCTATGGCTACTCTCCAGAGATCCTCATATTTTTTCAGATATTTAGAGGAAGTATTTCCCTTTTCAATTGATTCGGTTGCAATTTCTCCGGCTATTCTACCGCAGGTTACTGCATTTTCTATTCCCGCCCCACTTATAGGGTCAGTTTGTCCTGCTGCATCTCCTACAACCATAATTCCAGAATCGTAGGTTTTATTTAGGGGTCCTGAAACTGGAACTCCCCCTATATTAAACTCAACTGGTGTGGCATCCAATTTATTCACGAATTTAGTAAGATAATGATAGGCTGTTTTTTTCAAGTTCCGGACACCCACACCCACATTGGCAACTCCGTCACCCTTAGGGAATATCCATAAAAATCCTCCCGGTGCTATATGTTCTCCGAAATGTAATCTCAGATAGTTTGGATCTATATCAACACCAACCATCTCATACTGGGCACAGGAACCTATTTCAGTGGCTTGATTAACATTTTTAAGACCAGCCTTACTTGCTATGGTGGATCCAATTCCATCCGCTGCTATTACAATATCTGCTTTTATATCGAATGTTTTTCCAATGTGTTTTGCAACAACTCCACCCACACGGCCATCTTTAATTATCAAATCTTTAACGGTAGTTTTTACCATTATGTCTGTTCCGGCATTAGCTGATTCTATTGCCAGCTCTTTATCAAAGATTTTCCTCTCTAAAACATATCCTTCCTTGAAATTGTATGAATTATCACCTTCAACTCTAAAATGGGCATTATTAGGAGCATAAATATCAGCCCCCTTTATCTTGGTGCACAAATATTTCTTTGAAGGCTTTATTTCAAGGGTTTCAAACGTGTTGGTAGTGGTAGCTTCACCACATTGGACTGGAGTTCCAATTTCTTGTCTTTTTTCAATCATTAATACATCTAAACCGCCTTTAGATGCAAAAAGAGAGGAAGTAGATCCGGCTACTCTTCCCCCGACCACAACCACGTCATACCTCATTTTTATATTACCCTACCTATTTCTCTTCTTTTCTTCATAATTACCGGCCGTATAGCCTCTAGTTCTTTTCATAGTCACCGGTTGATTTTTCTTTCTTTTGTTATCTGTTTTAGTAACTATGGCCAATTTACATTTCTTTTAAATTTTTATTCTATATTCTGCAATGGCCATTTAATTCTTTTCTTACTCTTATATGAGTAAACCCTTACTCTTAAATGAGTAAATATATGCTTAAATATTTTCATTTATAAAACTATAAATCAGGAACATTGTCCTAATAGTCAGGAATAACACTTAATTAGGGGGTAGGTGGACATGGGGAAATTTAATAACAAAAATAAGAGAATATTAGACTCCTTTTTACTTGAAATACCAGGTGTAGTATCTGGCAAGATGTTCGGTTATCCTGCTTACTATGTTAAAAAGAAATTATTTGCTTGTGTCTATGAGGATGGAGTTGGTATCAAAGTTCCCGAAGATAAAGCAAATGAACTTATTGGTGAGAAAGGAATAATTCACTTCCAACCATTGGGAAGAGCAAAGATGCGAGAGTGGATTCAAATAAATAGAGAAACCCCAGAAGATTATTTGAAAGATAAAGAAATATTTGATATTTCAATCAAATTTGTATCCAAATTGACAAGTAAGAAATAAGAATATGTATTTAAACAAGTAAAATCGCGTCATGGATTTGTTTAGCCGTTTAAATTGAGTTTAACCGTTTTATTTTATCTTAACACACTATAATTACTGCCTAAATCCCACCATATTTAATTATGAATATCAACAAAAATAATTAAAGAGGTTTTTATCTATGAGAATACCCGGTCTCCAAGATGTAAGATCAACTTATAAAAATTCTTTTAAACAACCAGAGTCATCCCCACTAAAAGAAAAAACCTCAAATGAAAATCATGCTCCGGGACCGCTTAATCAGGGAAAGCTGGTTCTAGCCACTCTCATCATAGTAGCAGCGGTTGCTAACCTTAATCTATCTGTGGCTAACGTCGCCTTACCTTCAATTGGCGCTGCATTTAACGCTTCGCAGGTTCAAATTAATCTTGTGGCTATAGGTTACTCGCTGGGCCTGGCTGCATCCGTACTATGGTTCGGTGCTTTAGGTGACCACCACGGCCGTAAGATGCTGGTCATCGCCGGTACGTTGCTGGCTATCCCTGCGTCTCTCTTGGCTGGTTTTGCACCAAATATTGAGATCCTAATTTTTGCCCGTATCATTGGTGGTTTGGCTGCTGGAATGGCATATCCTGCGACTTTATCACTGATCGCTGCTTTATGGTCCGGTTCTGAGAGAACCAGGTCAATTGCACTGTGGTCCGGTATAGGTGCTGCCATTGCCGCGCTGGGGCCGCTCTTATCTGGCTACCTCCTCCTATTTAAACTGTGGGGCTCGGTTTTTCTGGTCACATTGCCCCTGGCAGTGGTAGCTGTCATTATGGCCTTCAAATTCATTCCCGCTCACATCAACGAGACATCAAAGCCAGTTGACAATCTAGGTGGTGTTCTATCACTTATAATGTTGGGGGCTCTAATTCTGGCAATTAACTTCGCTCCAGTCCCCAATGAGACTACTCTGGTTCTTGGATTAACTATTTTTGCCGTTGTTGCAGGAGTCTTCTTCATAATTCGCCAGCGTCGAATAACGAACCCCCTATATGATCTTCGAGTTGCCAGCCGCCGGATCTTCTGGGTAGCAGCATGTGGGGGAATAATCGTTTTTGGCTCGCTTATGGGTGCTATGTACATTGGCCAGCAGTTTTTGCAAAACATTCTGGCCTATTCCACCCTAGATTCTGGGATTTCAATCCTGCCGGCAGCTATTTTAATGATCCTGGTAGCACCCCATTCTGCCAAACTCGTGGAGTCGCGTGGTTCCCGGTTTACACTGCTAGTTGGTTACCTATTCTGTTTGCTGGGCTTTTTAACCATGTTATTACTATGGGAAGAGGGCATTCCCTACTGGAAGGTGGGACTGGCCTACGCCTTAGTTGGGATTGGTGTTGGATTCGCGGGTACTCCAGCCTCACATTCTCTGACTGGTTCTGTTCCAGTCAAACGCGTAGGAATGGCATCGGGAACAGCAGATTTGCAGCGTGATTTTGGAGGCGCAATTATGACCTCCATATTCGGAGCACTACTCACTGCGGGATATGCCAAAGCATTCGCAGCAAAAATCTCAGACATACCCGCTGCTGAGCAGCAGCAAATCTCAAGTAGTGTTATAGCCGAACTCCAGAAATCATTTAGCAGCGCTGATGCCGTGGCACAGCACTATCCCCAATACTCAGCCGGGATCACAGCTGCAGCTAAATCTTCATTCCTATCCGGAGACCATCTATCCTACATTGCTGGAATAATTGCAATTCTAATCGGGGCTGCCATCATCTATTTCAAGTTTCCAAAAAAAGACGAAGAACAGGAACTACTTGCCCAGTACCAAGCTGAAGATGTGGGAATGTCTGAGGATTAAATCCTATCAGAACAATAGTGATATAAAAGAACATGAAAACCCCCCACTCATTTAAAAGAGCATAATCAATCCAATCCCTCATTTAGATAATTATGAGAAACAAAAAACAGTTAGGTGCAACTGATACCTTTTTTCCAATACCAGCAGCTTTAATTGTATCCGGGACAACCCCCAATATTATCACTATTGCCTGGATTGGAATTGCAAGCTCTGATCCACCCACAATACAAATATCTGTAAGAAAAAGCAGATTTTCATTGGAATTAATCAGAGATCTGGGCGAATTCACCGTAAACATACCATCGGCAAACTATTTCAAAGAAACCGATTACTGCGGACTTGTTTCAGGAAAAACCACAGATAAATTCCAGGATACCGGACTAACACCACTTAAAAGTAAAAAAATAAGTGTACCCCTAATCAAGGAATGCCCCTACAACCTAGAATGCAGAAAAGTAAAAGAAGTCGAATTAGGCGAATACGTGGTTATATTTGGCGAAATAGTAGAAACCCACCTAGACTCTGATAAAATAGAAGATAACAGAATCAACATGAAAAAAGTCAATCCCCTGGTCTACTGTGCAAGAATAAGAGAATACTGGGAACTGGGAAAGAAGATTGGAGACGGATTCGAGGCAGGAAAAGAAATAGTAAATGATAGAAAGAAAGAAAGACTTTAATACTGGAATTTTAGA
>Ga0187786_10000045_pt1 | contig 37604 bp, 39 predicted proteins | sample 0815_BV2_10_20_M_FD_132449 | JGI IMG/M metagenome (GOLD analysis project Ga0187786, IMG submission 132449) | Tropical peat soil microbial communities from peatlands in Department of Meta, Colombia - 0815_BV2_10_20_MG | ecosystem: Environmental > Terrestrial > Soil > Wetlands > Peat | place...
ACCGTCCAGAGCTGAATCTCCCCTCGATGTAATTAAACGCGTACCTACTCCGTATGTGAATCTATCAATAAGTCTGTCAGGATCAACACCATATCGCGGTGCCTCCTCTCTTATCTGTTCAATAATTTGCATAATGACGAGTTCGTCAAGATTATTTGAAAGTACGATTGATGCATTAGGAAATCCGGCATCGTCAAGCATTTTAGCGGCTCTTATGCTAAGGAAAGCGAGGTCGCCTGAATCCAACCGGACTCCAATCGGTTCATGTCCTTTACGCTTGAGCTCCTCGAATACCTTTATAGCATTGGGGATACCGCTTTCAAGTGTGTTTATTGTATCGACAAGCAATAAGCAGTCATCCGGATATATATCAGCATACGCCCTGAAAGCGCCTAGTTCTCCTTCACCGAGTGCCATAAAAACCTGCACCATGCTATGTGCGTGAGTACCCTTTGGAGACAAGCCCATTACATGGGAAAGTCCGGTATTGGAACTGAAATCAGCTCCTCCTATAAGGGCGGCTCTCGCCCCTGCGTTGGCCCCCTTGTCATGTCCACGCCTCATTCCAAATTCGAGCATGACTTTGCCTCTGCCAGCTTCCTTGATGCGTGAAGCCTTTGTAGCGATAAGAGTTCCGAAGTTAAGCTTATTGAGCAGCGCTGATTCCAATATCTGCGCCATGGCTAGCTGCCCCTGCACAATGGTAACCGGTACATTTGCATGCACTACCCTGCCTTCGGGTACCGCCCGCAGATCTAATGAACCAAAAGTGCCGTATCTTTCGAGCCAGACAAGAAAATCTTCGTCAAAAATCCGCCTGCCTGTCTTTCCCCTCTGCCGTCTAAGATAGTCAGTATCTTCCCTGCGAAATTTAACCTCCTGCATCCAGTTCAGCAGCCATTCCAACCCTGCGTTTATACAGTATCCGGCCTGATGAGCACCATAATTCGGGTAGCTACGGAAGAAATAGTCGAACTGCGCATGCATATCGTGCAGCCCCATTTTATAATAGAGATGAGCCATGGTAAGCTGATATTGATCTGTAAAAAGAATGCCTTCAGCTGCGCGCCGATCTGACTCTTTCATTGAAAATAACCTGGCTGTTTAGTAGCGGCCCGGTGAAATGCTCGTGGTCGAATTGCCGTTGTCCACATCAGTTTCTGGGCGTGAGAATGCCAGAATAGCCGGATAAAAAAGATTTACTATCGGTACGAGCATAAGCAGACCCATCCATCTGTTTTTACCCATGTTCTCACTGATACACATCCATAGATATATTATGATAGCTGCATTTGCAATGCTGAGGATAATGCCCACAACAGGCAACACTGACAGGATACACAGCAGAGCAATAATTACAATCCACCACCACGGCCTCCCTGCACTCTCAACAAATGTCCATACGTTTACAACAGGCACCCAGGCTGTCCAGGCGTCTGCGATGCCTAGTTTTCTGGCGATAAGGAAAAGACACAAACAAATGTAAATATAAAATGCTATAGCAAAAACAAGCATGAAGCCTGCTGCCAGGGCCAGTGATGAAGAAGACATTATAGATGACCCATCTCCTTTAAAAATGTCGTTTATTTTTTTGCGAACATCTTCCGGCAAAGAGGCAAGCCCTGGAATTGAGTCATTCTGCCTGGTCCGATCGCCTCCCGGTTGTGATGAAATGGCATCCTCTGTCTTTAACTGCTCTTGAGCATTGCCTCCCGGCTGCTCCTTTATTTTTTTTGGCGCCGGGTAATCAGTTATCCAGACACGACCCTTTTCATCTACCCATTTGTGCATAGCAGCACAAGTTGGAAATGCATAAATGAAGACAAGGGCAATAATAAATAGTGCGATGAACAGTCGCTTCATCAGTCACCTCTCCAGAATGATATTACTGTATAAATCTTAGCACAAATTCGGATAATATCTGATACGTTTTCGACTTATTTAAATAGTAGGGCAATTGTTGCCATTGCCCTATATATTCCCTTATAGATTAACGCTTACAAGATTGATATTGTAAGAAGCAGCTATTAATAAGTATCATTAGATGATGACAAAATTGAAAGGAGCTTATCGAATGAGACAGTTTTTGATTGCAGCGTTATGCCTCGCCATTCTGACCGGACAATCTGTTGCAGAGGAAAAAAAGAATATGAGCGAGAAGGAAAAATTAAGTTATAGCATGGGGTATACTCAGGGCACAAGCATGGCCGGCTTTTTTAAGGCACAGTCGATTGACGTCGACACAAACACCTTTGTCAGGGCGCTCAAAGAAGGTCTTTCAGGCACTCAGCCTGCAATGACCGATCAGGAAATGCGGGAAAGAGTCACAGCGCTGCAAAAAGAACTCATGGTCAAGAAGGCCGAACAGGCCAAAGCGCTTGCAGAAAAGAACAAGAAGCAAGGTGAGTCATTTCTAGCAGAAAACAAGAAAAAAGAAGGGGTCATCACATTGCCGGACGGTCTCCAGTATAAAATCATCACTGATGGAAAGGGAGATAAGCCAAAGGCAACCGACAAGGTCAAGGTAAATTATAAGGGAACGCTCATTGACGGCACCGAGTTTGATTCATCATACAAACGCGGCGAGCCTGCTGTATTTGATGTTGATAAAGTTATTGCAGGCTGGACCGAAACTTTACAGCTTATGAAGGTTGGATCCAAATGGACTGTCTATATACCTTCCGCGCTGGCATATGGAGAAAGGGGAGCAGGTTCAGCCATAGGCCCTAACCAGACGCTGATCTTTGATATTGATTTATTATCCATAGAGAAATAGCTTCAAGGCGCCGGAATAACCGGCGCCTATTCCATCCAAAATCCTTTCCTGATCGACCTTCATGTGTGACAACTATCACATGAAATCAAAATTGCAAATTTTCGGTCTTCATTTTTTCACGGTAATCACCGATAATGAACTTAGGGAGATCGATATGAAATATTCTTACCGCATACAGGGAATCGAAACAGCGGAACGGTGCGCAAAAGTTATGGAGATACTGCACACTGAAGGCATCGAGTCGGCTCAAGCATGGCTGGACGATGTCAGGAAAAACGATCTCTATGATCACATCGAACAGCAGTATCTTAAATCAAAAAAAATCATCCTTATCAACTAGGCGTGCCTGGAGGGGGGCAGCGGAAACAATTTATAACAAGCCGGCCGGCTTTCGCTGCTTTCATAACGATCAAAGCTCAGGAAGTGATAGTCCGTAGCAGACAGCCGCATTTTGATATCAGCAAATCTACTCTTTAGTCGGTGCTTAATCCTGATTAATGCTCGCATCCTTTTCGCCCTTCTTTGCCTCATCCCAAAGGGCGTCCATTTCTTCGAGTGTCATATCTGCAAGCCGGCAGCCCCTGCCGGCAGCCTTCATTTCTATATAGCGAAATCGCGATATAAATTTTGATATCGTTTTCCTAAGTGCCTCCTCTGCGTTAACCCCGACAAAACGCGATATATTTACAAGTACAAAAAAGATGTCCCCAAGTTCATCCTCAATCCCCTTATTGTCTTTCTTTTCGATTGCCTCTCTGAACTCATTCAGTTCCTCATCGAGCTTTTTGAAAACATCACCAATATTTGACCAGTCGAAACCCACTTTTGCAGCTCTGGATTGCAATCTATGCGCCCGCAACAGTGATGGCAATTCCTTAGGTACTCCTTCAAGCGCAGATTCTTTTAGTTTGCCTTCCTCCTTTTTGCGCTCCTGCCACTGCCTGGTCACCTCCTCAGGCGTATGGAATTTTGCATCTCCAAAAACATGGGGATGACGCGAAATCATCTTGTCGTTTATCTTTTCGATCACATCGTAGATGTCGAATTCGCCTCGATCCTTCGCTATCTGCGCATGAAAAACAATCTGAAGCAGAAGGTCGCCGAGTTCCTCCTTGATCTTGGCCGGGTCTTTTTCGTCTATGGCTTCAATGAGTTCGTAAGTCTCTTCGATGAGATACGGTTTCAGTGTCTCGCCCGTCTGAACCTTATCCCAAGGACAGCCGTTCTCTGACCGCAAGCGGACCATTATATCAACAAGCTTCTGAAAGTTATCCATTCTATTTAATTCTGCTTTGTCAAAATTGCAAGAATTTCCTGATACCGTGCTGCTGTTTTCTTGACAATCTCATCCGGCAATTTGGGCCCCGGGTATTTCATATCCCAGTCAAGTGTCAGCAAATAGTCTCTGACAATTTGCTTGTCGTAACTGTCCTGCCCCTTTCCCGGCTGATATGTCTCGGCAGACCAGAAGCGGGATGAATCCGGGGTCAGAAGTTCATCGATAAGTATGATATTACCGTTGAAAATTCCCATCTCCATCTTCGTGTCAGCAATGATAATGCCTTTCTGTTCTGCAATTTCACGTCCTTTTCTATAAACAGCTAAAGCTATACTCCTGGCTTTTTCGGCCCGTGTATCGCCGACGATCTTCTTAGTCTCATCAAAGCTGATATTGATATCGTGCCCTTCTTCAGCCTTAGTACTCGGCGTGAATATAGGCTCATCAAGCCGGGCGGATTCGACTAAACCAGCCGGCAATTTTATACCGCACACAGTGCCGCCATTCTGATATTCTTTCCACCCCGATCCTGACAAATATCCCCTGACAATGCACTCTATTGGGAGTGGAGTCGCTTTTCTAACCAACATGCTCCTGCCTTCGAGAAAGTGCGAATATTTCCTTAGCTCCGCCGGATAATCCTTCACATCAGTAGCGACGATATGATTATCGATGATCCCTCTCATCTGCATGAACCAGAATATAGATATCTGTGTCAGGACATTACCCTTTCCAGGTATGCCGACAGGTAAAACAACATCGAACGCTGACACGCGGTCGGTTGTGACAATAAGCAGGTTTTCTCCGACATTATAAACATCACGCACCTTCCCTCGCCTTAATAATTCGATGTCTTTAAAATCGGTCTGAATAACAATATCCATCATGCGGTCCTCCCGGAAAGTTCAATTGTATATTATATAAGCTGTCTGTCGGCAAATCTACAAAAACAGGCCTGTATCCGTTTGATACAGGCCCGCCGAAAGATTTATAAGAAGAACCTACTGCTTGAGTTTTGCCGACTTTTTTTCGAGTTTGTCCCGCGTATGAGCGCGATAATCTTCAAGTCTTTTGGCATATTCCGGATATTTTATGGAGAGTATCGAACACGCCAGATAAGCTGCGTTTGTCGCTCCGTCAATTGCAACTGCGGCGACAGGTATACCTGGGGGCATCTGAACGGTCGAGTACAGGGCATCCACGCCGCTTAAAGCGCCTGATTTCAGCGGAACCCCAATAACCGGAATGGTTGTATGCGCAGCTATTGCACCTGCCAGATGCGCCGCCATGCCTGCTCCCGCTATTATCACCTCAAGCCCGCGCCCCCTGGCTGACCTTGCGTACTCCGCAGTTTTATCCGGCAGCCTGTGGGCCGAACTGATATCTATCTCATAAGGCACCCCCATAGCCGCCAGCACTTCGGCAGCTTTCTCCATTATGTGAAGATCGCTGTCGCTTCCCATGATAACGCCCACCAGTGGTTTGATATTTGCCACTTGCTAAATCCTTCCCCTCATGGCTTCCAGCCTGGCTATTCTCTCCTCCATCGGAGGGTGAGTGCTAAAGAGCTTCATAAGCCCGCCGCCCGTAAGCGGATTAACAATAAACATATGTGCTGTAGCAGGGTTTGCATCCATCGGTATCTGATGAGAGGCGCGGTCAAGCTTCTTTAAGGCATTAGCGAGAAACATTGGGTTACCAGCTATTTCAGCACCGCCTTCATCTGCACTGAACTCTCTCGAACGGGAAATTGCCATCTGAACCAGCATAGCCGCAATGGGAGCAACAATCATCATAGCGATAGATGCAATGGGATTACTGTTCTCGTCGTCTCTGCGACCTCCGCCAAAAATCATTGCCCATTGTGCCATTTGAGCAAGATAGGTAATTGCTCCGGCAATAGTTGCTGCAACCGTGCTGATCAATATATCTCTGTGTTTTACATGCGCAAGTTCATGGCCCAAAACTCCTTCGAGCTCTTCACGCGAGAGTATCCTCATTATGCCGGAAGTTGCCGCAACAGCCGCATGCTGAGGATTTCTTCCAGTGGCAAAGGCGTTAGGCTGGTCTTCATCGACTATGTAGACTTTCGGCATCGGCAGTCCGGCCTTCTGCGCCAGTCCTCTGACTATGCCGTACAGCTCAGGCGCCTCAGATTCCGTGACTTCCTGCGCATTGTACATGCGTAATACAATTTTATCACTGAACCAATAGGAGATGAAGTTCATTCCGAAAGCCATTATGAGGGCAAAGGTCATTCCGGTCCTGCCCCCTACAGCTCCGCCTATAGCTACTAACAACACCGTTAAGAACACCATCAGAACCATTGTCTTCAATGTATTCATGATTTACCTCCTTCAATCGCAATTAAAAAAACCTTTACCGCGCGCGCTTTGCATGGTAAAGGTAACATATTTAAAGATTAGCCAAAATTCTAACGTAATGTCAACAGGGACGTCAGGCCATTGATTGCATGCAAACTCATATATTGAGCTCAAGGATTTGGAGGCGACGAGCGGATTCGAACCGCTGGATAAAGGTTTTGCAGACCTCTCCCTTGCCACTTGGGTACGTCGCCGTCTTGCTAGGATCTCGTTCAGGCCAAATCGAACCGAAATGTGGAGTTTACGGCCAATTTATAGGATCTAGTGTAACCTAAAAAAGGGCTCTACTGTCAACACGCAAGCATTCAATTTCCTGCTCGTCTGGGGGGCTGGTTACATAAAGCCTACTTACAAGAGGACGATCGGCTTCTTTTCGAAGGAAAAATTCCCCGAGGGCTGCGGCTAATGTACTTTCCCCTGATCGTCGCCCATGAATACTCTCTCAACTCCCTCGTTCAAGTTGATGTGCACGACGACCTTATTGTCCTTTTCCAGAAAATAATTGACATACATCACGTCATTCACGCCAAAGGCTACCCGGTTGTATAGCGGTCTGACCTCGTAGGCAATCACGTGCCCATCATTATCCATCACTTCGCTAGTTTGAGACCTGATAAAATCGGGGTGCCAGCTCACGAACTTCCTGGCTATCTCAAAGGCATCCGCGCCAGCCACTTTCTTGATACTTCTATAGTTATAGTCAGGCGAATAGATATCAAATAAGTACTTGCCTCCATCGGGGATGATCAGGACTACCGTAGCAATATTGTTATAGTAGTGGGCTCCATAAAGTATGACTGTGCATGTGCCGGTTATATTCGGGTTTCTCGCCAATTGAGAATGAAGCGCTCCTCCGTTCAAAGCACAGGAACAGCTGAAGATACAAAATATCAGGAGCGACATTAGACCAACATGGTTGCGCTGTGAAGGACTCATGCTATTTATTGTATCAAGTCGGGCTGTGAATTCAAGTCGTCATATGACCTACAAGCGCGGCTGGATTCCAGGCAACGGCCGACAGCCGACGATACAAGATTCGAAAAAGAATCAGCAATCAGCGTATATTCAAAATCGAATACGATACACCGATTGCTGATTAGTCTTTCTATTGGAGCGGGCGACGGGATTCGAACCCGCGACCCCAACCTTGGCAAGGTTGTGCTCTACCAGCTGAGCTACACCCGCATGAACAATAGCCCTAATACTAACGTCTATTGTCAGATCGCCAGTGCGGCGGCGTCAAGAAAGTTATCATAATCAAACCAATCCTGTCAATCGCAAACACTGAAAATCCGCTGTAAATTGCCAAAAGTAGCCCGGATTCTTTAATATATTTGGATGAATATCGGGTTTGAAGAGTTCTGCTCACTCGCAGAGCACGCTAACATCATACCGTTGTATAAAAATATCCTTTGTGACACTGAAACACCGGTTAGCGCTATGCTCAAATTGAAGAAAAAGCCTGCTTTTCTACTGGAGAGCGTAGTCGGAGGAGAAAAATGGGCTCGCTATTCATTCCTTTGTCTAGATCCGGTACTGACCATACAAGGTTCGGGCAAGAAATATGAAATAACCAACGGCCGCCGGGCTGTCTCTGTTGTCTCCGACGACCCACTGTCTATCGTCAAAGATATATTGAGACAGTTTAGTCCTCATGAGCCAACTGAATTACCTCGCTTTTCTGGAGGCTTCGTTGGCTACCTTGCATATGATGTTGTCCGCGCCTTTGAGCGTCTGCCTCAAAGAAGAAAACCAGCTGTAAAAGTTCCTGATACACTGCTGATGTTGTTTGACACTATTCTTATCTTCGACAATTTGAAGCAAACCTTGTCCATTCTTGCAAATGCACATACAGGTGTTGATATTACACTGAATGGCAAAACATTGTTCCCATCAAAAAAGAAAGCGGACCTCAAAGCCATTTATCAGGGAACTCTTGGCAAAATAAACCGGATAGCCATGGCTTTGCAGAAAACGTGCGTTATGAAAGCCCCTCTTTCGATGCCGCAGGGCACCGAACTGCTGCCCCGTCCAGAGGCGACATCTTTCAAGTCTAATTTCATGAAGGCTGATTTTCTTGCTGCCGTCGATAGATCCCGGGAATACGTACATGCCGGAGATGTTGTGCAAGTTGTAATTTCACAACGTTTTGAGCGGCCCTGCAGCGCGCATCCGTTTACAATTTACCGGGCCTTGCGAATGATCAATCCATCACCTTACATGTTCTACTTTGACATCGGTGACGCTCATATTGTCGGATCGTCACCGGAAATTCTTGTAAGACTGGAAGGAGACAGAATAACAGTCCGCCCGATTGCCGGCACTCGAAAGCGCGGCAGGACAGATGAAGACGACAGAGCGTTTGAAGAGGACATGAAAAGAGATCCCAAGGAAGTATCGGAACATATAATGCTCGTCGACCTTGGAAGAAATGATGTCGGCCGGGTCTCGGAAATAGGCTCAGTAAAAGTAACCGACTTGATGATAACCGAATTCTACAGCCATGTAATGCATCTGGTCTCCAATGTTGAAGGCAAACTTAAGGAGGGCTGTGATGCCTTTGACGTATTCCGGGCGTGCTTTCCGGCGGGCACTGTCTCAGGGGCTCCAAAAGTTAGGGCGATGGAAATTATTGAAGAGCTTGAGCCGACAAAACGCGGCGTATATGCCGGTTCGGTTGGTTATTTCAGTTATTCGGGGAATATGGACACATGCATTGCAATTCGCACGCTCGTAATAAAGGACGGAAAGGTATATTTTCAAACCGGAGCCGGCATAGTGGCTGATTCGGTACCGGAAAACGAATACTGGGAGTCCGTAAACAAAGCGATGGCAATGATGACAGCTGTCGAATTCGTTGAGAGAAAGAAGAAATAACATGCTTTTAATGATCGACAATTACGATTCCTTCACATACAATCTAGTTCAATATCTCGGCGAGCTTGGAGAGGACGTACGCGTTTTTAGAAACGACAAGATTACCATTGACGAAATAGAAGACCTATCACCGGACCGGATCGTGATCTCGCCCGGACCATGCACACCCAACGAAGCAGGGATTTCGATAGAGGCGATAAAATATTTTGCCGGCAGAATTCCTATACTGGGTGTCTGTCTGGGACATCAGGCAATAGGAGCTGCTTTCGGCGGTAACGTCGTCAGGGCTCCGTATCTGATGCACGGCAAGACTTCGATGATCCATCATGATGGCAAGACCATTTTCGAAAGTCTGCCGAATCCTTTCGAGGCAACACGATATCATTCATTGGTTATCAAGCGCGAAACATTGCCGGACTGCCTTACGATAAGCGCATGGACAGAAGCTGAAGGCGTATCAGGTATTATAATGGGCGTACGTCATAAGTCGCTCCTCATCGAAGGCGTCCAGTTTCATCCTGAATCCATACTAACGCTTGCCGGCAAGGATCTCCTAAAGAATTTCATCCGTATAAGCACCAGATGATCAGGGAAGCCATCAATCTCGTCATACAGAATATCAGCCTGACCGAAGCCGAAATGGCCGAGTGCATGCAAGAGATCATGGAAGGCCGGGCTACCGACGCACAAATAGGCGCTTTTCTCACAGCTCTAAGGATCAAAGGCGAAACAATCAGCGAGATAACAGGTGCAGCGCGCATTATGCGCGATAAGGCAACATGTATCAAAGCACCCGAAGGAGTAGTAGATACGTGCGGCACCGGCGGAGATATGTCCAACACATTCAACATTTCAACAACTTCTGCTATTGTCGTTGCGGCTGCCGGGGTGCCTGTGGCAAAGCATGGCAACCGCTCGGTGTCCAGCAAATCCGGCAGCGCAGATGTACTGGAAGCGCTGGGTATCAAAGTAGACCTCACTCCGGAAAAAGTGGAAAAATGCCTTTTTGAAACCGGATTCGGCTTTCTCTTCGCACCGCTCTTTCATCCAGCCATGAAGTTCGCCATAGGTGCGCGACGCGAGATCGGAATCCGTACAATATTCAATATTCTTGGCCCGCTGACAAATCCGGCTGGAGCACGCCGTCAAGTACTTGGCGTATTCGCAGCAAAACTTACTGACACGCTGGCTTCAGTGTTGGGCAATTTGGGCTCGCATGATTGCATGGTGGTCCATGGAGAAGACGGACTGGATGAAATCACAGTCTGCGATGCCACAAAAATATCCCGTTTCCGAAATGGAGTAGTAGATACCTCCTATATCAGTCCCGAGGATTTTGCTCTAAAAAGGCACGATGTTTCCATGCTTGCAGGAGAAAGTAAAGATGCCAACGCCGGAATCTCCCTGTCCATAATGAACAGGGAGACAGGACCCAGACGCGAGATCGTGCTGATGAACGCAGCCGCTGCACTTATGGTCGCAGGCAAAGCCGATAATTTTATTACTGCTGCGGCTATCGCTGCTGAGGCAATCGACTCAGGAAAAGCGCTTGCCAAACTTGACGAGATCAAAAAAGTTACAAACTCTCTATAAATATTTATATTTTATTCAATGCCTGCTGCAAGTCTTCAATAAGATCGTCCACATCCTCCAACCCAAGTGCTATCCTTACTAGGTTGTCTACCATGCCGATGGCCTTCCTGTATTTCTCCGGGTAATCGAAAAAAGACATGACAGCCATCTGCGTCACAAGACTTTCGCTCCCACCTAAGCTAGGCGTGATCAGAAAGAGATTAAGGGAATCGATAAACCTTCTTGTCTCTTTATCTCCACCTTTCACCAGAAAAGTAATGAGGCTGCCGAATCCACGCATCTGCTTCTTTGCAACTTTATAATCCGGATGTGACTTCAAACCCGGATACCATACTCTTTCTATCCTGGGGTGGGACTCCAGCATCTTTGCGACCTCCATCCCGGCCTTGTTGTGATGTTCCATTCTCAGCGCGAAAGTCTTAAGGCCCCGTTCGAGCAAGAAACATGTAAAAGGCCCAGGCGTCGCGCCTATCATCCTCTGCATGCGGTAAAGTGCATCAAGCTTCTTGTGCGCGCCAAGCGCAACTCCGGCAAGAAGATCATTATGGCCGCCGAGGTATTTCGTAGCAGAGTGGATCACTATATCAACGCCGATCTCCAGTGGCCTTATATTGTATGGAGTAGCCAGAGTGGCATCGATTATAGTCATGATGCGGTGTTTCTTTGCGACTTTCACGATTTCAACCATATCCAGCACGCGCAAATAAGGATTGGTCGGCGACTCAGTAAAGATAATGTTTGTATTCGGACGTATCGCCTTCTCAATCGCATCCGCAGTCGGATCGACCATAGAGACCGGTATGCCGAACTCAGAGAGCATATTTGTCGCAAAATCGCGTGTCTGACGATAGCAATCGCTGGTGAATATGATATGCTTATCGCGCTTCATATAAGCCATAAGCGTCATAATAACAGCGCTCATGCCAGTTGAAAAGAGAAGCGCCCTTTCAGCTCCTTCGACTGCCGCCAGCTTCCGCTCGCACTCTTGCTGCGTAGGATTGCCGTATCTTCCATATTCATGCTCTCTGACAGTCCGGCCTTCGCTCTTGGCCTTCATGAATTCTAAGACTTCCGCCGTCGAATCAAAATAAAAATTCGAAGTCTGTACTATCGGCGTAGAAACCGCATAGTGAGCCTTAGGGAGTCTGCCGCGACCGTGTACGCCTAGCGTAGCAGGCCGCCAGTTGACTGATTTCGAATACTTATTGGACATCGGTGTTCCTCCTCTTCTGCAATGCCTGTTTGAGCGCTTCTTTGACCGCATCAACGCTGGCCGGGAGTTCCACCGGTTTATTAGCGAAGCGACAATGGAAGCCTAAAGCTTCCTCATGATATTTGACTTTGAACTCAGTGAACTTAAGCCCATGGGCCGTAGATATTACTACAACCCTCTCGGACTTATCTATCTTTCCCGTTTTCAGTAGCTTCAGCATCGCTGCAAGCGCTACGCCAGTATGGGGACAGTTGAACATACCGGCTAAATCGCCCAGCGCAGCAGCATCTGCCAGCTCCTGTTCGGTAGCCTGCTCGACTATGCCGTCAAACTGCTTCAGTGTCCGGATCGCCTTTTGCACGCTAACCGGATTGCCGATCTGAATGGCGCTTGCAAGCGTCTTTTCAGCCTGCATAGACTCAAAAGACTCGAAGTTCTTCAGATACGAACGATACAGCGGATTCGCCTTCTCCGCCTGTGCGACAACTATACGCGGGAGTTTCCGGATCAATCCAAGATTCTTCATCATAAGCAGCCCGTTGCCTAACGCAGAGACATTACCCAGATTTCCGCCGGGTATTATTATTACGTCGGGCACAGTCCAGTCAAACTGCTGGCATATCTCGATTCCAACAGTCTTCTGGCCTTCGATGCGCAGCGAGTTCATCGAATTGGCGAGATATATCGTCTCATCCTTTGTAATCTCCTGCACGACCTTCATACATCCGTCAAAATCGGTATCAAGCGACATGACAAGAGAACCGTTCGCAATAGGCTGAATCAGCTGCGCAATCGAAATCTTTCCCTTGGGCAAAAGGACTATGGACTGTATTCCCGCAGCCGCGCAGTATACCGATAGAGCTGCTGACGTATCGCCAGTCGAGGCACAAGCCACAGCCTGAATGGGCGAACCCTCGCTGATCATCTGCTTGACCTGAGACACCAGCACTGTCATGCCAAGGTCCTTGAAAGAGCCGCTGTGCGAATTACCGCAAAGCTTTACCCACAGGTCGCTCATGCCCAGCATCTTGCCGAACCTCTCTGCCCAGAAAAGATTGGTCCCGCCCTCATAAAGAGATACTATGTTCTCATTCAGAATCTCTGGCAGAACCCATTCTTTTTTGCCCCAAATGCCCGATCCATATGGCCATTCCGTTGACTTGTATCTTCCGTCAAAGAGCTTCTTCCACGCTTCGGGACCTTGCTGGGCAAGGGCCTGCATATCATGTGTCACCTCAAGAAGAGATCCACAGCTGCCGCAGCGATAGACAACCTTGTTCAGCGGATACGTCGCCCTGCATTGCTCATTGATGCATTGGAACCATGCTTTATAGGACATAATTAACCTTCTCTCTTAAATAGTTATTACAATGAATCACGCAAGAATATCATAATAATCGGGTGTCGATCAATAGTTACAGCGCAATATGGCGGCTAAAACAGAGATTGAACCCCATAAAATAAAAAGCTCTCCTCCGGAAAGGAGAGCTTCAGAGACAAGACCGATTGCAAATTACTTAGATATTTTCTGCAGAATTGCCTTTAAGAGGTCTTCTTCCGAATGCAAAGCCTGCTTGTCATGTTTAGTTTCGACGATTTCCAGCCTGAGCTCTGAAAGATAGGAGTTCAGAGTTTTCTTGACCAGTTCCAGTTCTTTGTCGTTCAAATCTACAGTCATGGTGAACCTCCCTTCGTCAAGTATTTATAATTAAATTATAGCAAAAAGACGCTTGCAGTCAAATAAAAAAACCGGCTTCGGCTAAGCAGATCTACAGGCGGATATCCGTTGAAATAAATGGTCGCAAAGATTCGTTTACGCGCATCATGCGTGTAAATCTCACGCCTAGTTCAACCATTGAAAACGGCTTGTATATGAAATCTTTTACACCGGCAGAGAATATATGTTTCGCCGTAGCTTCATCCATTTCTCCTGTCATAATCATTACAGGGAAGGATCTGTTATTCTTCAGCAGTTCGTCCGCCAGCTTCAGCCCATTCATCCGCGGCATCCGTATATCAGTTATCATAGCATCGAACTGACCATTGAATGCCTTGTCAAGCGCCTGAGCGCCGTCTTCTGCCATTTCGCAGCAGTGGCCTTCCAGGGAAAGAAATTGCGCGACCAAGTCTCTGATATCAGGGTCATCATCTACAATAAGCACTTTGTATTGGCGCATATAATACATACTCCGCTGTAAAAGATATCATTTGTTGTCAAACGTAAGGACTATCCACAAAGCTTGGATTCAATGCATCGTTTAACAGGCCGCAAAATAGCTAGCATATGTAATGCCCAAAGTGTACGTATTGAAAATTAAGAATTTGAATAAATTCGCTGGAGAAGATATATGTAGAAAGTACATAATAGAGTATACTTTTTACATAGTGTCTTCAGTTGAAATGAACGGGAGGTAATATGAATATTTTAGGCAAAGGCTGCTCATTCCTGGCAACCGGAATTTTTTTATTTGTGTTCACCGCATCGGTCGTGATCGCGTCGACCAAAGGCGCGGAAGGAGCTGAGACAAAGTGCAGGATGACATTCAATCTGAGCGGATGGTCAATCATTTACGAAACAGCATCAGGCAGGGGCAATGTTTCATGCGACAACGGACAATCAGCAGCTGTTAGATTGAGAATCAAAGGCGGCGGACTGACGGCAGGCAAATACAGGCTTCACGGCAGAGGTGAGTTCTCGGATGTTTGGGATATATCTGAGATTTATGGGGCATACGCGGCAGCGGAAGCACATGCCGGAGCTGTGAGATCCGCTAACGCTCAGGTTTTAACAAAAGGGAGAGTGTCGCTTGCAATAGCTTCAAAAGGAAGCGGCTTCGATCTGGGCGTGGCTTTCAGCGGATTCAAAATCGAACCATTGAAAAACAGTCACAAGTAAGCCTATCTTTCAAGATATCCCGGCGGCAGGTTACGTGAAGCAGTTGCTGAATATTGCATAAAGATCCTGACAATATCAGCCGTATCATCTACTACGTGGAATATGCCCATATCTTCCTCGGCAAGTGCGCCGCGCTGAATCAGAGTGTCCTGCATCCAGTCGATCAGCCCCTGCCAATAGGTCTTACCATATAGCACGATGGGAAATCTTTCGATTTTCTTAGTCTGGACTAGCGTTAACGCTTCGAAGAGCTCATCCATTGTACCGAACCCGCCGGGAAATATCACGAATCCCGTAGAGTACTTTACGAACATAAGTTTACGCACAAAGAAATATCTGAAAGACAGATTGATGTCCAGATGGGAGTTTGGCATCTGTTCATGGGGCAGCACAATATTTAATCCCACAGACCTGCCCTTGCCCATCTTTGCTCCTTTATTGGCGGCCTCCATAATGCCCGGACCGCCGCCGGTAACGATTGAAAAACCCGCTTCAGAAAGATTAGCACAGACTTTGACCGCATCATGATAATAGTCGGAGCGTTCATTAAACCTGGCACCCCCAAAAATGCCAATCGCCGGGCCGATATCAAAGAGAGTTTCAAAACCTTCGACAAGCTCTGATTGGATTCTAAACACACGCCAGGTTTCCGATTTTCTCAAATCTTCAATCACAGGAACCTCCTCTGTTTTCCTCCGGGTCCGTCGCTGAATTCTATCTCCAGGTGATCAATGGTCTTTGCAGTTTGCCCTATTTCTTCCAGTGAAGCTGTTTCCTTGGCGCTTGATACTCCAAGGTCCTTGAATTTTCTAATTGAAGGTATCAAGCGAGTCTCCAGAGATCTCACTCCTTCGTTATAAGAATCCACTGCTTTGCGCATTGCAGCGCCCGTCTTGGAGAAATGATCAAGCACAATAGAAAAGCGTTCATACAGTTCCTTGCCGAGCTTGTTGATTTCCTGTGCGCTCTTGGTAATCTGCTCTTGCTGCCAGCCATAGGCTATAGCCTTCAACAACGCAATAAATGTCGTAGGTGTTGCCAGTACTACCTTCTTCATGCTGCCGTCTTCGATCAACTTAGGATCGTGTTCCAGAGCTGAACTAAAAAAAGATTCCCCCGGAAGATACATGACAACAAGTTCAGGAGACCGCGGGAACTGGTCCCAGTAAGATTTGGAGCTCAACGAATTCATATGATTTCGGATCTGCGCGACATAATTCGAAATGCCTTTCTTTCGTTCGTCGTCAGTCGGAGCGGAAAGCGCATTCAGATACGCGTCTACAGGGGCCTTGGCATCAACAATGATCTCGCGACCGTTCGGCAGTCGCACAATCATGTCAGGGCGAAGTTTCCCTGTCTCTGCAGAAACAGATTCCTGCTCATAGAAATCGCAATAGGCTGTCATGCCCGCCAATTCGGCCACTCGCCTTAGCCCTATCTCTCCCCAGGATCCGCTCGTTTTAGGCCGTCTGAGGACGGTTACAAGATTCTTGGTCTCCTGCTGCAGGCGTTCCTGCATTGAAGAAAGCGACCTGATCTGCTCAGACAGGCTTCCGAAGGATTTGTGGCGGCTTTCTTCTATGTCTCTTATCTGCTGCTCATACCGCTTGAGAAGTTCCTGCAGCGGCTTAACAGTTGCGTCTATAGCTGCATGGTGCTCGCCGAGCTTACCCTTGGTATCGATCACAACCTTGCCAAGGTGCTCTGATGCCAGCCGCAGGAAATCTTCACTGCTACTCTTCAGTGCAGCAGAAGAAAGCGCATTGAACGTATCGGACATCTCTTTTTTCATAACTTCAAAGAGGGCTTTCTGTTCATCAAGATTCCTGTATGAATCCTCCAGCCTCTTGTACGATTCTTCCAGACGCGTAGAAGTCTCCACACGCTGCTGCCGCTCAGTATCAAGTTCAGCTCTTAATCGACTCCTGTCTGACTCGGACTCCCGCATCTGCTGACGCAGCTCTTCAGTCAATGCCTCAGCTGCCTTAGCCCTGCCTTCTACGTTTCTTATCTCATCAGAATGCTGCGCCTGTTTGGCAGACATTTCTCTGGCAGACACAACTTTAAAGCGGGATGAAAGAACCAAATAAGCTACTGCACATCCGATTAATATCCCGAGGACAGTAAAAAGCGCTTCAGTCATTCGTCACTCTCCGCCAGCTCAGTACGCACCAGCGCTAAAATGGCAGAATGGGGGACTATCAGGTACTTCTTGCCTTCGAACTCTATCTCCACACCTGCCTCTTTCAAAAAGATCGCATAGTCTCCCTCAGCTGCCTGAAGCGGAATATATTTTAGGTCATCCCTTTTCTTCGTCGTCCATGGCTCATCAGATATCATATTAGGATCACTGACAGGATAGCCCGGTCCAACCTTGACGATATGACCGCCCTGAACTTTCTCCTTTTCTTTAACGGTCGGCGGAAGATAAAGGCCCGTAGCAGTCCGCTCCCTGCTTTCGTCAATCTCGACCAAAACCCTGTCGCCTATGACTATCAACTTCTTAGTTGCTTTCATCAACGATATTTTAAACTATTTACATCGTATAGAGAAAACTTTATGTCGCGGCTCCAATCATGGTATCTTATAAAATCATGGACAAATCAAAGTACCTACTAGCATTAGGAACCGCAGCAGCTGCCGGTGCTGCAGCAGGAGTGTTTGCAAACCGCAGGAACCCAGGACTTGGAGGTTTGTTCGGAGCAGTAGCCGGACTCACAGTTGCGGCCGCTGCATCAGTGGCTCATAAGTATCTTCAGGTCTGCAACGACGACGGGATTGATTATTACTCAGAGACCTCTCCGTTTTATCAGGATTTCGACGATATAGAAATGGAATAGAATTTTCTGCTGCCGCTAATCCTCATACCTGACCTTCATCTCGAAGGGCTGCTTTTGTGGACCGCCACCTCCGCGAGCAGCGTAGCCGATTGGCACGACAGCCATAAATTCACCTTCCGGTTCTTCGAGAAATTTCAGCACGTCATCCTTGATCAGGAAAAGTATGCCCAACCATACTGTGGCAAGGCCCATGGATGCAGCAGCCAACAGCATATTTTCAACAGCAGCCGCAGAGCTTTGGATCTCCATGGTCCTAAAGAAGTCATAGGCCATCTCCTTATTGACTTTAAACAGTTCGGTACCGTGGCGGATAAGATCACCCGTATTTGAAACAGCCACGACTACCGGAGCGCCGGCAACACTTCGCGCAGCCATCCGCAGTAGTACGGATGCCGGTCTTGGAAAATCCTCAGAGCGGGATGTTACGAGGTCTGCCAGCCCCTGCTTTTTATCTCCCCTCAAAACTATGAACTGCCAGGACTGCTGGTTGTGAGCCGACGGCGCCTCATTCGCCGCCTGCAATAGAATGTTAATCTGATTGTTTGTGACTTCATCCTTTGTGAACATGCGTATGCTGCGCCGTGTTTTAATCGTCTGCAAAGTATGATTCATAGAAGATAAGTCTTCACTTGATTTCATCAGTACCCCTGAAGAAAATATTATTTGACAAATTTATTTTAATCAATCAGACCAGCTCACGCAACAACACGGGCACAGATTCTGATTTAGGGCACGTCAACGCATGAATTACCAAACTCAGCTATTATATAGATAGAATATTCTAAGATAGGGTATAAACTATGAATCCAGTAGAAATTTACAAAAAGCTACCGAGGACTAACTGCGGTTCATGCCGGCCTAAGCTATGCATGCCATTTGCTTTTGCTCTTGTAAAGGGAGAGTCAGTTCTTTCAGAATGCCCCGGCTTGTCACCGCATTTACGTGAAGAGCTGGGCGCGGCAATAAAGAAGTTCGATTGGCGCGAAGATCTCATAGCCAAGCTTAAGGCTGATATAAACAAGCCTCTTTTGTTGAACGCATCCAATAATCTCGGCGGCGAGTTTGGAAATGATAAACTCCACATCAAGTGCTATGGCAAAGACATAGTTGTCGATTCCTCTGGAGATGTTGAGTCAGACCATAACCTTACGTCATGGATGAATATGCTCGTGCTTTTTTATATCAGAAATAGCAGCTCAATCGGCCTTACAGGAAAATGGGTTCTTCATAATGAACTGCGAGGCGGCATGATGAAGCAGCAGGCTTTCATGCGCGAATGCGAAGAGCCGTTGCGAGAGCTGTTAGATACGCAATTCCAAGCCACGGACGCAGGCCTTCGCCGCCAGGGTGCTGAGCACCAGGAAGGATTCGCAACCCCTTATGCCTGGCTCATCAGGGCATTCCCGCAATTGCCGATATTGCTGCTTTACTGGCCAAAGGATACTGAGTTCGACTCCAAGGTCACGATATGTTTCGACTCTACGGCAGATCAGTATTTCGATGTGGAACAGCTTATATTTCTTGTAGAAGAAATGGTGAGGGAGATTGAATCAAATCTTGACTAAGCATATATCAATTAAGGCTCTCACCCAATTCTTATAAGCAATGAACTCGTTTTTTATATCCCTTCTAAGATTAGCAACGGGATAAATATAATTCTTGCCCTATAGCTACCGGAGGTCTCTTTCAATCTACAATTCTATCTTAAGGATTTCCGACACTTTATTAATTACATCACGGATACTAAAAGGTTTGGTTATGTAGTAATCAGTTCCAACCTCCTCAGCCTTAATCTTGTCCTGCTCCTGTCCTTTAGCAGTAACCATAACTATGCAGATATCCTTAAATTGCAGTTCCTTCTTGACCATGTTGCAGACCTCAAACCCATTCATCTTTGGCATCATGACATCCAGGAAAACAAGTTCCGGTCTCTCTTTCTTGATAATCTCGATCGCCTCAAGACCATTTTCGGCCGTAAGGATTGAGACGCCATGATCTACAAATTCTTCGAGAGACTGTTCCAGAAGAATGCGTATGAGAGGTTCATCATCAACAATTAGTACTTTAGACATGAGTAATCGTCTCCCTGTTGGTTGAATGAGACTCTGCTGCTACATTTGTGACGTCCGCTACAGGAAGCGTAAAAATAAATACGCTTCCAAGACCCATCTCACTTTCAACCCATATTCTGCCTCTGTGATGGGCGATTATCTGACGACATATAGGAAGGCCAAGCCCTGTCCCTTTAGGTTTGTCGGTTAATGTATCGCCAACCTGTTTGAATTTTTCAAATACGGCATGGCGGTCTGTATCGGCAATGCCGCTGCCTGTGTCGGCAACCCTGACTACTATCTCTTTGCCGTTGCTGCACGCTGTGCAAGTAACAGATCCACTCTCTGTGAACTTAACCGAATTCGACAGCAGATTTATGACAACTTGAATAAGCTTATCACTGTCGCCAATAACGTATGGAAGATCAGACTCCACATTCTTAGTGAAAACAAGACCTTTCTTCTCGAAAAGGGCTGATGTGGCTTCATGTGCCCTGCTGATTACATCTGCAACCGAAACCGGCTCTGTCTTCCATTGCACCTTTCCCGCTTCCAGTTTCGCCACATCCAGCAGGTCATCTATAATCGACGTAAGCCTTTCGCTTTCAGAAAGGATTATATTGATATTAGTGCGGACGCGTTTCAAAGCCCTTGCCGACTTTTCATCGGTAAAAGTCACTTTACTGAATAAGTCCTCTTCAAGCTTATTTCTGATAATCTCAGTAAAGCCTTTCACGGACGTCAATGGCGTCCTCAATTCATGAGACACAGTTGAGATAAAGTCGGTCTTCATCCGGTCTACTTCCTTCTCCGTTGTTATGTCTCTTACAAGAACAACAGCGCCAATGCCTTTCCCGCCGCCCTCAAGCGGGAAGTAATCCTGCATCACTCCGGCTGCAACCGCCTTACCCGTTCGCCCCCCCGCCAGTTCGATTTCAATAGTATAAACCTCCTCAGGATCGTGTCTGCTTTTCTGGACTATCTCCGCCAGACCTTCACCAAAGAGGTCTCCGCAGTATTTGCCGATCAAATCATTTTCACGCATGTTGACCATAGCGGACATCGCCGGATTGACATGAGTGATTATGCCGTCAACATCGCTGACGAGCAGGCCATCAGCCATATGGTCTATTACAGCCGTCAGATAGGCAAGAGTGCTCTGCAGTTCTACAACCGCATCCTTAAGGGCATGCTCGTAGCGGTCAAACACCTCGGAAAGATCATTAGCCAACGACTGCATAGTGCCGGCAAGCTGCCCGACTTCATCTTTAGATTTAATCTCGATGCTCTGGCTGAAATCGTGCTGCGCTAATCGCCTTGAATATTCAGTAAGCTTGTTTAGAGGCTGCGAAACGCGGCTGACGAGAAAATAAGCTGCTGCCGCACTGAAAATGAATATGATCGAAAGAAGATAGAACTGTCTCATCATTGACGACAGCAACTCCGACATGATAATGCCTTTGTCCATGCCCACATGCACAAATCCCACTGCCCCTTCGACAATAGGCGCAGATATGTCTATGTATCTACGGTTGCCAATCTCTATGTCGACCGGCGCGGTATTTTTGGATGTCCCGATGTCTCTAATTTCACTTGGCACATTAGGCACAAAGGTATGCGATATAATGTCACCTTGCGCATCGACAACAAAGACGTACGAAACACCCGCTATTTCAGTAAACTGGTCTATCATTGATTGTACCGTCGCAGCATCCCGGTTCAGCAAAGTCTCAACGCTGGAGTCGGCAATACTTCTGGCAATGGCAGTGCCTTTACTCGTATACTCGGCTACAAGCATATTGTATATATGCCAGCCTGACGACAGCAGCGTCGAAACAGCAACTACTGCGAATAAGACTATGATAATCAGCAGTGTCTTTTTGAAAAGCTTTGACATTATCATTTGCGCCACTGACTCCAGTCTTTAAGCGGAATGAAAGTGCCACCCCTATAAGTTGTATAGTAAACCCGGTCAAGCCCTTGATGGCGTTTGGCGCTATATGAGACAGGCGAATCTATGCCAATATCAAGTCTGTACAGGCCTTCCACAACTGGTTTGATACGCTTCTTGTCCAGATCCGGCCCCATTGCCCTCAAAATTTCCACAAGCAGCTTTGCATCCAAAAAACCCTCAAAACCAACGAAACTATGCCGGAGCGGTTTGTAGCCCTGCTCGATAAGATCAGCAGGCGGGAGCTGATTATACTTATTCATAAGTTCGCGGTATTCTCTGACAGCCGGAAGGGATGTGTCTTCATAACTGGGGACTACCTGAGAGTTGATCAGATCGACAGTATAATCTTTGCCATTGGCCTGTCCTGCCCGTACTAATAGATTGATAAGGAACTCGCTGCCGACAAATGAGACGTTAGCTATGGGCACGTTCCAGCCGGCATCCCTCGCGTCACGAATGAAGGCTGCGCATGCAGCATAGGCTCCTATGGAAATAACCGCATCAGCACCCGAATCTTTCAATATCCGAACCTGGCTCGAAAGGTTGTCCGTAAACGTGAGTCCTCGCTTATAAGCTGCTTCAGCGGTTATTTTTAATCCATATTTGGCCAGTGTAATTCGCACACCATTCCAGCCATTACGGCCATAAGCGTCAGCCTGATAAAAGACTGCTATCTTTTTCCTTCCTATCTTTATGAAATTATGGACTAGCCCTTCGGTCTCCTGATTGTAAGATGCGCGCATATTAAAAACGTAATCGTTATATGGCGGCTCGCGTTGAGGTTGCGCTCCGGTAAATGGGAAAAAAAGAAATATATTATTTTCTTCGCGGCTCTTCAATACTGGCAGCATGCGTGTCACAGTTGGAGTGCCGACATAACCATACAGTAGAAAAACGTTGTCCTTATCTATAAAACGGATAGTGTTCTGAATTGCCGGTTTTGGGTTATACCCGTCGTCATAAGCCAGTATTTTAATAGGATGTCCATATATGCCGCCGGTGTCATTAATATGCTGGATATATGCCATCGAACCGCGGTAAAGTTCGATCCCCAGACCACCTGTAGCACCTTTGAAGGCAGCAGACATTCCAACAACGATCGGTTCTGCGGCGTACGATGAATAAATTTGTAAAAAAAATACCATGAAGACAACGGCCAGCGTTTTCTGTATTTTCATCATTGGCCAGGTCATGAATTAGGGAGAAATACCGCTATATAATAAGCCATGGCTCCTAGAACTGAACCTGACAGCGCCTGACGCCTTCCCCTTCATCCCTCAGCCAGATCAGCGGTCTGTTATTACGACGACACCAGTTTTTTACGTCATTTTCAAATGTTGAACAATCTGCAACAACCTCAAGAACATCACCTCTTTTCATTTTAAGGGCCTTGATTGTCATTTGAATTGTTGGTTGCGGGCATTTCAACCCTTTTGCATCAATCAGTATTACGGCCACTATATTCCCTCCCGCCACACTGACTTATCCCAGTGCATTGAGATAATTATACCATCTATATCTCCCTTCTATATAATAATTATGTAATATAGATAATATTTAGCCTTGGTTTCGCTTCTTAACCGATTCCCTGAGGATCGTCTCGATTTCTGCAGTAACTTCCTCATAGCTGTATGCCATGCATTCAATAGCTCTGGCAGGACACGAAGCCGCACAGATTCCACACCCCCTGCAGAGTTCCATGACAACTTCAGCTTTACCTTCAACGCTACCGGATGTAACGATTGCCTTATATGGGCATATTGTTTTGCAGAGCATGCATCCCGTGCAGCGATGCGCATTTATGATTGCAATTTCAGGCGAGATATCAATCAGGCCGCCAGGCTTGAGTTTGGCTAAAATGCAACCTGCCGCAGCATGTCCGTCATTAATTGATGACGATATATCCATCGGCATACGGCAGGTGCCGGCCGAGAAAATGCCACGCATGCTGGTTTCGATACACCCTGCCGGCTCATTCGTTGCAACAAAAAAACCGTTTTCATCCACGTTCGCACCCAAAATATCGGCAAGTTCAGCAGCTCCGGGCGCAGGGACAAGTGCCGGACACAACACAATCATATCAACGCGCATATTACGCAAGCTGCCAGCCGCTTCCCTAAAATAGATAGAGTTTCCCCCGGCTGAATATGATACTTCAAATGTCGACAGGTCGTCATACCGTATGAAATTTATCAATGAGTCTTCCTGGGCCCTTCTGAATAGACCGGTAGCGGACTGTCCCGGCAGGCACCATTCCTTTATAAAATGATAAATTTCTGTTTCTGGATGCCGCCTGCGTATTTCAGCCGAGTATTTCAGGGCATACCTGCAGCATATTGATGAACAATAGCTTTTATGAGCCGGATCCAGACTGCCAACGCAATGTATAATGCCGATACAGAGAGGGGAGCTGCCTGACGATGTGAAGAGCTTTCCTCCCCCTGGTCCGTCAGACGATATCAGACGCTCGAATTCATGCGCTGTCACAACATCTGAAATGCTGCCATATCCGAGACGCGGGAAAACGCTGCAATCAAGCAGCGACGCCCCTGTAGCAACAATAATCGCCCCTACCTTGCGTTCCACAGTCCGTTCTTTATCATCGTAATCAATAACGCCTTCTACAGGGCATGCGTCCCTGCATTTTACACATGACACATTTCTGCTGCGAAGGCACTGTTCCATATCGAGGACAGGCACATGCGGGAGCGCTCCTGGAGAATGAAAATCTATGGCCTTTTTCTCGACCTGACCGCAACTGAATGATACCGGGCATGCAGCGACGCATTCGCCACATCCGATGCATGAAGAGGCGCTCACATATCTGGGTATCGCTCTAATATCTGCTATGAAATTTCCAAAATAGCCGCGCACAGAGTTGATCTGAGCTAAAGTCAGCAGCTCTATCCTGCCCTCATGTTCATTATGCAGAGCGTCATCAATGATAGGCGCTGTCAAGCAGGGTCCGCACTCCAAATACGGGAATATCTCATATAAAGAGATGGGCATTCCGCCGGCAGCTGCAGATTTCTCAACTAATATCACATTACGCCCTGCGTCGGCCAGCGCTAATGCTGCGCTTAGGCCTGCAGGCCCTGCTCCGATCACCATGACATCTGTGCATGCTGTTACAGTTTTCCTGTCGAGAGGTTGATGCAGGCGCACCCTTGCAATTGCTGCAGCAACAAGTGTGAATGCTTTGGCGGTCGCAGCTGCATAGTCCGGTGTCACCCATGCGGTCTGTTCCCTGATATTAACCATTTGCAGCAGATAGGGATTCAAGCCGGCCTCTTCGATTACGCGACGGAACTGGCTTTCACGATCACGCGGCGAACATGCAGCGATCACAACTCTTTCCGGCCTTTCTTTTCTGATATCTTCAGAAAGAGCGGCCAGATCTTCGCCTGAGCACAGCAGATTGTAAATTCTTACATATAAGTCGGGGAATAACTCGATTATTCTATTGCGGACCTCATGAAGGTTCAGCTTCTCTGATATGCTGCCGCTGCATTCACACAGATAGAGGCCTATCTTCATAACATGCATTCGTCAACAGAAAGGCTTCTGGGCATTCTTTCCTGTCCTAGCAATAAAAAATATACCTTACCTTCGGTAATAAGTCATAGCTTCCGGAATCAGCCTTTCGATATCCCTTATTCTGGTGGTATCGGCAGGGTGAGTGCTCAGAAACTCGGGTGGCGCATCTCCCTGTTTCTTTGCAGCCATCCTCTTCCAGAAATCTACGGCCTCCTTCGGATCGTAGCCGGCCATTGCCATAAAGATAAGTCCGAGGTGGTCGGCCTCCGACTCCTGAATCCTGCTATATGGAAGAAGCACGCCGACCTGGCTGCCCAGCCCATAAGCGCCCATGAAAAGCTGCTGCGTTGCCTGTGGGTGGCTCGCAAGAGCTTCAGAAAGCGCCATGCCTCCCATCTGAGCCAACAGTCCATGGCTCATGCGCTCCCCGCCATGATTGGCAATAGCATGTGCGATTTCATGCCCCATTACAACTGCAAGCCCGGTCTCATTACCGGCAACAGGCAGAATGCCGGAATATACAACTACCTTTCCACCAGGCATGCACCAGGCGTTGACTTCCTTATCATCGACAAGATTGAATTCCCAATTATATCCGCTGAGCCTGTCTGCCATTCTATTTTCCGACATATACCGTTCAACGGCGTATTGTATCCGGGAACCGACACGCTTTATGGATTGGGCCTGAGGCGTATTTTCAATCACCCTGTGCTTAGAAATAAAATCAGAATATGAATTAAAACTCATTGGCAGTATCGTGCTGGGGGGTACCAGGCTGATCTGCTGCCTTCCGGTCACAGGCACAGTCTGACAGGAGTACATCAAAAAGAGCACAGCCACAATCACAAACCCGCGCCTCGCAATAGACAACAATAAAGACCGATTAAATGCAATCATAACCTTCTCCATGAAATAAAATTTAACCTGACATGTGATTTGTTAATATACTACTTTCTTAAATGAGATGAAAAGCCATGCTGCAGTTCAGCGTTACAGAATAATTTGTGTGCCTCAGCCCATCCGTAAACCTATTTACCGGACACCTTTTGAAATGATACTAGAAATGCCTGCTCTCTTCTATATTTCTAATCGTTCTTCTGACAGCAGAACCGCTTTCCCAGGTACTTATCTGCCAGTTGTCCGGCCGATTCGACTTTGGCATCCATGGTGGAAGAGGCATCCTAAAATACTCTGAAAGCGCGTGGGCATAAGGCTCATATAATCCCCTTAATTCCATCAGTTTTTTCTCAAAGTCATCATGATTGTTCGCATTATAGCCCGCTTCCTCTAGCGACTTTTTCAAAGAAACGAAAACCTCTGACGGAAGACGACTATGATTAGGGGATTGCGGCCGCCGCCTAAATACGATAGAAAGATCCACTATAGCATGTCTAGCCATGGCAAAGGTCAGCTCAGCCTGTCTCGTACAAGCACCTTTAACGCCAGCCATTACCAGAGAGCTGACATCCAAGATAGCAGTTAATGCAGCAAGCCATGATTGGTTGTCGTGCTGCGATCTGAAATAAGCCAGAACAGGGTAAGACAGATGGCTTTCCAGAAACTCGGCAGACCAGATCTCCCATTCATGAAGAAGTAATTTTAAGGCTTGAAGACCGATCTCATCCTTATGGCGCTTTAGAATCTCCACAGCACTTGGCGGAGATCCGGCTCTTGCATCAAGCAGTGAAATGTTTATTTCTCTACGCTGAAAGGACTGGTTAAGCGCGGGCAAATATCCAATTATCAAAGCCAGAAAGCCTAGTCCCATTCCGGATTCCAAGACCGTAATCAGTTTCGCAAGCGAGCTTCGCGGCGCCACATCGCCAAGTCCTAACGTAAAGAAATTGGTTCCGCTCAGATACAAGCTGGCAAATAATCCTGCGGGACCGTTATCCATCCGCGCCGGCGATCCATCAGCCCAGTAGATAAGTGAAAATCCGATAATGATAACGGCTGCCCATATGCTGAGCAACAGAAGCAACGAAAGCGGACCAAAATAACTCAAAAGCGTCTCACGCTGTTTTAACGGAAAGAGCCTTACTAAACTCTGGAATGCACGCCAGCTATTTCTGTAAAAAAGTCTGGTAAGACGGAAAGGACGGGTCACCCGGCGGGGTAATATTATTGTCTCAAAGGACTCCCACAGCACCATAAAGATGAGAAACACTCCCGGAAGGACTGCGACGAGTCTCATGCTATCTTCCTCCCGGTTGTTTGTCCCATATATTAATTATGCACAGCATGGAAACCATATCAAAGTCTGCGGCTCTCGCACAGGTACGGGGCTGAACTGCCCGGCTCTATAGATTCCAAAAGCCGCAACCATGATGAACTGACATGCTCGAACTCTTTTTTGCAAGGGATATAGATGACCTTGAGATCAGGATAGAACTGCTGCACATATCTGAGTTGTATAACCTCCTGCCTGAGGTCGAAGCCGTCCCTTATACCCCGTATAAGTGTCACATCCTGAACTTGTGCCTTACTTTTGAGATAGTGAGCGAGGAAGCCCCTGAAGGCTTCAACCTGATGATATGGAAGTTGCGACATTATAGCCGAAGTGCGCTGCTGCACTATTGATTCCCAGTTCTGTGTATCGGACTTTTCGGGGTTCATGCCGACAGCGATTATAACCTTGTCAAAAATCTTTTCTGCCTGATGAAGCACATCCATATGGCCGACATGGAACGGGTTGAAACTACCCGCATAAATGCCGACATTCGGGCGCCTTTCTTGCAAGTAAGCGGCAAAGCTCCTCACTCTGTCCAGGCTTGCTGCCTGTTCTCTTTTAGGCAACAACCAATTGTAATGCTCGGCAGTACGCACAAGCAGCCCAGGCCTTGTGTCACGATACATAGAATAGTCGACCCACTGGTATTCCTTAAAAATCATCTTTTCATCTGACAGAAGCAGCTTCATATCGCCGGTCAGCAGGCCCTTCAGGTCCATGAGAAGAAAAGCGCGTATCACTTCAGATTTAGGTCTATTCAATCCTGCGTATTTTGTATTCTCAATCCCTTCGCTGACGATTTCCCTGAAGGCGCTGCCAGGTTTAACGTTACGCTCGAAATATTCGCGAGAAGCATCTTCGTTATCCGCCAACCTGGAATCGTAAATAACGTCATGCATCAGCGCAAGCAGAACCAAAGGCACTCTGTCGGCATTACTCAGTTCGTATATCTGGCCGATCAGGTTGTCCAGGTGAGACAGGTCGTGATAGTACCGGCCAGGTGCGCGCCATTGTTCGAGAATGGCTGCAAGCGGCAGCTTCATGTTAGTCCGGACTATGCGCTCCAGCTCTTTCCAACGGGTATAAATATTAGCGTATGTCCGGACGGCCGGCATCAGTGTCCTCTTCGCCGTCATCACAGTTCTCCGTCTTTTTGCTGCTACTATGGTTTGAATTTATACTTGGCTACCCCATCCATTTCTCTTCCGCGCTTTTTGCCTGAAAGCTCTTGCCCGCATCAGTCGGCAACAGGCATGACTCACCATCCATCGGAGCAACTACTGTTTCACCCCACATATCTTTTACCCGCTCCCTGATCTGCAACAATTCAAACCATCTGATGAAGGCGGCAACAAAGACTATCAGCATAAGGGCCATAATTATGACAGACAGCGTTACAAGCAGCATAAGGCCTTTCGGCAGAAAGTTCAGAGTGATATTGAGATAACCTGCATACATCGTAATAAAAGCCATGGCAATGCCCGGAACAGCCGTGGTCCAGGCGTATTTTGCCTTGTCCATCCTTATTATCATTGTAGTGCCGATGATTAAGGCGCTCGACGCAAGCAGCTGGTTGCACATGCCGAAAAGCGGCCATATGGTGGATATATCGCCTGTAAATACCAGATATCCCCATGAGCCGGTGAAGATAAGACTAGTGATTATTATGCCGGGCACCCATCTTTTTTCCAGAAACTTAGGCATAAGTTTGCCCAGCATCTCCTGAAGCAGAAAGCGGCCTACTCTGGTGCCCGTGTCGACTGCGGTTAGAATAAAGACCGCCTCGAACATGATTGCAAAATGATACCAGTACGACATCAGGCCTTTCATGAGCGGGATAGACGAAAAGATGTAAGCCATGCCGACTGCAAGCGAGACGGCGCCGCCGGGCCTTCCCTGTACCTGCTCGCCGACTTCACGGGCCAGTTCCGGCAGATTAACAGGGGTCATGCCTAGCTTGGCAAATGCCGCAGCAGGTGCATTGATAGCAAAATAATCCGCGGGCACCAAAACACATGCAGCTACAAGCGCCATTATAGCCACTACACCCTCGGTGAGCATTGCCCCAAAGCCGACGAATAATATCTCGCGCTCACTGCCGATCATCTTCGGCGTGGTGCCTGAAGCGATTATTGCATGAAAGCCGGACAAGGCCCCGCACGCAATCGTGATGAAAACGAAAGGAAAGACCGGCCCGGGGATTACAGGACCGCCACCGCTCAAAAACTGTGTGACAGGCGGCATGAGCATCTGGGGCCGGACAACAAATATACCCGCGACGAGCATTATAATTGTGCCTATTTTCAGATATGTGGAGAGGTAGTCTCTCGGACACAGCAGCATCCATACCGGCAGGACTGACGCTACAAAGCCATATATCGGGATGATAACCGATATCTGTTTCTTCGTAAGTGTGAAAACCGATGCCAGCTCCGGATTGCCGGCTACATGAGGGCCTGCCCATACCGCCGCAATGAGCAGGATGGCTCCGATAGCACTGCCTCCCTTAACATCGCCAGGTCTGATCTTGTACATCCACAATCCCATCAGAAGCGCAATAGGCATGGTGGCGAAAACTGTGAACGTGCCCCACGCACTCGCAAACATAGCATTTACAACGGCGATAGAAAGACCTGCAAGAGTCAAAAGGAGGATAAACAGAAAAGCCACTGATGCAGCACCGCCGGCAATCTTGCCAACCTCGCTCTCCGCGATTTTTGACAGGCTGCGTCCCTTGTGCCTGACTGATGCGAATAATACAACTGTATCGTGGACTGCACCGGCCAGCACACAACCAATTATGATCCAGAGGGCTCCCGGCAAAAAACCGAATTGCGCAGCCAGCACCGGCCCCAACAGCGGCCCAGCGGCCGCAATGGCCGCAAAGTGATGCCCGTACAGAACAAATTTATTTGTTTTTACGTAATCAATACCGTCTGCACACGTTTCAGCCGGCGTCGGACGATCGGCCCGCAGACCCAGCACCTTGTTGGCTATGAAAAGACCATACAGGCGATAAGAGATGGCAAAGATGCATAATGCCGTAAACACGAGCGTAACTGCGTTCATTTCTTCCCCCTTGCCTGGAATTAATCAGTCTGTCCAAAACGATACCGGAAGCCGAATTTCAGCTTTCAAAGCTCCGGCGCCTTTGCAGGCACGAGGCAAACCACCACTAAATTGTCAGGGCCCGCATTACGTAACTGGTGCTCTTCATTTGACGGTATAAATATTACATTGCCTTTATTGATGCTATTCCACTGCCCGTTGCCGAAGACTTCTCCCGTTCCCGAATGAATGAACATCTCATGCTCCCAGTCATGTGAATGTTTCGGCGTGCTGCCGCCAGCCGATATTTCAAATACCCTCATACAGAAGTTTTCAGCTCCATCAGCTTTACCTATCACAACACGCGCAGCAACTCCTTTCGCTTTTTCGTTATTGTAATGAGTGGCTTCAACGTCAGTATATTTCCTGGTCTTAATAGATAACTCCATTGGCTCATCATGATAAATTGTAACATGTCCAACATATATCAATTGCATGCTCTGCAAGCATTTGAACAGTATTGCTGCTCTATTGGGATACTACTGTAGGATCCATCATCCAACGTAGCACCCAGGTGCCATTTTTTTCCCTGCTCAGACAAACGATTGCCGCATTACCGAAGTTGACCAGATGGTCATCGACAAAACCGCACAAGAGGAGTGAAAAAAGTTTCTCCATGTAAGGCAGATGGCCAACAAGCATGATGTTAGAATTCCGGTCTCTGAGGCGACGCTCCCATTCAGATGGATCATCCATGGGCCCGAGATGGTCGGTTTCAAAAATCCCTCCCAAGGGCCTGAGATAATCCGAAAAAACAGAAGCTGTCTGTTTGGCACGCAGTTTAGGGCTGTGAAAGATAATTTCTACCGGGCTTTTAACCCTGGCAAGATGGGCGGCAACCTTCTGTACATTGCGAAGTCCCTGCTCCGAAAGAGTCTGGGACGGGTCGAACAACTCGCTGTTTGCCTCCCCGTGACGGACAAGGTAAAGCAGCATCAGCAACCTCCAGTATAAGATGCTGTTACTTTAAGCCCTGGCAGGCGTCGTGTCAAGGGTCTTCAAGTCTTCAACCCTGATAATAGAGCCACTTTTGGAAAGATAGATGACCTCTCTTATTTGAGCGTTTCTGATCATTCGCGCACAAAGCAGACAAGGCTTGCCTTCAGCAAAAGATCCGTCTTCCTCGGATCCGGCGATATATATACTCGCCTCCTTCATGCGTTCAGGAGAGCCGTTTATAATTGCATTCTGTTCGGCATGCACTGCCTCACAAAGCTCGTACCTTTCTCCAGACGGTATATTAAGCTCCTTGCGTTTACACCTGTTTACATCGACACAGTTTATGGAACCTCTAGGTGCACCGTTATAACCAGTGCTAACGATGACTCTGTCCTTGACAATTACCGCTCCATACCGTCTGCGCAGGCATGTCGATCTTGATGAAACTACCTTCGCAATTTCTATGAAATATTCATCCCACGAAGGCCGCTTGAATATTTTTTGCCCGTTGCCGTTCATTGGTTTTTCCCGCAAACTAACATTTCGTAAACCCGCAGTCATGGCATTTGGCGCAACCTTCCTCGTGCTGTATTGCACTGCCGCACTCAGGACAGGCCCCCATTGTTATGATATCCCTGTATTTAGCTTTGCTGCTGCTATTATTTTCGATCACATCCGTTGTGCCTGACGGCGCATAACTTTCAAGAGCTTTTGCTATAGCATCGGAGCATGATAAGATTCTTCCCTCTTCTCCCCAGGACGGCTGATGACATGATATCCCTCTGAGCTGCTTGATGATTTCGTCAGTCTCAATGTTAGATCTTAAGGCTAACGATATTAATCTCCCGATCGCCTCCGCCTGGCTTGAAGCGCAACCGCCGGCCTTACCCATATTGGTAAACACCTCGAACGGCCTTCCAGTTTCGTCTTCGTTAATTGTCACATATAGTTTGCCGCATCCTGTCTTCGTAAGTCTCGTGCCGCCTCGGATCATATTAGGGCGCTTTTTCGGCAGGATCTTACCAAGCTCAGGCTGCCGCGCCTGAGGCTTTTCCTCTGCCTTCTTTGTGCTGAGCACCTGTTCCTCTCTTGACCCGTCGCGATAAACCGTAACGCCCTTGCAACCGGTTTCATAAGCCAATTTAAATACGTTCTCAACATCTTTTACAGTAGCACTGTTTGGAAAGTTTACTGTCTTTGATACCGCATTGTCCGTATATTTCTGGAAGGCCGCCTGCATCCGTATATGATCAACCGGCGTGATATCATGCGCAGTTATAAAAACCTGTCTCATCGACTCTGGGAATTCTTTACAATGTGCGATTGTCCCATCTTCAGCGACCGTTTCCATAAGCTCTCGAGTCCATACGCCAGCTTTGATAGCCTCTTTTTCGAAGAAAGGATTGGTTTCAATCAGCTTAGTGCCTTCCATGACAGTTCTCACATAGGAGAGAGCGAAAAGGGGCTCAATTCCCGACGAGCATCCGGCGATTATCGAAAGCGTGCCCGTAGGCGCAATAGTAGTAACAGTTGCGTTTCGCACCATCATCTCACCGTTATAGATGCTTCCGGTATAGTTCGGGAAGACCCCTCGCTCCTCAGCAAGGGCACTCGATGCAAGCCTGCCCTCGGTCTGAATGAAACTCATCACTTCCTCTGCCTGTTGTATTGCCTTTTCAGAATTGTATGGTATGCCCATTCGAAGCAGCATGTCGGCCCAGCCCATTACGCCAAGTCCAATCTTGCGGTTGCCCTTTGTGTTCTTGTCGATTTCATCAAGCGGATATTTGTTGACATCAATAACATTGTCGAGGAAATGAACCGCTTTCCACGTCGTGTCTTTTAGCTTAGGCCAGTCAACTGCAGTGCCCTTTTCAGTTGCGATTGTCATATTTGCAAGATTGATGGAGCCAAGGTTACATGACTCAAAAGGCAGCAGTGGCTGTTCACCGCAAGGGTTAGTAGATTCAATCTCACCTATTGCAGGTGTGGGATTAGCAGCGTTCATCCTGTCGAGAAACACTATGCCCGGCTCTCCATTCTTCCAAGCCTGACTGACGATTTTATCAAAAACCTCCCTAGCCTTGAGTGTGCCTGTAACCTTTTTTGTCCTGGGATTTAGCAGGTCATAATTGCCGTCAATCTCGACTGCTTTCATGAATTCCTCTGTAAGGCCTACAGATATATTAAAATTGTTCAGCTTGTGGTTGTTGTCCTTGCAGGTGATGAATTCAAGAATATCAGGATGGTCGACGATGAGCAGGCCCATATTGGCTCCGCGCCTGGTACCACCTTGTTTGACCGCTTCTGTTGCAGTGTCGAACACAGTCATAAATGACACAGGCCCTGATGAAATGCCTTTGGTCGATCCGACAACATCACCTTTAGGCCTGAGTCTCGAAAAAGAAAAGCCAGTGCCACCGCCCGATTTATGTATGATGGCCGCATTCTTCACGCCGTCAAAAATTGACTCCATAGAATCACCCACAGGCAGCACAAAGCACGCGGAAAGCTGTCCAAGCCTGCGGCCTGCATTCATCAATGTCGGGCTGTTAGGCAGGAAGTTCAGCGAAGTGATCAGTTCATAAAAATCGGATTTAAGCTGATTGATCTCCGTCTCGGATTTGCCATAAGCGACATCAGCGGCAGCAATATGCGTCGCCACCCGATTGAAGAGCTCCTCTGCGGTCTCAATGACCCTGCCATCCTCGTCCTTCTTGAGATATCTCTTCTCAAGAACCTTCAAAGCATTGGGAGACAGATTTAGAGTGCTCGTCTTGATCATATCAATAATTCCTCCGTATAATTAAGTGGCTGAATACAAAATGCTATTTTCTGTTAAACGTTGTTTTTCAAAGGGTTTTTATTAACTACGTGACTCTATTTAGTATTATTTCCGTAGCGAGGCCACAATATATTGTGTTCCGCCTCAAAAAGCATATCAAAGTTCTCATATTCTGTCAAGCTATTTTTTCTTCATTTTTACCTCAATAAGAGCAGGAGACTCCAGTGCTGGTAAAAAGATCCTAACATATTAAAATATTCCTTTTAATTCATTGTATTATTTTAAATTACTGTTCTAAAGCCCCATCCTGACACAGTCTGTTATAATAAGCCCTATGCAGATCGAAATCAAACATGGGGACGGCTCTTCGCGGACGGGCTGTTTTGCGACAACTCGTGGGGTTGTGAACACACCAGTCTTCATGCCGGTTGGAACGCAGGGCACGGTGAAAGCGATGTCGCCCGATGAGCTGCGCGAAATCGGAGCTCGAATCATCCTATGTAATACCTATCATCTCCACCTCAGGCCCGGCCACGAAACAATCAGCCAGGTCGGAGGGCTTCATAAATTCATCAACTGGAGTGGTCCGATCCTAACAGACAGCGGCGGGTTCCAGGTATTCAGCCTTGCTGCCCTTAGAAAAATCAGGGAAGACGGGGTCGAATTCAGGTCGCACATCGATGGGTCGCTTCAATTTCTTGGCCCGGAGAAGGCCATGGAAATCCAGTGCGAAATCGGCTCAGATATTGCGATGGCATTTGATGAATGCACACCATATCCTGCTGAACGTGAGTATGCAGTCAAATCCCTTGAGCTTACGACCAGATGGGCCAGGCAATGCAGGGATTATCTGGATATGAAACGTGAACGCTATGGCAATCACATGCTGGACCTGTTTGGCATTGTTCAAGGTGGCATGTATAAAGACCTGAGGAAGAGGAGCCTTGAAGAGCTTGTAAACATTGGCTTCGACGGCTACGCCGCAGGTGGCCTGAGTGTAGGAGAATCGAAGGAAGAGATGTACGACATCATCGGCACCGTCGGTAAAATGATGCCGGCAGATCAGCCTCGATATCTAATGGGCGTCGGCGACCTGCGGGATGTGCTCATTGCAGTAGAAAACGGCTTCGATATGTTCGACTGCGTAATGCCCACAAGGAACGCCCGCAATGGCACACTTTTTACGAGCACAGGCAGGATAAGCATCAAGCGCACTGAATACAAAGCCGATCCATCACCGTTGGACCCTGACTGCAGCTGCTACACGTGCAGAAATTATTCGAAGGCCTTTCTGAGGCACATGTTCCTGTCCAAAGAGATACTTTCGATGAGACTCAACACCATGCACAACCTGCATTTCTACTTATCATTCTTTGAAAAAATGCGCGTGGCGATCGCAGAGAACCGCTTCACATCTTTCAAAAAAAAATGGGAAGGCATATTTGAACAGGACATCTGAAGTTCACAAAGTGCTGGTTATAACTCTGTTTCTGAATTTACTCGTGTCAGGCGCAAAGATCTCTTACGGCTTTATATCGCATTCGGTGGCCATATCATCGGATGGCTTCCATTCACTGTTTGACGGGGTATCAAATGTTGCGGGGCTGATCGGAGTATATCTGGCATCACATCCCGCTGACGAGCGTCACCCTTACGGCCACAGGAAATATGAAACAGTCTTCACCATATTCATCGGCATGCTGATGCTGTTCACCTGCTTCGAAATATTCAAGGGTGTCTATGATTCGTTTGCGGGCAGGCAGACGCCAATAGTCGGTCCGGAAAGCTTCATCCTGATGGCCGCTACTACGTCGGTCAATATTTTCGTAACGCTGTACGAAAAAAGGAAGGGCAAAGAGCTTTCCAGCGAATATCTGAAGGCTGATGCCCGCCATACACTCAGCGATATTTACGTATCTTTAGGCGTCATCGTGAGCCTTGTTCTTACCGAGATTGGGTTGGCTTATGCAGATGCTCTTGCCGGTGCCGTGGTCGGTATCTTTGTAGCCAAGGCTGGGTTCGATATCATAAAGGAATCAGCTGAGACGCTAATTGACAAGTCGCAGGTCAATCCGTCAGAAATCATTCAAGCCGCAGAGTGCGTGGATGGCGTGGTCGAGTGTCATGATATTAGGACAAGAGGTACCAGCGATTCGATATTCGTTGACCTTCACTGCCTTGTGCATCCGGATCTGTCGGTCAACAACGCCCACGGGATAGCCCATAGGGTCGAAGAAGAAATCAAACAAAAATTTCCGGCGATAGTCGACGTCGTGGTTCACGTCGAGCCGGCAACTGAAAGGAAAGATGAGCATGTCAATCAATAGTATTTTCAGTTACGTCAATAAATTCATGTATTTCACAATATGCCCGGACAGCATTGAGCCTGGTGCTCTTCTATATTGTTCAGGGGTTTCTATGCCCCAGTTTTTACCGATAACGCGGGGTCGCCACGGTCTCGCCTCCAACCCTGCAATGCGAGGCCTTCAGATCACTGACCTGCAACTGCGCAAAGAGCTTACAGACAGAGGGATTCGTACATCGAGCGTAAAGGGGAACCCTTGTGTTAATTTTGTGCCCGGAAAGGGAGATTGGTATAGACAATTATTACGCATTACCGGCTCTGATGGTGAGGCAATAAAAGACCTGGCGGCACAATGCCCTCTCAGGCTTGTAAGTAGTATCTTTCAGGCCTGCATGGTCGCAGATGTAGTACTGCCGGTTGTCACGCCACCTGCCGAAAAGTTAGAAGACTTTTTAGCTAAAGTGTGCAATATTTACAGCAAGCAGGCGGGCTGGCCTACAACTGCATCGGCTAAAGGCTTTAGAAAATAATTCATTGAGGTGATAGCGCAATGCACAGGAATAAGAGTATGAAACCAGGTCAGAAGCTACCTGATGATGCAATCCTTATAGAAGAAAGAGGATCATGGGAGCTTCATTATTCGGTGTCAGAGCAAGCTTTGCTTGTAAAGACCAATGACTATCATCCCGGTATCCTGAAACTTACTGAATTGGATTTGCGTCATTTTGCCGACAAGATGAGCAAAGTAAGCTGCTGAACCAATTCTTCTAATATGATATACTAGTACTTCAATTAGCCGGTGTGGTGGAATCGGCAGACGCGCCGGACTCAAAATCC
>Ga0187786_10000046_pt1 | contig 37447 bp, 46 predicted proteins | sample 0815_BV2_10_20_M_FD_132449 | JGI IMG/M metagenome (GOLD analysis project Ga0187786, IMG submission 132449) | Tropical peat soil microbial communities from peatlands in Department of Meta, Colombia - 0815_BV2_10_20_MG | ecosystem: Environmental > Terrestrial > Soil > Wetlands > Peat | place...
CGAGGCGAGGATTGAAAAGAATCTCGCGAGAAAGCCGCCTTCCCAGTCGACTGGGCTTGTGAATGTCTCGAGGAAAGCGGGCGTGCAGCCGCCCAGCACCGAGAGGCGCGGGTGCTCCTCGCTGGTCTTGGCGTTGCGCCGCTTCCGCTCCACCGTATCGCGGGACATGCGCGGGCAGTCGTAGGCGTCGGTCAGCGCGGTGCGGAGGTCGTTGCGGTAACCGCGTTCGGTCGAGTTGAGGAACGCGCCGAATTCCCCGAGGAGCAGGATTTGCTGGGGGTGCTCGATGATCGCGTCGGTGAAGCGCTCCCGCGATCCGGGGTCTTGCATGATCCGTTCGGGGCAGACCTGAGCGAGGATGCGCTCCGCGCATTCGACGACCGTCGACTTTCCGCTCCACGTCGACTCGCCGACCAGGAGAGCATAGAAGTTCGCGCGGAGCGGGCGTCCATGCCAGGGCAGGCCGAACCCGATGGGCACCGTCTGTGCGAGCAGGACGAGCCCGGCTGCAATGTGAAAGCCGACATTCGCGTCGCAGCGGTTCATGCCCCATTCGATGACGTAGTCATGCAAAAACCCGTTCGCGGGGATCGCGCGGATGGCGCGTTGCTCGCTGACCATGAAGGACCTCCGAAGTTGCCCGAAGTGGTCAACCTACTCGGCGCGCGATCGTCGCGCTCGCACTCCTCGAGCATGCCCGCGCCTATGCGGATGCGAGCACACCGACCAACGAAGCAAGCAATGATCGGGTTGACAGATCGAACGCGGCTCATCATACGTCCGACCTACCACGATGGCGGCTCGCTGGCGATACCTCCCGCGCGATTCTCACGACCTCCGAGCGGCCGCCGAAGCGGTGTGCATGCTCCCCGGGGTGCGCGTACTGCGAGGGGCCATCGTCTCCCCCTGCAATGCGGCTCCCATCGTCGAGCGCCTGCTCCGCGCGGCAAGGATCGCGGTCAGCACCCACGCACCAAAGCGAACAGGCCCGACCGACGCGCGGCTGGCGCTCCCGTACCTGCGGCCCTGGGTACCGGCCTTCTTGGTGGCCTATCAGCGCGCGGCCGTCTCGTTCCTGCTCGCCCGCCCCGATCAATCGGGCCTCGTCATTCACCCCCCAGGCGCGGGAAAGACCCTCACTGCCATCGTCTGGGCGCTCGCCCTCCCGGGCCTCATCGTTGTCGTCACCAAGGCAGCGGTGCGGCACCAGTGGCTCCGAGAGATCGCACGCTATACGGTACTGACCGGGGAACTGCTCGAAGGCCAGACCGCTCGTGACCTCGGCAGTAAGGGGGCCGGGCTCCCCCGGTTCCTCGTCGTAGGCCACGAGACCCTGCCGCACTGGATCGACGAGCTCGAGCGCGTAGGGCCCTGCTCGGTCGTTTTCGATGAGAGCCATCGCATCCGCTCCTGGCGACGCTGGACGGCCATCGAAGACGGCGAGCACGCCGACGGCTCGGCGCGGCTCCGCTTCGCCGTGCGCGAGAACATCGCCGCCGCGGCCATGCGCCTCTCGCGCGGTGCCGAGCGTCGGATCTGTACCACCGCCACGCCCATCGTGAACCTGCTCCGCGACCTGTGGAGCCAGACCGACCTCGGCGATCCGGGAGGCTTCGGCGGTTTCTACTGCTGGGCGAAGCGGTACTGCGCCGCCACGCAAGATAGCTGGGGCGGCATCGACACCCGCGGGATGAGCAACCTCGCCGAGCTGCGCGAGCGGCTCGAAGTCATCACCCACCGCGTCTCGCACGCGACGACGCACCGCGAGCTCCCCCCCAAGCGGCGCCAGGTCGTCTACCTTGCACCATCGGAGCAGAAGAGGGCGGCGGGCGCCATCGCCAAGGAGGCGCGCGCCGCCATGCGCCGGGGAGGCACCGCACGCATTGAGTGGGAGCTCATGGAGTCGGCCGGCCGCAAACGGGCCTCGGTGCTTGGGTACATCGACGACGCACTGCGCGCGAAACAAAAGGCGGTCGTGTTCACAGGGCGCCGCGCCGACTGCGAGGCCCTTGCGCACGAAGCGAGGAAGCGCTGGGAGGCGGGGACAGGCGCTATCCCAGGGCTCACCGTCTGGTCTGGCCACGGCGGTGACTCGTCCGCGGCGCGGGAGGCCATGCGTGCGGCGTACATGACGAGCGAGGGGCCCGCTCTGCTCGTCGGCACGGTCGACGCCTGGGGCGAGGGGCTCGACCTGCAAGATACCGATCTGCTCGTGATGGCGATGCTCCCTTACACTCCCGGTCAAATCATCCAAGCCGAGGGGCGGGTCGCGCGGCTGGGGCAGCGGCGGCCGGTGCTCATTCTGTACGTGATCTGCGAGGGGACGGTCGACGAGCACGTCGCGTCGATCCTCCTCGCGAAGCTGCCCGCGGTCGAGGAGATCGGACGCTCCGACGAGGTGAGCGGGTTCGCCCGCGAGCTCATCGGGGCTTCCGACGACGAGCTCATATCGCGCATCGCTGCCAAGGCCGCCAAGGAGGCCACCGCATGAAACGGCTTTACACAACCGCGGCGGTGGAGCGCGTATGCGGGCTGCCCCGGGCCGTTGTCCGAGTGTGGCGGCACCGCGGCGTTCTGCGCGACAGCATGGGCAGAACAGCGGGCTGGGCCGTGTTCACCGAGGATGACATGATCCGACTCGCGATAGCCGCTCGAATCTGGCGACTGGGCGTGCCGATGCGCGATGCCATGCCAATGGTCGACCGATTGCTCGTTCAGGAGAAGCGTGGGGTGGGCATGATTACGACAGAAGATGGAGCGGTGTCGATTCGCGTCGATACGGCGAGTATTCGCAAAGGCGTGCGCGACGGGTTGGCCGCAAGCACAGACGGTGAGCATCGCCCTGCCTGGACCGAAGGGATCATGCCATGATCCAATATCACCACTACATGAGAGGCCCTTATGTGGAGGCGACCGGCATTCGCTGGAATCGCCTCATCGGCGAGGATGAGGCGACCGAGCTCGCCGAGCGCGTCGAGGACGAGTGGGGCGAGCTCGAGGAGCGCCTCGCCGATGCGGAGAACGCGGCCACCGACGCCCGCGACGAGGCCGAGAAGGCGAGCGCGCTCGCCACCCGCGAGCACGACGAAGCCCGACACTGGGAGCAGGACTGCCTACGCTGGGAGGCGCGGGCTGAGCGCGAGCGCGAGCGCACGCGACGCGTCATCGAGATCGCCCGCGCCATGATCAAGTCGAAGCGGCGGCCGTCGGCGCGGAGGGCGAAGTGATGGACCTCATGGCCCTGCAAGCGCTCGAGGCAGAGCGCCGCGCCGAGGAGGACCCGAGTTGGTGGCAGGGCGACGTGCGCGCTGGGGACGTGACGCGCGGGATGCTGCGGCGCTGCACCGTCTGTGGCGAGGCGCTCCGCCGCGGCGACCCGCCCCTCCGCCACGGCCACTGCGGGGGCGGCGGCGTGGCGCGCTGTGACCTCTGCGGCGGCCCGCGGCGGGGAACATGCACCGGCGGGCTTTGCTCGCGATGCGCGCGCATCGGCCGCTGGCGAGGCATCGAGGAGGCGCCGCCGCTCTCCTTCATCGAGTGCCGGGCCATCCGCGTTCCGAAGCGCTGCCCGTGCCCCGAATGCAGCGCGGCGCGGGCGAAAGGTCGCCGTGGGGACTAGGCTCATCGACACCGGCCCCTCGTCGGCAGGCTGGCACGGCACCGAGACCTGGCTCCGCTGCGTCACCCTGTACGGGTGGAGCCAGCTCGGGGAGACCGCGGGGATCTCCGAGGAGGCGCTGGCGCGAGGGACCCTCGTCCACGTCGCGCTCGCCCACCTCTTCGAGCGGGCGCGGCTTGGCCACGACTGTTTCGAGGCGGAAGGGTACGCGGCCCCCAGGGAGGCGCTCTGCCTCGCGGCGGACAAGCTGGGAGCCATCGGCGCCGAGGTTCTGCCGATCGCCTCGCGCGCGGTGAAGGCCTATCTCGCGCAGTGGGGCCACGAGCGGCCGAGGGTGCTCGCGGTCGAGCGGGAGCTCGAGACCGTCTTCGAGGTGCCAGGCTTTCCGCCCGCGCGCTACACCGCTAGGGCCGACCGGATCACCGAGGACGCGGCCGGGCTGGTGTGGATCTGGGATATCAAAACCGCGCATCGGCTCGAGGCCAAGGTCAGCGCTCGGTACGTGCTGTCAGGTCAGATCTTGGGCCTCGCACACCTGGGAGCGCGCATTTACGGAAAGCGCTTCGGCGGGGTGCGCCTCGATCTCGTCGGCTGCGAGGATCTGCGCTGCGAGCGCGTCACGCCCGATCCGGCCCCCTGGATGTATCGCAAATTTCCCCGCGTGATCGCCGCTGCCCGAGCGGGGATGGCTGCATTCGATGCGGCGCGGGCGCCGCCCGAGGAGTGGCCGGCGAGCCCCTCGGAGGTGACGTGCTTTACGCCCTACGGCCGCTGCCGGGCCTGGGCGCGATGCCGCTTCGGCGCGGAGGGCAGGTAAATGCCACGGCACCCGAGCTGCGCTGGAATTTACGCTCCGATCAAGACCGGAAAGACTGTGGCTTCGGGGGTCGCGCACCCGTCCGCGATCTTCATCGCCGCGCCGGGCGCGCTGAATGGCCTCGAAGGCGTGTTCGGTATCCCCGAGCCGGAAAGCCACGACCTCGAGACCTTCCCCGAGGTGACCGCCTTCGTCGAGAGGCTGAAGCCTGGGCCCGAGGCCATCATCATCGACGATGCCTCGGTCATCGCCGACCGCACCGCGGCCGTGATGGCCGACAAGTTCAAGCATAGCGACAATCACTTCGCCTCATGGCTCGCGACCTTGAAGGCCTCCATCGACTCGCGGGACGCGATCCGGCGTTGCCGTCGCCATAGCGTGTGGACCATGCACGAAGTGCCGCCCGAAGAGAAGGGCGCGCGCATCCTGGGAGGCCCGCGCTTCCCCGGCCAGGCGCGCGAGAAGATCCCGGCGGCCTTCGACGTCTTGTTCCGCGCGGTCCCGCGCAACGGCCTCGAGCCGGCCCCGAAACGCGCCTGGAAGTTCGTTTTCCAGACGAAGCCGAATGCCGATTATCTCGCGGGCGACCGCTACCACGTCGCGGCCGACCCGAGCCCGATGAACCTGGGCGAGATCTTGCGCCTCGCGGGTTACCCGCTCCCACGGTTGAAAGGCCTCGAATGGCAAGAGGAGTGGGTTCGGAGCATTGCCGCGATCCTCCTCCGCACCGATGCGACGGTGGGCCTCTGGCTTGCGAACGCGGAGCGCGCCGAGGCGGTGCTCGAGGAGGCCGAGCGGAAGCTCACCGCCAAGGGCTACGACGAGCGCCATATCAAGTGGACGCTCACCGACGGTTACGACCGGGCTGTACTGCTAAATGCACGCGGGAGGCTGCGGCGAGGCTTCTAGCGGCCTTAATTCAGTGTTGGGAGGGGAGTTAACCAGCAGTAAAGGAGAAGAACGATGGGCAAGGCATTTACCGAAAACGTGAATTTCGCAGGCGTGACCCCACTCAACCCCGCGCGCATCGACGTCGCGACAGGGGCCTACACGGTCAAGATCCTCGACTGCGAGGAGGCCACGGGGCGCGTCGGGGAGGACGGGAGCGGGGGCAAGCTGTCCATTCGCTACCAGTGCATGATCACCGAGGACGGCGCCTCGAAGGGCCTCCCGCTCCTCATCGTCATCGGAACCGATTGGAGCAAAGAGGGCAACAAGAAGCACCTCTTTAACTGCCTCGTCGGCACGGGCGTTCCGCCCGAGGCCCTGAACGGCCCCAAGACCATCGGCAATGCACACTTCGTGGGAAAGAGCGCCTATGTCTGGGTGCAGGCGCCGCCCGAGGGAGAGCGCGACGACCAGGGCCGCAAGCCCTTCGGGAACAAGAACTTCATCACGCGCGAGCAGTACCAGCAGCTAAAGGCCATGACCGCGGCCCAGGGTGGCGCGGGGAGCACGGCGGGTGCCGCGGCCCAGGCTGCTCCGCAGAATGGCATGCACCCAGGGGCCACCCCCGCGAGCGACGCGCCGCTGTCCGATCTGTTCCCGACGTGAGCCTTGCCATGGACGCCCAGCCCCCCTGGCGCACGCGCCGGCTCGAGTGCCACTGCGGCTGTGGCCGCTGGGCCTATTACACCGGCTCGGGGAGGCCGCGCGAATACTTCACGCGCGAGTGCTGGCTCAAACACCGGCGCGGGCGAAAGCGAAAATCGAGGGCAAAGCATGCCATCTGACGACCTCCTCGAAGAGATCCGGGCCTGCGCCGATGCGCTCGAGCTCGCCTGCGGAGATCCCCCGCGCGATCTGCCAGCGATCATCGGCGTGGCCCGCGTGGTCGTCTGGAAGCTGCGTGAGAAGGCCGGCACGGGCGTCGGGATCTATACGCGCGAGGAGCGCGATGCGGCCTGGCAGGCGGGGTTCCGCGCCGGTGCCCAGGCGTGCGCCGCAGCCTGCGGAGGCATCGAACCCAGGGAGGATGCGCCATGGATGGAAAGCGATCGGGAAACGTGAACGGCAGGGAGGCGCGGGCCGCGCCTCCTCGCCCCGCGCCCCCACCTCCCCAGCCCGCACCCTCGCCGCGTTGCGCCTGCGGTCACGGCCCGATGATCCACGTCGGGCCCAAGGGTGAGGGGCGCTGCTACGTCTGCGAGAACTGCGCGCAGTATTCGGAGCAAACATGACCGAACACGACGAGGAGACGGTGCAAAAGACCCGGGCGGCGCACCAGGCGCTTCACGACGTCGTCGCCGAAACGATGGCCTATCACGGGCCGATCGCGACGCTCCTCGCGCTCCTTTGTTTCGTCGACAAAATGTGGCTGTGGATCGACGACCACGGGAGGGAAGTCATCTGGGGCGCGCTCGCCGACATCATCCTCCGCCGCGACCCTGACCGAGAGGAGGCTGCGCAGTGAAGCCCGCGCGGCACCTACGCGTCGTTTACGACCCCGAGGCCCACGGGGCGCGGTGCGGCGAGTGCCCGCTGCGCGAGGAGCGCGAGGGACCGCCGGTGGGCCCCGAGTGGCATGAGGGCGCCCGGATGCTGCTCGTCGGGGAGGCGCCGGGGGCCGACGAGGTCGAGACGGGGCGGCCCTTCGTGGGCGCGGCCGGGCGCGAGCTCGGGGAGGCCCTCCGCGCGGTAGGCGTGAAGCGAAGCGCGCTGGCGGTGACCAACGCGCTGTGTTGCCGGCCGCCGGGGAACGAGCTCGACCGGCTGCTAAACAGGCTGCGCGCCGATAATCGGGCCCGGGTGGCCCGCGGGGAGGCGCCGCGCCCGAGCCCCATCGAGTGCTGTGCCCCCAGGCTGCGCGCGGAGATCGAGGCGTTGCCGAACGTCGTCCCGCTGGGGGGCGTCGCACTGCGCGCAGTGGTCGGCGGAAATGCCTCGATCCTGGCGGTGAGGGGAGGACCCCAGGAGGTGAATCTCGAGGGCGTTGCGGTGCGGGCCCTCCCCTCGCTCCACCCGGCCTTCGTGATGCGCGCGCGGCGCTGGCGCTCGGCCCTGCGAGCCGACCTGGCGCGAGCGTGGCGCTGGTATACGCGGGGCCTCGACTGGCGCGACCCGCGGGCCCTTTACGAGCCGACCGCGAAGGAGCTCCTCGAGTGGCTCGAGCGCGAGGCGGGAACGCCCTTCGTGGCGGTCGACCTCGAGACGAGCCAGGGATTCCCCGAGGCGGATCACTTTGACCCGCTGTTCGACAAGATCCGGTGCGTCGCGCTGGGGAGTCACGACGGGGCGCGGGCTGTCATCGTCCCCTTCCGATCGGTCGAGGTCGGGAAAGGGCCCTTCTACAGTGCAGTCGAGGAGCGCGTGATCGTCGGCCTGCTCCTTCGCTTCCTCACCTCCGATCGCTGGCGCAAGGTCGGGCACAATTTCGGGTACTACGACAACCAAGTCTTGCGGGCGGAGCTCGGGGTCACCGCCGAGCCGCTCCTCGATACCATCGGCCTCCACAAGATGGCCGACCCCGAGCTTCCCCACGACCTGGGGTACATCGGGTCAATCCTCACCGACGTATCGGCCTGGAAGGCGGGCCACGCCGCGACCGAGGCCGCCACCGACGAGGAGCTGTGGCTGTACGCGACGCGCGACGTGGCGGTGACCGCCCTCGCCGTCGAGCCCCTCGCCGATGCGGTGCGCGAGCGGGGGCAGGTGGCCCAGGCCAAGGTCTTTCCCAGGCTGCAAGCGATCTGCGTCGGGCTGCACGCGAACGGCATGCACGTCGATGAGGCTCGCCGGCGCGAGTGGGATGCACGGCTCGTCAGGGAGGCACAGCGCCAGCTCGAGGCGATCCGCGCCCGCGCGGGGCAAAGCGGCCTGAACCCGCAGAGCCACCCGCAGATCGCCTCGCTCCTCTTCGAGTCGTGGGAGCTCGCTCCCCACCACTACACCGAGACGGGCGCTCCCTCGACTGACGACGATGCGCTGCGGGCGATCCTGACCACCTACGACCTCCCCGCCGAGCGGAAGGCCTGCGTTCAGGCGATCCGGTTGTTCAGGCGAGCGACCAAGCTGCGGGGGACCTTCGTCCTGCGTCTGCGCCCGATCGGCGAACTCGCCGTCGCCGAGCCTGCGCTCGCCGAAGACGAGGAGGAAACCGCCGAGGAGCTCGCGGAGCGGGCGAAGCGCGGGAAGGCGCGGCGGCCGGGACTGTGCCTGCCGGATGGCCGCGTCCACCCCGACTACACCCCGCACGGCACCAAGGGCTGGCGGTTCTCGGGGAGCTCACCGAACCCGCAGAATGTCCCCAACCGACTCCGCGACATGGTGAAGGCCGCGCCGGGGATGGTGCTCGTGGGCTGCGACGAGGCCCAGCTCGAGCTGAGGCTCGTCGCCGCCCTCTCGGGCTCGGCCTACTACCTGGAGTGCTTCGACAAGGGCGAGGACCCGCACCGAGCGCTCTGCGAAGACTTCTTCGGCGACGCCTTCCGCAGTGCCTCGGCCGACCAGCAGAAGGTACTAAGACGATTAGTGAAGGGCTTCGTTTATGCCTCGCTGTATGCTGCCCAGGACAAGACCAAGCACGAACTCTTGACCGCGGCCGAGGACGAGGAAACCGAGGAGCTCCTCTTTCCCTGGCTCACCCTCCGCGAAACGGGGGCCTTCTCGCGCAAGTGGCTCGCACGCTGCCCCGAGGTCGAGCGGTGGTGGGAGTCGCTCCGCGACGAGTACGGGCGGCACGGGCACCTCGTCGATCCGATCGGAGGCCTCCGCTGTGACTTCCTCGACGGCGCGAAGGTGAACGAGCTCGCCAACTACCAGCCCCAGACCGCGGGCGCGATGCTCACGCACCTCGCGACCTTCCGGGCGCTCGAGGCGATCCCCTTCGGGAGGTGGGGGCCGGGAACCGGGATGATCCAGCAAGGCCACGACTCGATCGTCTTCGAGGTCCCCGAGGCAGAGGGCGAGCGCACGGCGCGGCTCCTCGAAGAGTGCATGACGGTCGACGGTCGCGAGTGGGGCCTCCCCGTGAAGTTTGAGGGGGAAGCAAAGGTGGGGATGACGTGGAAGGACGTGTAACAGGGGGTGAAGCGATGCGGGGCGTGAGAAGCGAAGAGGAAAGGCGCTGGGTCACCGTGGAGGCGCGGTGCGTTCACGAGACGGAAAAGGCGATCCTCATCGAGGTCGACGCGATCGAGGATACCTGCTGGATACCCAAGAGCCAGATCGGGCCGCTCTCGGAGGTGAACGAGAAGGGCGACGAGGGACCATTGCAGATTCCGCAATGGCTCGCCGAGGAGAAGGGACTTGACTGATAGGCGAGGTGAACGATGGCCAAAATATTTCAAATTCGATGGGAACTGGACGCGGTTCAGCGTCACCACTGGGAGTCATGGGACCCAGTGAACGGCACGAGCTTCACGCCGGCGAACTGCATGATCGACGAGTGCGCGCTCTGCTCGGTTCTGCTCTGCCCCCACCACGACACGCTCCACCTCCATCACGACGGGTGCCCGGCCGAGGATCTACCGCACGCGCTCACGCCGGATTGCAGCTCGCGCTGCCGCGCAGCCAACGTGCGCGCGGCCAACGCGCGCGGAATCGCGCCTGAGACGGCCGGGACGGATCTCTTCGCGGAGGGGCATCATGGATAACTGGATCATGTTGAACGCCCGGTGCATCGACGAGTCAGGGGAATCGCTGCTCGTGAGGCCCGAGGGCTCGGCCGAAACCGTCTGGATCTTGAAATGCCAGATCGGGCCCTTCTCGAAGGTGAACCACCCCGGCGACGTGGGGCCGCTACAGATTCCCGAGGGGCTCGCCTGGGAGAAGGAGATCGCCCCCTCGAGCCTCATCCCCAAGATCGCCCAGTGCGACATGTGCGGCGCCTGGCAAGAGGTGCGCGCGTTCCCCTTCCGGCCAGGAATCGGGTTCGCGCCGCCAGAGGGGCCCGAGCCGACCTGGCTCCTTCGTGCGCAGCTTCCCCGCAGCCGCGACCGGTACGATCACACCGGATTCGTCGCCTGCCCGACCTGCCAGAAGGAACTGCGCGAGCGCGACCTCGCCCGCGCAAAGAGGACGCCATGACGATCGTGTGCCCGCACTGCGCGTGCTCCTTCGATCTCGCTGCCCCCTTTCGAGGCGGCAAGATACACATGATCGATCCCGACCTGGGGCGTTCTTGCTGCGGCGCCGTGAGCAATGAGGTCACGAGCGATCCGAATGCCTCGGACTGCTGGCAACCGGCCTGCCGCGATGAGCGGGCGCGGCGCAGAAAGATGGGAGGCCTTGACCCCAGAACAGCGCGCCGCTCTCACCAGGAGGAATGAAGCATGACGTCGAAAAGGATCTTCCTGGCGCACGCCAAGAGTGACGGCGAGGAGGCGCTCGCTGCCGCGGTGCGAGCAGTGCGAGGGGCCATCGAGGCGGCGCGGCCTGGCGCTCCCGTCGAGGTGACGCTCGGGCGGGATGACTGGGCGCGACGCTTCAAGGCCTGCGGCTCGTGGAACGTCTGGTGCGAGACGGTGGCCAGCGGGGTTCACTTCCTGACCCGCGAACCGAACTACCACGGGATCGTGGTGACGAGCGGGAACGGCCGGGTGGGCGCGGCCACGAAGCGCATCGTCGAGATCGCCCTCGCGAACGGGAAGCCAGTCTATCGGCTCGACGGGGCGAGCCTCGTGAAGGTGAGCGGCTGCCGGGTGCTGGACCCAGACGACTGGAAGGGCGGAACCCTCGTCCTATGAGGCGGAGCAGTAGGGGGCGAAAGATGCGCACGGACAGATACAGCCCCGAGGCGCGGGCGAAGCGCGGCGAGCGGCACGCCGAAGCGGTCCTCATCCTGGCGGCGCTTCGCCGCGCGGGGATGGAGGACATCGAGATCGCGTTCAAGTCGGGGAACTCCTGGCGTGCGATCTACAAGTGGCGGACGGGCCTCACCGTCCCGCACCCGGAGGGCCTCGAGCGCCTGCGGCGCCTCGCGGCGGGGCGCGGGATCGAGGTCCCAGCGTAGTTGGGCCGTTGTTGGGCCGTTGTTTGGCCGAAAGGGGATCGAAGATGGCGCGCGTCCACGTTGAAGCGATCGAAACGAATGTGAAGGGAGGCTCGAGCACGAGGCTGGGGGCGCGTACCGTCGTGATCGGGCCGGCGGGGTCGGGCAAGAGCACCATCGTGAACGGCTGTGAACTCGCCCTCACCGGCCGGGCCTCCGACGTGGCCGGGCGGGAGACCCTGGCGCGCGACGCGGAGCTGTGGACCCTGGCGCCGCCAGGCGCCGATCGTCTGTTCGCCGTCGCGCGCCTTTCCGACGGCTCGCAGGCTGCCTGGACCCTCGAGAAAGGCCGCCGCGCGGCGCGGGTGGGCCTCGAAGGGGCCTTTCCGCTCCGCGAGGTGAGGGAGGCCCTCACCGGGAGCCCCGAGCGGGCGCGGAAGTGGATACTCGAGCAGGCTGGCGGCGAGATCGCCTGGAGCGACGTCGAGGCCCTCATCCCGCGCAGCCTCCACGCGCGGCTCGAGCAGGCGAGCTCCGGGGAAGCGAGCACCCCAGCGAGCGAGGAGATCGTCGAGGTCCTCGAGGCGGCTCGCCTGCGAGCGCGGAACGGGGACAGCATCGCCAGGGCGGCCAGGGCGACGCACGCGAGCGCGAGCGGCCTCCCACCCCCGCCGACCGACGGCGACGTCGAGGCGGCCCGCCTCGCGCTCGAGGAGGCCATTGCTGGGAAGGCACGCGGCGAGCTCAGCGCCCGCGCCGAGAGCGCCAGGGTTCACCTGGTCGAGTTCGAGCGCCACCTCGCCGAGGTGAGGATCGCGCTACCGACCGCTCGAGCGCTCGCACAAAAGGCGGCCGGTGCGCTCGACCTGGCGCGGGCGCAGCTCGAAGCCCTGCCCCCCGACCCAGCGCCCCTCTCAGAGCTCTATCGCGCGGCCCTCACGGTCGTGGAGCACCTCGCCGGTTTGCACGCGACGAGCTGTCCGATCTGCGGAAGCAAGGAACTCGCGCCGGCCACCTTCGCGGCGCGCGCGGCGCGGGCCCGGGATGCAATCGGCTCCTCTGCCAATGCGAGCCTCACCCGGGGAGCCGCCGAGGCCGAGCTCGCCCGCGCCGAGGAGGAAGCGAGGAACGCCGAGTGCGAGGCAGGGAGGCTCGAGGCTGAGTGCGCGCGGCTCGAGGCAGAGCAAGCGGCGCTCGCCCCCTTCCTCGGGCCTGTGGCCCAGACCGGCGAGGCGCGGCCGATCCTGACCATCGAACAGGCAGCGGAGCGGCTCGAGGAGCTCACCGCGACGCGGGCGCGCTGGGAGGCGGTGCAGCGGAGCGAGGAGCAGGCGCTCGAGGCCGAGCGCGAGGCGGACGAATGGCGGCGCCTCGCCGAGGCGGCGGACATGGCCATCGGCCAGCTCGTCGAGCGGGCGCGCGTCGCCTTCGAGGCGCGCGTCGGCCGCTACCTGCCCGCGGGCGACGTCTTCGGGCTCGAGCTCGTCGACGGGAGGCGGGAGATCTTCCGCTTCGGGCTGCGCCGGCCGGGGACGACCGGGCTCGTCCTGCATTCGGCCCTCTCGGGCGCCGAGTGGGCGCGGGTGACCGCCGCGCTCGCCCTCGCGACTGCTCCCCAGGATGGCCCGGTGATCGTGAGCCCAGAGGACCGGCCCTTTGACCCCGCGACCCTGGCGCGCGTGCTCGAGGCCCTGGGGCGGGTGGGCGAGGAGGGCCCCCAGCTCGTCGTCACGACCCCGGTGGAGCCGGCCCAGCTCCCAGAAGGCTGGACCGCGATCCGCCTCACTGGCGAGGCGCCGCGCATCCCCACAGGCCCGCTCCCCAGCGCGGAGCCCAAGAAAAGGGGGCGGAGGCCCAAGGTACGGGCCTCGCCCCCTGAACCTCCGCCCCCCCCCTCGCCGCCCGCAGCCTCCCCGCCGCCCCCGATCAACGGGATCGATGAATGGGCGGTTCCCCTCTCAAAACTCTTCGAGTGAGCATGCACCGCAAGGTGAGGAAGCAAGGACTAAAGCGATGCAGCGAAAGAATCGGCGGCAGAACGCGGCGCAGCGTAGGGCGCGATGCCTCTCGCCCCGTGCGCTCGAGGCCGCGGTTAATTGGTTGGAGGAGCTTCCGGATCGCCGGGAGTGGTGGGACCCGCCCTGGTCAGATCCAGCGAACGAATCTCCACCGTTCCGCCAGGCCGAATCCGCACGTCGCCGCGGCGAAATACCCGCTCGACGAAAGCCCGGAGGCCCACCAAGTTCGCAGATCGCACCAAGAGGAGTGCGTCCTTCCGGCGCTTATGATCGATCGCCTTCTGTGGTGGCTCCCGAAGCGCCGCCGTCGCAGCCGCGAGGATCGCGTTCGCGGCGGCGCGCTCCGCGGCGATAGCCTGCTGACGCGCCTTGATGAACGGAGTCAGGCCCAGGTTTTCAGCGCTCAGAACGGCGCGTTCCTCCCGTATCTTGAGCGCCGCGAGAGTATGCTTCGCTTCCTTGATAGCGGCCTGCGGGTCTGGGCCGTGCTTAGGTTCGGGCGCGACCTCTGCCGCTAGAATCCGCAGCATCGCCTCTCGCGCTGCCGGATCGATGCGTTCCGCGTTGTAGAACCTCCCGCACTCCTCCATACGCCACTTCTCGCGGTGCGTGCTGCACACGTAGTAAACAAGTCTCCCCTTCGGGCTAGCCTTGGTGGTGGCGATGTGCATCGCTGCACCGCAGACGCCGCAGACGGCTACGCCGCGGATGAGTGCGCGCTCCGGGGCAAGCATCGGGCGGCCGTCGCGGTTGTTCGTTCCCACGGCGGCGATGGCGCGCTTCCATGTCGCCTGGCTCGTGATTGGAGGGCACTTCATCCGGATGCCCATGCACGACACCTCTCCAATGACTGACCGTGATCGAAGTAGCTGCCCGATGGTGGTTGAGTGCCAGGCCCGGCCCGCGCTCTTATAGCGAGCGTGGGGCACCGGGATGCTCTCGGATTCAAACTGACGGGCCAGCGCCCGGAGGCTGATACCCCGAAGCGGCGCGTCGACGATACGCAAATACACTTTCAGTTCGTCCTGATCAACGCTCCATCTCTTATCGGGGGGGGCGTCATAATCGTACCGCCGGGCGTATGGTGGTGATCCTAGATATCGACCCTCGAGCGCAGCGGTTTTCTTCCCCCCGGTCGTTCGGAAGGCGATTAGTTTTTTCTCTTCGGCACTCGCGCGCGTCCTCATCATCCATTCCATTTCACCCACCGGCGTGGCCGTGTCGATGATATGGCCGTTCGCCTCGATGAACACCGCCCCGTGCTCACCAACAAGATGGCCGACCCGGGCGCGTTCAAACATACTCAGGTGCCGAGTGGCGCGGGTGACGTCGAGGATCGCAAGCTGGTCGAACTCCTTCGCTTTCGCGCGACGCTCCACCTCTTGGAGATCCGGCCGATCCTCATAGGCTAAATCGCCTTGGAGCCCGTTGACCCCCGATTCGATCGTCCCAACATCTATGCATGGGAAGCGCGCCGCCAGCTCGCGGAACGCGCGCCTTTGCAGTTCGGCGTCCTGCTCGGACGTGCTAACGCGAGGAAGGTGAAGGCGACGGGGCAGGGCAGGCGCTACGGCTGGCCGCGGACGGGTAGGCATGGTGCCTACCCCTTACCTCAATATAGGTAAACTGTACAGCCCCACTTGTGGCCGTGATCAGTTTACCTAACTGGCCCAGCGGCGGGCGGGCCTGCTAGACTCCTCTCTTAGCAGTACCCCGCCGGGCGGCCGGCGGCGCGACGCCAGGGCGGACCTGGCGAGGAGCACCACATGACAGACGCAACGAAGCTGCTCGAGCAGATCGAAGAGACATCTCCCGACGTTGCCCACGAGTACGACGAGCACCAAGCGGCCATCGCCAAGGAGCGCGACGCCGAGACGGCGGTTCTCGAGCGCGCCATCGCCGCTGCGAAGCCTGCCCTCCGGGCGCTGGCGAGCCGCATTCGGAAGCGTGACTATCAGACAGGCGGGCGCGATGGCCTTCACCCGGTCTCGGAGCACGAGGACCACGACGAGCGCGGGGTCGTCCTCATCGACCGGTGGGGACGAAGGAGCGACTCGACTGGCAATCGGGGGTCGTTCACCGGCCGGCGGCTTTACCTCCTCTCGGATGGCCAGCTCGCGGTGGTCGAGCGCGAGGGGTCCTGGTCGCACTGGCAGGGCGAGGCCGCCGAATACGAGACGACGCTCTCGATCCTGACCCCCCGCGAGGCGATGGACGTCTGGGACCTCGAGGAGGCGCTCGAGGGGCTCGCGGCCGCACTCGCCGAGCAGGCAGGCCGAGAGAAGTCAACCGCGGCGGCGAAGGAGCGAGCAGAGCGCCTCGCCGCGCTGGCGAAGCTGGCGAAATAGAAGCCCCTCGAGCGAGCGGCCCCTCAATTCATCGGGGGGCCGCCGACGTCTCACGGTAGACGAGTGGCCATGCGCTGGGTGTGGGTCAAGGTCGAGGCGGGCTTTCTGGATGCAGGAATGCACGTCGCGCTCGTAGCAGGGAGGCCACCCGTTCGGATTCGACAGGTCAGTCGCTCGGATGGGCGCATTGCGCTCCGCTTCGGCCCAAGGCATGCGGGGGTGGAGGTCCCAGCGGATCGTAGAGTCTGGGTGGGTCTGCCGCGGAGCCAATAAAGAGAGGGGCTCCCGGACTGGCTCGGGAGCCCCTCGGCGTCTGCGGGTCGGCGAACCTGACCAGGGCCCGCCTCGGGGGGAGTGCTAACCGAGGAGGCGCGGCGCCGCCACCCCCTTCAAGCCTCATCCACATCGTCATCCGCTGCCCGCTCGCGCTTCCCTCGGAGGCGCTTGAACTCGGACAGCATCTCGCGTTGAAGGTCGTCGATGCGGCGGTGCGCGGAGACGATCGAGTTTGACTGGGCGTCGGCGCGGTCTTTCAGGTCGGCATAGGTCGCCGATTTCGAGGCCTCGGAGATCCGCTGCGCGATGCGCTCGACGGCCGTCTCGAAGGCCTCGCTTCGGAAGGCGTGCGCGACCATCCGGTCGGCGACGCGGCTCGCGATCTTCTCGACCCGCGACTCCGACCAGATGAGCAATTTGACGGCGCCCCCGACGACGCTCGCGATGGCCATCGCTGCGAGGACCGAGGGGAAAACCTGGGGGCTGAAAACCTGCTCCACGGCTCACCCCTGCGGATCGGTCTCTTGCTTATAGTCGCCTGCCGGCTCGGTTGATCCCTCCCGCTCCTCGGTCGTGGCCGGGCTCGCGCCGTCCATGGCAGGCGAGCGAGCGAATGCCTCGGGAAACACCTCGGCAGGGGGCTTCGTCGCGAGCGCGTGCAGGACCTTCAGGACCTCCGCGCCGGCCCACTCGCCCGCGGCCTCGAGCTTCCCGACGATGCGCGAGAGGTCCGCGCCGGTGAGGCTCGACGCCCAGCTTGCGAGCGACGACACGCCGGAAATGAGGAGCTGGCTTTGCCCCACCGAGAGGCCGAGCTCTTGCGCGCCGAGCGAGGCGAGGACGAGGGCGAGCTGGGCCAGCATCTAGTTACACCCCCCCGAGGCATCGCGCGGGACCGGCACGGTGCACGAGTTCGTGACGAGCTTGGTACAGGCCGCGACCGCGGGGGCCGCCGAGATCTGGCACTTCGCGCCGTGCCCGGGGTCGAAGGGCACGGTCGCATTCACCGACTCGAGGATCGAGCAACCGCCTGTCTCGTCCTTCGGGATCGGGATCTCACAGGCCTGGGTGATGACTTTGGTACAGGTCGCCGGGTCGGTCGCCGCGGCGGTGATGCTGCACACGTAGCCGTGCCCGAAGTCGATGGGTCCCGTCGAGCCGCTCACCTTCGCAGCGGTGGCGCAGCCGCAGAGGCCTGCGAGGAGGGCGACGACGGCCGCGATCGCGAGGAGTGAGCCGAGGCGGTAGTCGATGAAGCCGCCCTCGCTCGTCGTCTTCGTCTCGACCTTCACGGGCGGCGGGGGGAGGCCCAGCGCGAGCTTGACCGCGTGCGGCTGCGTCCCGGTGGTGCCGCCCGAGACGATCCCGAGCGATCCGAGGGTGTAGTAAATGGTCGCCGCGATGGATTGCAGCTTCCCCGGGGGCGAGTTCGCAGCGAGGATTCCCGCGGCGAAGGCGATCGCCGCGAGGGCCTGTTTCACTGCATCGGAGCTCCAAAGCTGGATCATCTAGGCGCCCTCCTTTCCTTCATGGACGCGAAAGAATCGAAGCCTGCCGATCTGGGTGAGGAAGCGCCCGGGCGTGGCCCAGCTCGGCGCCGAGATCGACACGTCGTGATAGCTATCGGCGAGCGGGGCGACGCTCGCCACGCGGCCGGCGATGACATCGGAGGCGATGGCGAGGCATTCCTGCCAGTGCGTGTCGAACGGGAGCGGCCAGCGAACGAGCTGGGGATCGTTCGGGTACGTCATCGAGCTGTATTGCAGGGGCTTCGCGATGACTTCAAGGAGGCTGCGCCCCCACCAACCCCCGACGACCGCGCGGCGATGAATGCTCGCGGCGACTGCGACCCGCGCCTCCTTGCTCTCGCCCCGCGCCTCACGCCAGGTGACGAGCGCGAGCATGAACAGATCGGCCGCGGCGGCGAGTTCTGGGCCTGTCATCAGAAGGGCCGGAACGCGCTAAGGGCCGTCGGAAGGCCAGGCCCGATCGCGAGGAGGCCGGTTGCCCCCGCGCCAAGGCGGCCGGCGGTCCAGCCTGCCCACGGCGGGGCAATCCGCTGGCCATCGCCCAGGCGGAAGGTCACGGCCGAAGTGTCGCTCATCGGGACGAAAGCGAGGAGACCATACGTCGCCGCGACGATGAGGTCCCCGGCCAGCGTTCCCGAGGCGAAGGAGGTACAGGCGCCGATCTCGTTCCCGAGGCCTCCACCGAACACGGATTTCCAAGTGACCCCACCGTCGACCGAGGTGAGGACGGCGCCGCTCGCCGAGATGGCCGCGAGCAGCGTCCCGACGGTGGAGCCGAGGCCGACCAGGCCTCGCGCGTTGGCGCCCATCCCCGGTGTGCGCGAGCTCCATGCGAACCCGTTGTTGACGGTCGTCTGGACGGTCGCCGCATTGCTGGCCGCGAGGGCCCAGGTTGCCGGGGGGCCGCCCCAGTTACAGGCAAGGGCGACCCAGGGCCCGGTCCCCGGCAGTGTGATCGCCGTCCACGTCGCGCCATCGCCGCTAATCGCGCCGACGTTGCTACTTCCCGAGGCCGCCATGAAACCGCCCGCACCGTCGATCGTCCCGGGCGCGACGAGGGCCCAGGCCTGCGAGCTCAACATCGCACGCTGTGTCCAGGTGACTCCATTGTCGGCCGAGGTGGCCGCGATGCTCGAGCCCGAGGCGACGGCGACGAGGAGCGCGAGGCCCGAGTGATAGGTGACGCACGACCAGTTCACCGAGGCGGGGAGCGTGCGCTGGGTCCAGACGAGACCGTTCGGCGAGGTGGCGGCGATGTTGCTATTCGCCATCACGGTGACCCAGTTGGTTCCGGTCCACACCGGGTGGGCCCAGGTCCCCGAGGCGGGGAGCGTCCCGTAGAACCAACCCGTGAGCGAGGGGACGCACTGAACGAGCTGGCTATTGTTCGCCTTCACGAGCGCGAGGCCGGCGCCCTCGATGACGTGCGCGATCTCCTCCTGAACGGCGGTGAGCCACTCGGGGGTGACGACGGTTCCATTCTGGCCAGTGAGCGCGTTCTCGCCCGCGAACTGGCTCGCCACGTTGTCGACCGAGTCGATGCGGTGCATAGGAGCTCCGACTTAGGGCACGGCCCCGACGCCGAGGTAAATGGCGCCGCTCCACGCCAGCGCGTTGTAAACGAGATCGCTCGGGGCGCCGCGCTGGGTCCAGGTGAGGCCCCCATCGCTCGAGGTGTAGACGAGGCCCTGCGGTGTGGCGCTCGAGTCGGCTCCTGCCGCGACGAGGTTCGCGTGATTCCCGGCGAGGGCCGAGAGGGCGCCAGGCACGTCAAAGCGCGTCGTCCAGGTGTTCCCGTCCGGGGAGGTCACGACCCGATTCCCGACCGCGACCCATTGCGAGCCATCCCACAGGACAGCCTGGCCGGTCCCGGCCGCGTAACGGGGAGCGAAGGTCACGCCACCGTCGGTCGAGACCCAGGCCGCGTCTCCGATGCCCACGACCGTTGCGCCATTCGCGGCGAGCGCGTTCACATGCGTGTCGAAGGTCTTCGATGGATCGGCGAGGGATGCGCGCTGGGTCCAGGTGGCGCCATCCGTGGAGGCAATGACGAGCGTCGGCGTGCTTGGGTCCTGGGCCGCGTTCGAGTAGCCAGTCGCGACGAAGCCGCTCGAGGTCGCCACCACCGCGGTATAGGCCCCCGAGTTCGAGGCCGGATCGGTGCGCTCGATCCAGGTCGCGCCGCCGTCGCTCGAGGAGGCGATGAACCCGCGCTCGGCGCCGCTCGCCCACTTCGCGCCGACGGCGACCGTCACCGGCCCGCTCGTCGCGAGGGCGCTGAACGCCGCCAGGGGGAAGGAGGTCAGGGCGCGGGTCCACAGGGAGCCGTCGGCGGTCGAGGTCGCCGCGATGGCCGCGTCGTTCTCGTCGTCGTACCCGACCCCGATGAAGTGATCGACGCACCAGACGGCCGCGGCGTACCCTTTGTGCGGCACGTCCCAGGTGAGCCAGGCCGCGCCGGTCGGGCTCGCGATGGCGCGGCCGGCGGCGAGGTAGCGGAAGATCGCGTTCGCGTGAGCGGGCTGGGCATGTCCAATGACGCACTCGAGCTCCGGGGAAGCCCGGCTCACCACCCGATCGCCTGCTCGCGCGACGCTCGCGCGGAAGTAAGTCACCTCGCAGGCGCTCGAGGAGTGGAGCAGATCGGAGGTGAGGCGCCAGGCGTGCGTCGTCGGCTCGTCGACCGTGGCGATGAAGCCGCGCGCCGCGGCGAGGCCGAGGAAGTAGGCCGCCGACTGGCCCCCGCGCGCAGTGAGGCGCCGCACGATGGCCGCTTGCCGGTCGGCGGTGCTCGAGGGGATGACTGTCAGGCAGGCATCGGGGAGGCCCAGCACGCGCTCCCAGTCGGAGAGGGTCTCGACCGCGGTGCGCGGGTCCTCCTCGTTCACGAGGTCGTCGCTGCGCGCGTCGACGCGGGCGAGCTCCCCGGCGACGGCCGAGACAAGCGCGGTGAGGATGCTATCCGGCTCGAGGTTCCACAGGACCCCGCCCGGAAGGAGGGCCTTCAACTGGCGGACATAGGCCGCCTCGGTGGGGGTGAGCGCGGCCATCTAGAACTGGGCGAGCGAGTTGTGCGCGTCGCTCCGCTTCCCGTAGCAGATGATCGAGATCGTGAGCTGGCCCGCACTGAGCGATCCAGCGGCCGGCTGGTAGGCAATGCGCCCGCTCGGCCCGCTCACTTGCACGCTGGGGAACGACTCGCCGCGCTTCCCCGTCGAGCTCCCGGCGAGGTCGAGCTGCGGAGCGGGGAGCCACAGGCCGCTGACCGCGTCGCGGAGGTAGCAGGACAGGGTGAGCGCGGCCTGGATGGTCGCGCCCAAGGTCGCCGCGGCGGCGGTCACGACGAAGGCCGCGACCCCGTCCAGGCTCGCACCGTCGGTTGCCCCCGTGGTCGGGTCGGCCGCGCCGGCGAGCGTGTCGCCGATGGCACAGGTCGAGCTTACCGAGCGGCTGCCTACTTGAGTCCATGACATGGTGGCCATAGGAAATTCCTCTCAGGGCGGCGGCATCGGGCAGCCATCCGGCCAGGTCTCGTCGACTGCTGGCCCGCCGTCCCCGCCGTATTCGCGCGTCACGCCCGCGCGCGCCGTGCAGGCCTTGGGGATGGCCCCCGCGCCCGCCCAGCTCCCAGGGGCCATGGTGACGCCCTGCGGGCAGGGAACGGGGGAGGTCCCGCCTCCGGGTTGCGGTTGCTGCCAGGTGCAGGCCCCCGAGCCGTCCCAGCACGCGCAGCGAAAGAGGCCCGCGGCCTGGGCCTTCGCCATGGTCGCGACGGCAACCTGGCAGGCCGGGAAGATCGCCGAGGCGCGCGGGTCCACGTCGAGTGCATCGCGATCGGGGATGTCGAATAGGCCTGGGATCGGTGGAACGCTCGTCGGGTCGACCGGCGTTGCAGGCGCCTGGACCTCGAGCACGCAAGGAGTCGAAGGCCCTGGGCCGGGCGGGTCGCACTCGACTCCGCTGATCCGCGTGACCACCTTGCCCGTCGCCGAGTCACCCACCGCGAAGGGCACGCACCGCACGCCGGCCATCGGAGTCGTCACGATCCCGGGGTTCGCCTTCACGCGGGCGACCGCGTCGCGCAAGACCTCCAGGATCGCGATCCCGCGAGGCGCCATGGCCGAGTAAGAGACCGCGGCGAAAGCGGCGAGCACAGCAACGGCGACGCGAGCGCGGTTCATCGACAATCACCTCCGAGCGTGCCGCGCCGGCAGACACGGAAGTCGGACAGGAAACCGCCGAGCGCATGATCGCCGCTGGCACACTGGCCGATCCACAACGTGGCAGGGCGAGATTGAAGGCCGACGCCAGATCCCGAAGGCGGACCACCCAGGTTGACACCATCACCGCTGATGGCGAGCAACGTACTCGAGAACACCAGCCGATGCGCGGTGCCTGCGGCCCAGCCAGTCGGCGCCGATTGACTGGCCAAGCTCGCACCCGCACCGTCGAACACTTGGAAAGTGTGCCGCCCGTTGTAAACCAGCTTGACCGTGTTCGGAACACCGGCGCCATCGCGGGTCATGGCCCCGAGCGCCGCATAGCAGGGACCGGCGGCCCACGAGCTGGGGGCCACGGTGGCGGCCAAGGACCATGATGCGGGCGGCATCGTCGCAGGCGTTGACACGCTCACCTGATCCGCGCTCCGCGACGCGCTGGTCGAGGTCGTGGGGATGTAGCTCGTGGCAACCGATCCACTCTCGACCTGGGCTCCCCAGGCGATGATCGACGCGCCGGTCGTCGTGGACAGGTAGCCGTCGGGGTAGACATAGACGGTCGAGGGGCTCGTGGCCGTCGTCCCCGTGACCGAGACGCGCGTCCACTGCGAGGCTGAAAGGCCTGTCACCGCGGGGAACGTCCCGACCGCGCCGCTCGAGGCGCTCAGGGCCCCCGGGCCCGAGATGGTCGCGGTCCAGGCTGGCCAGCCGCTACTGATGAGCCCGAAACTGGCCTGGCTCGAGGTGCCCGCTCGGAGCCAGATCGAGAAGGTATAGGGGACGCCGACCGAGGTCGCGACCGCTTGATTGGCGGATGCGCTGGTCGTGGTGTTCGACTTCGCGACGGTCGTGCCGGTGGTGGTGCCGTCGGGTGCAGCGGTCGTGTTGTTCGTTGCGGTGACGTTGTTCGCTCCCCAGGTCGTTGCCAGCGCCTGGCTTTGCAGCACCACATTCGTCGCCGCCGGCTCGATGAGCGCGCCGCTGCTCGTGACCCGAAGGACCCCAGGCGCCGCTGTGTAGATCGCGCCGTCCGCGCCCGAGTAGGTTGCCGTCGTGGAACGGGTGACGCTAATCGGCTCCCCGCGCGTGCCCAGCATGCCGAGCACGCGCTGCTGGATCTTGGTGACGCTCGCCTCGTTCCAGGGCGTCGAGGAGAACCACGCTTCGTAGATCGGCGCGGTATACGGCTGCACCGGGTAGCGCCCGAGCATGGCGGCCCCCGAGGACCCCACAGCCATGCTCCCCGCCGCTATGCTCGCGGTCGTGCCGACATTCAGCTTCGCATACTTCGTTGAACCCGCGCGCCCGACGCATGCAATGTTCGGCCCCGGCACGACGGTACTAGCCGTGATGAGGTCGTAAGCGCTCGAGGCGGTCCAAAAGTTCACAGCTCCGGAGACGGTCAGTACGACACCCCACCCAGCGGAGTTATAGACGCCATCCGTGAATATGCCCGGCCCGCTGGCAGAGGGGCCGCCGAAGAAGGCAAAACAGGCGGAGAAGTCGCCCGAGAAGTCGAGCACGTCGGCGCCGCTCCCGAGGCTGAAGTAGTTCGCGTCGCTGAACGGGCCGACGCCGACGCGGCCGGGGACGAAGGGCCCGGGGCCCAGCACGGCGGGCACGGTGCCATTCTGGGTCCAAGCGTTGCCGCGCGTGTCGATCCCGCCCAGCGAGGGCGTCGTGGTCGTTGGGATGTAGTTCGTGGCCTGCGAGCCGAGCTCGTACTGGACACCCCAGATCGCGACCCCCGCCCCTGTGGTCGTGGAATAGACGCCGTCGGGGTAAAAATAGACGTTGAGATTCGTAACGGTGGTGGTGGCCGTATAGGCGATACGTGTCCAGGTCGTCTGAGACAGGCCAGTCACCCGCGGTAAATTGCTCATCCCGCTCGCGCCGATGGTGCCGGGCCCCGAAAGGATGATCGCGCTATTCGCGGGCCAGTACCCGTAGTAAGTGCCGAAGTCCATTTGATTGGACGTGGCAGTTGCCTTGACCCAGAACGAAAGGGTGTATGCCGTCGCGTTGACGACCGTGATCGATGTTTGGGCGACTGCCGCATTCTGGGTCGTGTTGGTCTTCGTGACCGTCGTGCCCGTCGTCGTTCCATCGGGCGCGGTCGTCGCGTTGTTCACCACCGCGGTGTTGGAGTTCGTCCAGGGCGAAGTCGCGAGCGCCTGACTCTGGGACAGCATGTTGCGAGGCTGCGCGATCCAGTGCGCGACCGTGCCCGCGTCGTCGCTCATCACCGGGCCGTTCGCGTTGAGAGGGAGGCTCATCGTCACCGTCGCGGCGCCGGGGGCCTTCACGCCCTGGGGAAGGGCAAGGGCCGGGGCGAGGCAGGAGAGCGCGAGGAGGGCACGTCTCAGGTCCATGTGATGACCCCCAGGGTCGCCATGTGGCCGACCGCGTGCGCGGTGTCCGCGCTCGGGGAGGCGAGCGAATAGTCGGTGAGGCCCGCCGCGCTCCCGATCGCGCTCCGGATCTGCGAGATGAGCGTCGTCCCGCCGGGGATCGACTCGCGAAGGAGCAGGTCGGCGAGCTCCGCGGTCACCGCCGCGCGCACGTCGCTCGTGTCGGGCACGACGTGGAGCGAGAAGGCGATCGGATCGGCGACGGGCGCGACCACGGTGAGCGTCGCGGTGACCGGGCGCACCGCGTCGATATGCGCCTGCACAGCGGCCACCTCGCCCGCGTCGGGGATGATGCTGGCGTCGTCGTCGCGCACGAAGCGGACGGTGACCGTCCCGGCTCCGCCCTCGAGCGGGTAGCACCAAGCGCGGGTGACCCCGCCGACCTCGAGCGCCCACGCCACATAGTCGGCTTGATTCCCGCCGTGCGGTGCAGCTTGCAGGCGAGCGATGAAGCGCGCCCGGAGCGCGTCGTCGTCCTCGGCATCGGCGCCCCCCGAGAGGCCGCCCGCCGCGGCCGCCGCGCTCGAGCTCACGCTCGCGATGGGCGACTCGAGGGTGAGGGCCGTCCCTGCGTCGCAGTTCCCATCCTGGCCGGCGAGGAGGGCGAGCACCGCGGCGCTCGCCGCTCCGCTCGCAATGGTCGCCGCGGCCTGGGTCGCGTACTGCGCGCCATCGGCGCGGTTCAAGATCGTGCCCTGCGGAATGGCGGTCCCGTTGGTGCCGGTGAAGGACGCATTCCCGCTCGCGTAGGAGGCCGCGATGCGCGTCACCCCGAAGAGGCTCGCCTGCCGCTCGAGGAAGTCGGTATCCGACTCGTCGGGGAAGATCTGGTCGGCGATGAAGTCGAGGTGCCCGTGGAGCAGGTGCGCCGCGCCGGCGACGACCCGCGAGAGCACATAGACGAAGGCACGCCGCAGGACCGGCTCCGAGAGTGAGAGCCGCGATAGGAAGTCCTGTTGAATGCGGTCGACCAGCTCGGCCAGGGTGGGCCGCGTGAAGGGCATCTAGGCACCCTCCGCGAGCCACACCCGGTTGAAGCGGTACAGGACCGGGTCGATCCCGGGCCGCGCGATCTCGACCGAGAGAAGAACCCAACCGGGCTGTGGGAAGCTGGCGGCGACGTCCACCCGCTCGGCGACGCCGTCGTCGAGGAGCCATTGCAGGGCCTCGCGGGCGTAGCCCTCGAGCCTGGGGAGCAGGGTGGCGGTTTGCTTCTCCCTGGCGAGGAGCCAGAGGCGGGAACCGATCGCGTCGCCCGCGACGGTCGGGAAGGCGTCGGCCCACCACCCGCGCCGATCGGCCTCCTCATCGGGGAGGATGTCCGCTGCGTCGGCGCGGCGGTCGACGAACAGGGACAAGAGCACCGCCGTCTCGAGGCCCGCGTCGGGCGCGAGGTCGTTCTCCGAGACGCCTGCGTCGGCGGCGCCTCGGGTCTCGTCCCAGGTGAGCGCAAGATCGGCCATGGCCTAGCTGATGGTCCCCGTATTGGACCCGCCCTGAGCGTCGGACGTCGTCACCACCGCGGCCGACTTGAGGTGCTGGACGACCGAGGCTGCGATCCCGTCGGCCATCGCCTTCACGATTGCTTGCTGCGCTTGGGTGAGCGGGTTCGAGAAACCGATCGAAGCATTCCCGGTCCAGGCCGTGTAGATGAGCGTCGAGAGGGCCGTCGCGTCGAGCATGCGCTATCCCAACACCGTCGGGTTTCCGCCCACGAGCGGCCATGGGCCGGCGCTGTCCTGGGTGATGCGCGTGACCGGGAGCTGGCCCCCGTTCAGGATGATCTTTTGGCCAGGCTTCGCGGTGATGGTGATCGAGCCATCGGCCGCGAGCTGAATGCGCGCACCATCCTTGTGATAGACAGCCACTTCACCGTCGGCGAGGCCGGTCGGTCGGTAACGCCGATCGTCGACCGCCGCGACGAGCGCATGGTCTCGCCGGCCGCCCACGAACACGACCACCGCCTCCGCGCCGGGGAGGGGAACCGAAGTGAAGCCGTACTCTTGAAAGCGCTCGCAGGCCTCGCGCGTCTCGTCCGCGCCCACCATGACTTGGAGCGATTGCAGCTTCCCGCCGTCGGCGACGAGCTTCACCACCGCGCGCGCGACCATGTTCGCGATGCGGTTGCGGAGCGGCGCGAGAAGGGTGCGAACTTCGCTCATACGCCCCCCGCCCACTCGGGGATAGCGGCCTTCTGCACGATCGGTTCGGGCAGGTAGGCGTCGGGCCGCTTCAAGACGAGCTCGGTCGTGGTCCCGCTCCGCTCCTCGAGGACGTGCGTCGCCTGGGTCACGAGGAGCCGGCCCTCGACCCCGATGCGCGGGCTCCGCACGTCGACGAGGGCATTCACAGGCCAGAGGGCGCCGCTCCCGTCCTGCCAGCCCTGGACCGTGATGTTCACCGAGTCGCCGCGCGCGGCGCGGGTCTTCGCCTCCCACTGGGCCCGCTTCGCGGCGAGGTCGCCCATCACGGTGTTTTCGGAGCGAACGAGAAGAACGCGATCGGCCCGGCGCACGCCGAGGTCGGTCGCCGACCCGCGCACGGTGGCCGTCTCGTCGCCCGCAAAGTCATCGGTTCCGGGGTGCTGGCCCGTGACCCGATAGGTCCGGTAACGGCCAGTCGCATCGTACTGGGCGTGGGCGGCGAGGATGTTCTCCCCTTCGACGAGCGCGGTGCGGCAGCGGCTCGAGCCGGCGCGGGTGAGGACGAGCCCGCCGTGGCCATCGGAGACGGGCATCACCCCGGCGAGGCGACACCCGCGCTCGAGCGCTTCAAAGGCCGAGTCGCCAGGGTCGACGGTGAGCTTGTCGCCGAGCGTGGGAGCGGCGAGGCCTGCCTGCATGGCGACCTTTACCCCGAAAGGCGCGGCCAGGCGCTCGGCGAGGGTGAGGATCGAGGCCTGCCAGAACTCCCAACTCGTGAGCACCGCCGAGCAGTCGACCATGGCGCCCACCTTGTCGCGGCCCGAGACCGATAGCGTATGCTCGTCCGGACCATAGCTAAGCGAGCGGCGATCGACCCACCCGGTGATGACCGTCGTGTCGTTGAGGGCGACCGAGCAGGTGTCCTCCTCGGCGATCTGCCAGCGCTCGAGCTGGTTCGCCCAGCGGTCGGAGACGGCCACGTCGAAGCTGCCGCACACCGCGTCAATGCCGCGCACGACGCGCGCCGACTTCCAGCCATCGAAGGCCTTGCCCGCGACCTTCACGGTGACGCCGCTAGCTGGCACGCGAGAGCACCTCGAGCGGAATCCCCCCTGGGACGAAGCCAGGTCGGTTCACGCCATTCCGCGCCACGAGGTCGGCCTCCATGGTCGCGTCGCCGTAAAGGCGCTGCGCAAGCACCAGAGAGGGGAGGGTGATGGGCGGCTGATAGCGCACGAGGCGCGGCAGATCGGAGGCCTCGCCGGGCACCGCGCGCACGAGGTCGGCCCGTACCTGCTCGAGCGCGGCGAAGCTGTCGTCGTCGGCGTCGTCGAGGAGCGCCTCGACCGCGTCGCACACGCCGTCGCGGGTGGCCACCGCCGCGTCGTAGGAGTCGAAGGCCCCCGCGTCGGCGGCCTGGGCCGCGGCCAGCGCAGCCTGCGCCGCGAAGAGGGCCCGAAAGAGCCAGCCGATGAGGTCGAAGAGATCGCCCTCTTGCACCCGCGCGGGCGTCGTGGCGGGTGGCCTGACTCCGGGTGAGAAGCCGAAGGCTCGGAGCCACGCTCGCACCCCGGGTAGGGGCGGGATGTCGGTGAGCGAGTCGACGACCGCGATCGCCGAGCCGAGGACGTCGAGGGGCTTGCGCACCAAGGAATCGACCGAGCTGATGAGGAGGTTGGTGGCCGCCTTGAAGGCCGCCGCAGCCTGGATTCCCTTCACGACGGGCGACATGGCGGCCGTGAGCGCTGCGCTGGCGGCCTTTACGGCTGCGATCGAGGAGTCGAGCAGGGTCGGGTAGCGGTAGTCCTTGGGAGCCCAGCGTGCGGCCCGCAGGTTGAGGCAGTTCACGAAGGTCTCGGTCGAGGCGCTCACCGCCTCGAGCGCTGCCGGCGTGATCATCGGGAGCGGGGTCGGCTCGCTTTCCTCGAACTCCATCGAGAAGCGGACGATCCCAGCTTCCGCGCTCGCCTCCCGCACGCGGAAGGACGTGCAGACAACCGTGCGCGGGCCGTACCACGGGTGATCGAGGCGCCCTGGCCCAGGCGCCTCGAGTGCAGCGATGAGCGAATCGCGGGCGGCCGCGTAGTCGGGGCCGACAACGTGGCCCTCGACCGGGATGGTCCGCACGGCTCGCCCGAGATCCTCGAAGAACGGCGCATCGCGGAACGGGTAGTCGTGGCGCACGGTGCGGCGGCCGCCGGCGCGCTCGGTCGTCTCGACGAAGAACGCCGCCTCGCGGAACTTGGCCACCCCGGCCATGACGTATTGCTGGCCTTTCATCAGGGCGTTTGAAGCGAGTAGCCGAGCGAGAGATCGAGGTCGGTGCTCGAGCGCGGCGCCTGGGAGACGCGGGTGCCGCGCGGCATGTTGTTGAAGTCGACGATCACATGAGCCTCAGAACGCCCCCCCGGTGCGGCGTTGGCGCCCGCCGGGCGGAAGGGGGCGCGATCGGCCTCCCCGACGAGCGGCGCGGGCCGCCAGCCCTCCGCGCCGAAGCCTGGCGCAGCGGGTGCGGGCTCGGGGCCGAGCCAGGGAGCGCGGTAGGCGTTGGCGCTCTTGATGGCCTCCCAAGCGATCTTGAACGGCTTGCTAATGACATCGACGATCGGTTTGATCTTCGCCCATGCCTTCTCGAAGATCTCGACGATGTCATTCCAGAGGAGCTGGAAAGAGAGCTTGAACATCGCCCAGCGCTTGTAGACGAGGAAGGCGGCGAGCCCGAGGAGCCCCAGGGCGAGGATGAAGGGCCCAAGCGGTGTGAAGATGAGACTCCAACCGAAGGTGTAGATCGCGGCGGATAGCTTCCCGATCGCCGAGAGGAGCGGCCAGCCCATCACGAGGATGAGGAGCTCGAGCGTGGTCTTGAACCCGCCGAGGAACTCCACCACCACGGGAATGGCGGCGCCGAGGTCGTGGAGGTCCTTCGTCAACCGGGTGAGGCCCCCCGACTTCACCCAGGCCGAGATCTCGGCCCCGGTCTCCTTGGCCCAGGTGGCAAGTTCGCTGCGGTGCTCGACGAGAAACTTGGTGATCTCCTTCAAGAGGGCAGTCACCGCCGGGTAAAACTCGAGGGCCATGGCGTTGCGCGCGCCCTCGAATGCGGTCTCCGACTCGTTCATCACCTGATCGACCTTGCGCGATTCCTCGGCGAAAGCGGCCTGGCCGCCGGCGAGCTCGACGAAGCGCTTGCGGAATTCGGCGATTCCTTTGGAGCCGCGTCCAAGGAAACCGACCATTTCAGCCGACCCGCGGCCGAATACCTGGGTCACCGCCGCGGCTCGCAGCGCGGGGTCCTTTATGCGCGAGATGGCGCGCACCATGATGTCGAAGGCGGCGCCCGAGTCCTTCGCGTTCCGCACCTGCATGGCGAGTCGTGGGCTTGCGCGCGAGAGGAACTCCCAGAGGGGGCCGGTGTAGAGCTTCATCATGCCCAGCGAGCGGTTGAACTTATCCATCGCCGAGGTGAATTCTTCTTGGCCCACACCGGCCTGGCCCGCCGCGAAGCGGAGCTGTGCATAGGCATCGACCGAGAGGCCGACGCGCTTCGCGCTGAGTTCGAGGCCGCTCCCCGCGTCGACCGTCCCTCGCACCAGGCGATACAGGCCATAGGCTGCCCCGGTCGCCATCGCCGAGAGCTTGAACCCGAGCGAGACCGCCTCACTGGCGACGCCCCTCATCGCGCTCACGACTTTCACGAAACCGCCCGCGAGCTGCGGCACCCCGGCCGCTTCGCCCAGGGCGCGGAAGCTGTTCGAGAGCTTTCGGACGGGCGCGGTGGTCGCCTGGATCTTCGCGTTCAGTGCGCGAAGCGGGGCGGTCGCCTTGTCGACCGCCTGGATGATGAGCGAGAGGGGAAACTTGGCTTCAGCCATGAATCCAGCGCGCCTCCTCGACCCAGAAGTGGAGATCCTCGGCGTCCATCTCCCAGAGCTGGTCGCTCGGGAAATGAAAGGTGGCCGCGATCACGGCGAGGGCATGCGCCCATTCCCGCGGCCACCGGGAATGAAATTTCCGACGATCTGGGTCACCTCCGCGAGGTCCTCGAGCCCGAGCTCGTCGATGACAGGCTTCGGCTGTCCTGAGAGCTGGCCGACCATGTCGAGCACGTCGCCCATGGTGGGCTCCATCGGGAAGCGCCGGAAGTCTTTCGCCTTGGGTGCGCGTATGCGGAGCTCCGTGACGGTCTCGCTTCCGAAGGCGATCGGCTCCTTCAGTTTCAGGATGAGCGGCTCGCTCACGCCGGGATCTCCTCGGCGCTGGCGCCCTCGAAGCGGACCTCGATGTTCGCCTCCTCGGCGCTCGCCTTTCCTTCCCCGGAATACCAGGCATCGCGAAGGACGATCATTTTTCCGTTTGCCAGCGAGAGGGTGATGGTCGCGTCGGTCAGGGTGACGAGGAAGTCGAGATCGAGGTCGCCGCGGTCGGTGAACTCGCCCTCGATGTAGCTGACCTGGGGCTTCTCGGTGAACCCGTGGACGCCGTCGGCCCCGATGATCGCCTCGCGCTTGGGGCGCCCTATGTTGTAACTCCAAGTCCCCTTTGCGTCGTAGATCTCCCCGTTCACTTGCACCTGGATGAGGCCGCCTCGCCGCTGGTTCATTCGAGACTCCGAGTGCTACAGGCGGAACATGATGGAGGCCGCGCCCACGACGAGCTGGTTAATGAGGTTCGGCGGTAGGAGGAAGTCGAGCCGGTTCGGGTCGCTCGCATTCCGCGAGACGACCAGATCGGTCTTGAACTGGTCGAGGTTCTCAACGAGCCCGAGTTCCTCCATCTGGGAGAACCACGCGATCGCCTCGGCCTTCCCCACCTTGGGTGTGATGACCGCCTGTCCTGGGCCGAAGCGGGTCCCGTCGTCGGCGAGCTTGTGGCGCGGGTAGCGCGTCAAAATCTGGTTCCTGAACGCGTACCGCAGGTAAAGAAGGGTGAGCATGGTCGTCAGATCGAGATAGGCGGTATCGGCTCCGCCGGCCGCGTTCGTCTGGTAGGTGGTGACGACGCGCTCGAGCTGGACGTTTCCGCCCGAATCCACCCGAGTCGTCCCGATCCCGTCGTACAAGTTCAGGTTGCGTTCCGTTTTGGTGAAGTGATCGAGCTGCGCGGGCGGGAGGGCCCACGAGACGGGAAGGGTCTGAAGCGGCCGCGCCGGGTCGATGTTGCTGTAATAGGCGACGACGCCCGCCACCGCGGCGGCGAACTCGCTCGGGGGCGTGATCGGGTTCTTTCCTGGCTGCGCGACGATGCACGAGTGCGAGTTGTTGCGGCCGAGGCCCAGGGTTCCCAGCGTGGCCTGGGTCCCGGCCGCCGACGTGATGGCCACCCCGTCGATCTGGCGCATCGGGCCAAAGCGGCTATTGAGCTCGGTCTCGATGGCGGTGAGCGAAGTCGCGTCGGTGTACGGGTGCGCCCAAATGTGAAACCAGGTGTCGCCCAGCGCCGCGATGAGCGTGGTCAAGACCGGGTTCGTTGCACCCGAAGCCATGGCCACGACGGCGACCGTCACGCCCGCGGGGAGCGCCTGCCCGTCCTGGTAGTTGACCCGGAGATCGACCTCGTTTCCCACCGCGCCCTTGTGGCGGTGGGTGATGGTGACGACGTTCGTGGCCGCGCTGGCGGTCACCGGCAGATCGGCGAGGGCGTTTATCGCCGCTGCGATGTTCGTGGCGATGGCGTTCTGTGCATCGCCGCTCGCGACGCCGACGGGGACATAGACCCCACCCACGTAGAGTGAGAGGGTGCCGGCCGCGGTCGCGGTCCCGGTGATGGTGAAGGTCCCGGTAGCCGCGACGCCCGCGGCCTGGTCGTCGAGGACGCCGATCCAGGTCTCGGTGAAGGCGTTGTTCGCGAAGTAGGCCAGGGCTTGGCGGTGCAGCATCGAGCCGCGGCCGGCCAGGGTCGCGACCTGGTCGACCGAACTCACCTTGGCGAGCGTGTTCGCGACCGCGGTGCCGGTCGAGCGCCGCTGCCCGATGATGAGCACGCGATAGGGAAGGAGCGCCGGGCCTTGCTGGGCCTTCGTCGAGTTGAACTCGACGGCCACGAAGGGGATGCGGATGTTCGTGGGGACCGACTGAAATGAGATGGACATGGCCTATCCCTTTCGATCCTCGAGCTCGGCCGCGCGGACCTCGGTGTCGGCCTCGACCAGCACCAGGTCGCCGTCGAGCAGGCGCCGCTGCCAGTAGGAATCGCCCTCGGGGACGTCGGCTCCCTCCTCGGGAACATGGCGGAGCGAAACCGGATCGCGGACCTTCACGCCTTTTCGTGGCTTGACGCGCATCGCTTCACTCCTCACGGTAGGGTCACGACATCCTCGGCCGGGTCACTTGCGCTGTTCACCGCGGTCTTGACGTCGGCGGTCACGAAGTCCACGAGCGGCACGTCCTCGGCCTCGGGCGCATAGGTGTAGTAGGTGACGGCGTAGGTGAGGATCGCGCTGCCGATGGCGCGATCGCCCGACTCGAAGACATCGAGGTCGGTCGTCTCGAGGATGGCATGGGCAGCCGCTCCGGCGAGCGTCTCGTCGGCGTCGATGGCCTTCTCGATCTCCGCGGAAATGGCGTCGAGCGCGTCGTCGACGTTGCCGCCCTCGACCTGGGCCTCGATGACGAGCTTCAAGTTTCGGGTGAGCTCGCGCGGCGCGGTCTCGATGCTCGCGGGGTCGACTGCCTCTTGCAGGGCGTACACCGCGAGCGCGGGGAGCTCGAGCCGGCGAAGCGCGATCTTCCTGGCGGCGAACACGCGCGGCCCGGCCGCGGTCGCGTTCGTGAGCGCCGCGGCGGCAGCATCCCGGATGACTTTGCGTTGATGCGCCATTCGTCATGCTCGATACAGATGCAGGGTCACCCCGCCTTGCCCGTCCTTCTCGACCTCTCGCACCTGGTAGTCGACGCCGGTCACCGTGACGATCGGCGCGGGGTCGTCCTCTGGGTCCGAGGGGAGGTCGGCCAGGACGAGGAACACGGCGGGCCCCACGCTCGAGACGCCCGCCTGGCCTGCCTCGACCCGCACGTAGGCCGCATCGAATAGGCCGACGATCGAGGCGGCCGGTCCACTCGCAGGCTGGTAGCCGACCGGCCCGCCAAACTCGGCGAGCACTGCGCGGTCGACCGCCTCGAGTTTCGCAGCCCAGGACATCACGCGCCGGCCGGTGCCGCCGTCCCTTGCAGGTAGACCCGCCCCGTCGTGTCGCCGCTCGCCTGGGCCTGTGCGGCGCAGCCGAGGCGAAGGTTCGAGGTCGAGGTGGTGGTGACGTTCTTCGCGGTGTTGTCCCAGTAGACGAGCGCGCCTTCTGTCCAGGCCTGGCCGCTCGCCTTGGGCAGATCGACCACGCCACAGGTGAGGCCCTCGAAGGGGAGGCCCACCGCGACGGTGGTGGTGGGGATGACGAGGAGCTGGCCGATCTGGACGGGCGTGCCGCTCGTCACCCCGCCGGCCGGGGACGTGAAGGTGAGGATATGGCCGGGCTTGATGAAGTTTTTCATTTTACCCTCCGTTACACGCCCGCGTTGGTGACCGCGCCGCGCCAGTCGATGGCCGCGACCCCGTAGTCGAGGCGCAGCTTCCACTCCATGCCATCGACCCGCCAGCCGAGCTGGGGCTCGAGATAGGGCGTCTGATTCCCATCGAGGAAGGCGACCACGAACACGGGCGAGATGGCCGGCTCGGCGAGGAGATAGCGCCGCGTCCCCGAGAGCCTGGGGGTGTCAATGATGTCGCGGAACAGGCCGACGACCTTGTTCGGGACCATGAATTTGTTGGTCGCGCTGGCGGCCACCGCGTCGACGTCGTAGACGCTCGTGTTGGTGACGCGGGCCGCGCCGCCGAGGCCGATCGGGACGATGAGGACGGCCGGCCGCAGATCAAGGATCTCGTTCCCCGACGGGTCGCGCTGAATGGCCATCACCACCCGGTCGGCGTCGAGGCCGGCGACCCCCAAGGCCGAGCCGGTCGCATTCACGTTCTTTCGGTTCGTGTGAAAGAAGGGCTGCGCGTCGCCCATCGTGGGCCCAAGGCCGCTGTTCAGGCTGATGAGCGCATACACGTCGACCTCGATCGAGAGCCGCGCCGATCGCCCGAAGCGGACTGCCAGGTCGGTGAAAGCGCCCATGTCGTCGTTGACGATGGCCTGGCGCGTGATCGAGATGATGTTCCCCTTGGTCCCGATGGTAAGCGAGGTCTTTTCACCGTCGGGAATCGGCTTGTTTTGGAACTCGCCGTGCTCGTTCAGCGCGTCGAGCGTCCCGAAGGAGCCATTGCGATAGAAGTTCTGGGCTCTGAAGTCGCTCGCCGCGCGCACCGCGCAGAATCGCGGCCAGGTGTCGGGCGTGGTCGCGTACCCACCGAGCAGCGTCTTATTGAGTACGCTTTCGAGGAGAATCGCGAAGTCGCTCGTCGAGTTCGAGCCGCTGCCGTCGCGGTAGGTGAGGGCCTTCCCGACGATCGCCAGCTTGTCGAGGCCGCGGGCTTTCTGGCCGCGGAGCTCGAGGGCGGCGCGCGCGAGGTCCGTGAAGGTCATCCCGCGGAACTCGCCCGGATCGAACTCGAGGCCACGAAAGGCCTCGGCCGCGAGCGAGGTCTTGGCCGCCTCGCGAATGACTCCGGCGACCCCTGACTTTTGAAAGAGCCAGGCAGCCGCGCCGCGCTGAAACTTGTCGGTGACATCCTCGCCCGCTTCTACCCGGACGTGGTTCTCGTTGCCGCCCTGTTGCGCGTCGGCTTCGGCGAGGCGATCGAGCACCGCCGCGCGGGCCGCGTCGAGGCTCACCCCGCGCGCGATGAGGTCGTCGGCGACCGTCTCCTCGAGCCGGGCGCGGCGCACCACGAGCTGGATGGCGTGGGCCCGCTCGCGCTCGCTGCGGGTGGCCGCCTCGGCTGCCTGCCGCGCGAGCGCCTCGCCTCCTGGCGCCTCGCCTCCTCGGGCTTCACCGCGCGGAGCCTCCTCGGCCGGGGTCGCACTCGCAGTCTGCTCGGGGTCCATGCGCGTCTCCTCGGGTGGCACAACAAAAACGCAACGCTCGGGGGCCGCATCGGCGCGGAAGCCCGCGCCCGCGTCGGCGCCCATCGGGACGACTGAGAGCTCGAAGGGCTCCCAGTCGGTGGCGCGAAAGACCGGGATCTGGCCATCGCCGCCGGTGATCTTCTCGGCCTTGTGCGTCCGGTAGCCGACCGAGATGGCGGTCAAGATCCCGTCCTGCACTTTGCGCCAGACCGTCTCGGCGCCCGGGTCGTCCTCGGCGCGGGCGAAGCGAACCTTGGCGGTGCCCCGCTTCCCGTCGGTGCGTGCGCTTCCCGGTTCGACGACGCCGAGGACGCTCGCGACGCCGTAGGCGTTGTGCGCGTCGAGGAGCGGAGCACCGCCATTCAGGCGCCCGAGCTTCACATGCCGTGGATCGAGCGACAGTTCCTCGTAGTAACGATCGAAGAATCCGCGAAGGACGCGCGCGCCGGTCGACCAGACGACCTCGACCGTCCTCGCCTCGGCGTCGATTGAACCGGGAGCGATGGCCGCACGGAAAGTGATGGGCGGAACATCGCGAGTCGTCTCGTTCGGGTTCACGGGGGCCCGCCTCGCACCCGCGAATCTCGGATGTCAAGCGAGGCCGATTCATCGTGTCCCGCGAACTCGGTATTTTACTGAGAGCCGAATGGCGAGAGGGTGCTTTCAACAACGCGCTGTACCCCGAAACAACAAAGGAAAGACACCATGGCCAAGACCACCAAGACCACCAAGACCTCGAAGGCGACGAAGGCCTCCCCCGTCAAGCTGGAGATCGTCAAGGCTGCGCCCGCCCCCTCCGCGCCCGCCCGCGACCCGCGCATGCCACCCCCAGGGACGCGCCTCGAGCGCGACCTCAACGGCAAGCCGATCAAGGTCCTCGTCACCGAGGAAGGCGTCGAGTGGAACGGCAAGACGTGGGGCTCGCTCTCGATGATCGCGACGACCGCAACCGGAACCAACTGGAACGGTTACATTTTCTTCGGGTTGCAGCGCCCGGGGACGACCAAGGCCCAGGCCATCGCGGAGGCCCTCGCCAAGAAGGCCCCAGCGCCAGCGCGCAAGGCCTCCAAGAAGGCGAGCTAGAGCGCTCGAGCGCCCTCCCCCTGGCGCCCAAGGGCCCCGCCGCAAGGCAGGGGCCCTTTCTTCGTCCCGCGCCTCCATGACATGACAGGCGCTAGCGGATGACGTATGCTCCTTCACATGAAAAACAACAACAGCAAGAAACTCTACCGCGCAACCCGCCCCGATGGCTCCTCAGTCAAGGTGACGGTCCCCGAGAGCGACCGGTCGCAGGAGACCCTGGTCGAGGCCCTCCACATGATCGACGAGTGGTCCACCGGCGAGGGCGAGCTCCAAGGGATGTCCCAAGCGCAGATCGGCGCCTACGTCCGCGCGATCCTCAAGTCGGTCGGGGAGGCCTAAGATGATCGCCACCTGTGGGAACTGCGGGAACCCTTTCATCGACAACGAGCGCTCGGGGCAGCGATTCTGCGGCGACTGCATCGAGGACGTCGCCGACGAGATCGCTCACGACCTCGTGAGCCCCCCCGACGACGACGCAAGCGGCGCCGCCCTCGAGCACGCGCTCGAGCGCCTCGCGGTAGTCCAGACGGCCGTGTGTGCGGCGCTCGCCCGCGGGGCCACCCTCCGCGAGGCCTCCGAGGCAGGGAGGGCCGCGCTGTGACCCCCGAGCGGTGCGCCGGCCCCTCTCACCGGGCCGGTCGCCCTTGCGGCCTCCCCGCGGTCGCACACGGGCTGTGCGAGGCGCACTATCAGCAATCGCGGCGGCGCGGCGAGCTCCGCCCGCTGCGCGAGGGCCCTCCCCTCGTCAGTGTCCCAGGCCTCGCGTTGCGCCTCCCCCAGGACGTGGCCGCCTGGCTCGAGGCGAGCGCGGAGCGCCAGGGCGTCACCGTCTCAGAGGTCGCCCGCGCGGCCCTGGCGGCCGCCGCGCGCAAGGCCTCCCCCTAGAAGGCCCCCCCAGGGAGCCTCACCAGGCGCGCGCCGTTGCCCCCTGGCGCGCGCGGAAGGCCTCCCCCCTGCCCTGACCTACCCCCCAGCTCCCTGGGCCTCCCCGGAGGCGCCTCCCGCGCCGGCCCGTTCCTGGGTCAGGCCTGCCTGGGAGACGCGCCGCACGTC
>Ga0187786_10000047_pt1 | contig 37325 bp, 38 predicted proteins | sample 0815_BV2_10_20_M_FD_132449 | JGI IMG/M metagenome (GOLD analysis project Ga0187786, IMG submission 132449) | Tropical peat soil microbial communities from peatlands in Department of Meta, Colombia - 0815_BV2_10_20_MG | ecosystem: Environmental > Terrestrial > Soil > Wetlands > Peat | place...
GTCAGGATGCCATGCGCCTGTCGATGGACAGTAACCAGAAAGGATGAGCGGTGCTGTTATGCGCTTAGCTACAGCCCAGATCCATGGTATAAGGGGTTCGATATGGGCTACTTTGGCAAGTCGTCTGAAGAGGGGCTTGAAGCAGTGCTGCCATCGATTGCAATAGAGCAGATGGACGCCCTGGAAGAGAGTGGTGCAATACATTCCATCTGGACCATGATGACGCCGTTCATTGGCGCTGTCTGCAATTGCAATGTCTCTGACTGTTTAGGACTTAGGACATTATCGGGCTTAGGCGTGCAGACAATCATCAGATCAGAGCACGTTGCTTCGGTATCCGTGGAACTATGCACTGGCTGCGGACTCTGCGCCGAGAGGTGCCAGTTCGGAGCGATCGACGGCAGAATGGAATCCGACTGCAGCGTTGCGGTTATTGATTCTGGTAAATGCTTTGGCTGCGGCCTGTGCCGCCGGGCGTGCCCGACCGGGGCTATCTCCCTTACGCTAAGGTGACGAATCGATGTTCACCTTGCATGAAAGATTGAGATCCGACGCCGCAATGATAGGCAGGCTGGAATTGTCACTGCTTCTGTTGATGAATGACAGGTCGCTTCCCTGGTTTATTCTTGTCCCCGAAAGAGAGGGACTGAGAGAAATAGATGAAATGCTCGCATCCGATAGACGTCTGCTTATCGAAGAGATTGCATTTGTGTCGCAGATGATTCGTCAGCTTTATAGTCCCGTCAAGATAAATGTAGGTGCTCTGGGCAATCTCGTCCCTCAGTTGCATATCCATGTGATAGGAAGATTCATGAGCGATCGTGCCTGGCCCGGCCCTATTTGGGGCACCGGACCGCTAGTGCCATATGACGTTCTGGAGTTAAAGATGGTTATCGAACGTGTGAGGGTCGTGCTGGGAGGCCGGATCGGTTAAAGATGATACAAGTCAGCAATCTTAATAAGGCATACGCGAAGCAGGACATATTCGACGGCGCAAGTTTCACTGTGAACCCGAGGGAGCGGATCGGGCTTGTGGGCAGGAACGGACACGGCAAGACGACCCTTTTCAGGATGATTACCGGACATGAATATCCGGATTCAGGCGTTATCAGTATCCCGAATGATTATGTTGTCGGATATCTTTCGCAACATATCTCATTCTCGACGGATACGGTACTCAAGGAAGCCTGTCTGAGCCTTAAGCCGGACGATAACGGCAAAGACGAAACATACAAGGTCAGGACTGTTTTACGGGGCCTCGGGTTTACGGAAGAGGATGTCGATCGAAGCCCCGCAGAGCTGTCCGGCGGCTTTCAGGTAAGGCTGAGCCTGGCAAAGGCGCTTCTCTGTGAGCCGGACCTGCTATTGCTGGACGAACCTACGAATTACCTCGATATCCTGTCAATCAGGTGGCTTCGCGAATTTCTCAGAAACTGGAAACGCGAGCTGATCATTATCACTCACGACCGCAGTTTCATGGACAGCGTTACAACCCACACGATGGGTATTCACCGCTGCAAGATCCGCAAAGTATCGGGCGCTACCGACAAGCTGTATGATCAGCTCCTTATGGAAGAGGAGACGTATGAGCGCACCAGACTCAACGATGAGAAAAAGAGGGAAGAGGTTGAGAGGTTTATCAGCCGGTTCAGGGTCCAGGCGAACAAGGCTAGGGCAGTTCAGTCCAGGATAAAGGCGCTGGACAAACGCGGGCGGATTGAGCAGCTTCGCGATGAGAAGACGCTTGATTTTTCGTTTCCATACGAGCCGTTTGAGGGCAAGTGGCTTATGTCGGTGCACGAGCTCACTTTTTCTCACACTCGCGGTGTGAACCCCCTGATCGAAAGGCTTGGATTCTCCGTAGGAAGGAATGACCGCATCGGTATAGTAGGTAAAAATGGCAAGGGAAAGACGACGCTTCTTAATCTTCTTGTCGGCGAACTGACTCCCGACGGCGGCGAGATAGCATACAACCAGAAGACCAGAACGGCCTATTTCGGACAGACCAATGTCGACAGGCTCGATCCAGCCAGAACGGTCGAAGACGAGATACTGGATGTTCATCCGGAGCACAGTCGAAGGGCAGCCCGCGCGATATGCGGCTTAATGATGTTCGAAGGCGACGACGCCCTCAAAAAGATTAATGTCCTTTCCGGCGGCGAAAAGAGCAGGGTGCTGCTGGGCAAGATGCTGGTGAGCCCATCCAACTTTCTGCTGCTTGATGAACCTACAAACCACCTTGATATGGAGTCTGTCGATTCTCTGATCGACGCGCTTGATGCCTATGAAGGGGCTGTAATAATAGTCACGCATAGTGAGATGATGCTGAGCAGTCTTGTAACCCGCCTTGTTGTCTTTGATGACGACAGGGTCACGGTTTTTGAGGGCAGTTATGAAGACTTTCTGCGTAGGGTTGGGTGGAAGAGCGAAGCCGCCCTTAATCAACGGCAGTGCGATAGCGGCAAATCAGGGAAAAATGCAGACCGTAGGGAGACGCGGCGTCTCAAGGCCGAACTGATCAACGAACGATCGAGGTTTCTTGGAGCATTGCAGCGCCGCATCGGAGAAGCGGAGGAAAGAATCATAAAACTTGAACGGTCGATAGATAGCGATACGGCTGCTCTGGTGAGCGCATCTGAAAAAGGGGATTGGCAAGCCGCCGCGTCACTTTCAAAAAATATACATGGTGCCAGGCAGGAAATCGAGCGACTGTTTGGCGACCTGGAAGCCCTGACCGACGAACTTTCCGAGCAATCGAGGAAGTTCGAAGAAAGACTTGCCTGCATAGAGTAATTCCGGTCCTGTGTAAGCATATTTCCTACATTTGCCTTTCATCAATCTTACACAAAAATCAGCTGTCGGCTGATACCCAGGCCTTTCAGTGCGACTGTATATTCAAAGTGTCAGCCACAGCTTTAGGAGGACTTTATGAGTCTGAACACACTTGCAGAGGCTATCATTCTTCAGGCAGCGGAGGATTTTCTCAACGGACAGAGGAGTGAAGATGATATTGCATTTTTCGGCGGCGAAGGATTCAGGCTATGCTCCGAGATTGCAGGGATGGAGCATTCGGCAAAGTGCCTGTTCCTCGATCTCATAAGAAAGTCCGCTCCAGCAGCCTGCTGCAGTGAAAAAAGCATTGCATATGCAGGTGCCCCAAGCTCTTTGAGCATTTAACCGATAATTACCGCCGCAGGTCGTATTAGAAATGTCTTAGGTATTTTCAGCGGTCGTGATGTATTGAACGAACAGCGTATACGATATCGGCAGAGATCTCTTCTTATGAGTGACGATATAGAAATTCCGCTTCATCTGAAGGCCGGAAACCCTGATTTCCTTCAGCACCTTATGTTTAAGTTCATCCCTCACGGAGAGCCGCGAGAGTATTGAAACGCCCAGCCCTGCCTTGACAGCCTGCTTTATTGCATCGGTTGAACCGAAGAGTCCTGTAACCTTAATGCTGTCAATGCTTACGCCGTGCTCAAGAAATATCTTTTCGATCTCGGTCCTGGTGCCTGACCCTTCCTCCCGAAGTACAAACGGCTGCGCAGACAGTTCCTTCACGCTTATACTCCCACTGGCAGAGAAGGAAGGAGCCGCCACAACAATCAGCTCGTCTTCTGCAAGCGGAATATGTACTATCTGTTCATTGCTCGGTTTCGATCCCACTATTCCAAGCAGCAGATCATGGGCTAGTACCTTGTCGACGATTTCCCTTGAATCGCCGATAATTATCTGGAAAGATATGGAAGGGTACCTGTTTCTGAAGGCGGCCATGACAGGCGGCAGCAGATATGTGCCGGGAATTGTGCTGGCGCCGAGTACGAGTTCTCCTGAAGGCTCTTTTTTGAAGCGTCCAATGATATCCTTAACCTTGTCGGCCTTTTCGATGATTTCCAGCGCGTGGCCGTAGAGCGCTTCCGCTTCCTTTGTGTGCAGTATGGACCTCCCCAGACGGTCGAAGAGCCTGCAGCCGAATTCTTCCTCCAGAGCCTTGATGTGATCGCTGACTGTCGGCTGTGTCAGATAAAGCTCTTCAGAGGCGCGCGAAAAACTTTTGTTTTTGTAGACCGATGCGAATATTCGAAGCTGATGAATGTCCACGGAGATGATTATAGCATATCCTGATAAAAAATATTGCTATTTCCTATACTCTCTTGAACAGCCGCTTTAAATGCCCATTTTGACCCTTTTTCGCATGGCGTGATAAAGTTATGGCTATGAAAATATGCGAGATATTTGCCGGCATTCAGGGCGAGTCGACATACGCGGGATTGCCCTGTGTTTTTGTCCGCACGGCAGGGTGCAATCTCAGATGCACGTATTGCGACACAACATATGCATATGAAGAAGACAGGGAGATGACCGAAGATGAGATCATATCGGAAGTATGCAAATTCGGTGTGAATCTCGTAGAGATCACGGGCGGCGAGCCTTTGCTGCAGGACAATGTGATATCGCTAATATCAAAGCTGCTCGACATCGGGCTGAAGGTGCTGGTAGAGACTAACGGAAGCGTCGATATCGGCAACGTCGATCAAAGGGCTACTATTATTATGGATGTTAAAACGCCGGGAAGCCGGATGTCGCACGCCCTTCGCATCGAAAATTTCGAAAAATTAAAAACATCTGATGAGCTTAAATTCGTGCTAACGGACAAGGCTGATTATGATTGGGCAAAAGATATTGTGTTCAAGTTCGGATTGTCTAATCGATGCATAATTCTGTTTTCGCCTGCCTTCGGTTTGGTCAGGCCTTCCGACCTTGCCGGATGGATACTGAGCGACAGGCTTTCTGTCAGACTGAATCTGCAGCTCCATAAATATATCTATCCACCCGATCAGCGGGGAGTTTAGTCCTGCCTCTGCGCACTTTGAGACTATTTGACATCGCCGGCAAAAGCAGATACGATATTAAAATAGAAACGGTTTCTATTTATAAATACCATGAATGAAGATGATTTTTCCGGACTGCTGAAAAAACTCGGCTTAAAGACGACGTCGAAGCGGATGGCTGTGCTTTCTGTCCTTGCAGGCATGGATTCATATGCAAGCCCTGAGGAGATCTGGCAAAGCCTTAAGTCAAGAATCGGGACAATCGGGTTACCGACGGTCTACCGCATACTGGAAGAGCTGGCCGCGAAGGGAGTGGTCGCCAGAATAATACATCCGAGCAGGCAGCTTTATTATTACTATTGCGGTAACGCCGGGCATCATCATCACTTTATATGCGTATCGTGCAGAAGGGTGCAGGACATTAATTTCTGCGCTTCAAAGGAGATAGAAGTCGAGGTGTCGAGAAGGCTGAACGGGAGGGTCCTTTCGCATGTTCTTCAGATAGACGGTCTTTGCAGGGCGTGCTCCCGCAAGAAAAAGGGCGCAAATGCGTAGCAGACTTATAATCTATATTACCATTGCTTTTTTGTGCGCGAGCGTGGCATCGTGCCAGAAATCAGAAATGGCACCCCGGCAAGGTGAACAGCACAAGGTCAGGGTGGTTGCAAGCCTTTTTCCACTTTATGACTTTGTCCGTAATGTGGGCGGGGAAAGGGTTGCGGTGACCCTGATGCTGCCGCCCGGCGTTGAGCCCCATAGTTTCGAACCCAGGCCTGCTGATATCATGGGTCTCAACAATGCGGACGTTTTTGTCTATACCAATCAGTATATGGAACCGTGGGTATCCGGCATTATCAAGGGCATGGACAGCCGGCATACGCTTATCCTGGATTCCAGCAAGGGGATAAAATTAATTGAGGAAAAAAACGGCGGACATGAACGCGGTCATCAAGGAGATGTTCACGGCCATGCGGGAATGGACCCTCATGTCTGGCTGGACTTGGGCAATGCCGTGGTGATGGTTGACAATATTTGTAATGGGCTTTCGGCGAAAGACCCGGCCAACGAGAGTTATTATCGCAATAGCGCGGAACAATATAAGGTTGTGCTCAGGGGGCTTGATGATAAATTCAGAAAGGGGCTCGGCAACTGCGATAAAAAGACATTTGTCAACGGCGGACATTTTGCATTCGGATATCTTGCCGCCAGGTACGGGCTGCAATATATTTCAGCCTTCGGTTTTTCACCCGATGCTGAACCGACCCCTGGGCAACTGGTCAAAATAAGCAAAATTCTGAAGCAGCAGGGCTTGCATTATATTTTCTATGAAGAGCTTCTGGCGCCTAATGTGGCTGAAACTATTTCGCGCGAAACCGGTGCAAAGCTTATTCTTCTGCATGGTGCTCATAATGTGGGCAGCGAGGAGTTCAGGAAGGGGGTCTCGTTCGTCACACTCATGGAAAACAACCTCAAGAACCTTGAAACGGGATTGCAATGCCGGAACAAATAATAAGCTCTGACAGCCTTTCTTACCGGTACAATTCCGTCGAGGTGCTCAGCAATATTTCATTCGATGTTGAGGAGGGCGACTATATTGGACTGGTCGGTCCGAACGGGTCCGGCAAGTCGACCCTTATCAGATTGATCCTCGGCCTTCTGTCCCCTGCAAGCGGCGGCATCAGGCTTTTCGGGCATCCCACGTTGGAAATGAAGTGCCGGGAACGTATCGGATATCTTCCGCAGAAAATGAACTTCTTTAATCCTTTTTTTCCGTCTACGGTCAGGGAGGTAGTTTCGCTGGGCCTGATGTCAGGGAAGAAGTTTCCGAAGCGGCTTGAGACAGGCGATAATAAAGCCATTGATGATGCTCTCGATATGCTTGGTATTGCGCATCTAAGAGGCAAGGCAATCGGCGATCTCTCAGGCGGCCAGCAGCAAAGGGTTTTTATTGCAAGAGCAATCGTCAATATGCCGGACCTGCTGCTTCTCGACGAGCCCACGACAGCCCTGGACCCGGAAACGCGAGATAATTTTTTCAAACTCATGAAACGCCTCAACCGTGAAAAGGGGGTTACCATTGTGTTAGTAACACATGACACGGGCAGCATCGGCAAATACGCATCCAAACTGCTATATATCGACAAGGAAATTATATTCTTCGGCGGATTTGACGAGTTCTGTATGTCCGGCGATATGACTGCTTTTTTTGGGCCTTCGTCTCAGCATCTGATATGTCACAGACATGACCATAGTTTGCTTGCATTGAAGGCAAAGCCTAAGGATGAATAGTAATCTCTATCGGGAAGAATGATGTCTATAGCCGAATATCTGCAATATGGATTCATACAAAGAGCGATCGCAGCGGGCGCCTTCATATCGCTGCTCTGCTCCACGCTGGGAGTGCTGCTTGTGCTTAGAAGACTGTCGCTTATTGGTGACGGCCTGGCGCATGTCACCTTCGGTAGCGTCGCACTGGGACTGCTGTTCGGAACATATCCAGTATATGTTTCGCTGCCTGTTGTCATGGCAAGCTCGGTTGGGATTTTAAAGCTGATGGAGAGGGCGCGCATTTTCGGAGATGCCGCAATCGGAATATTGTCTGCGCTCGGGATAGCTGGTGGTGTCATGATTGCAAGCATTGCAGGCGGTTTCAATATAGACCTCTTCAGCTATCTGTTCGGCAACATCCTTTCGATAAGCGTCGAGGAGGTTTACACGTCGGTCATTTTGTCGTTAATCGTTCTGGTTGTAATTGTTTTCAACTACCACGACATTTTTTCGATCACCTTCGACGAAGAATTCGCCAAAGCCGGCGGAATCAACACGCAAAAGCTGAACACGATGATCGTGCTGTTTACTTCGATAACGGTCGTTCTAACCATGAAAGTGGTAGGCATTATGCTGACCTCTGCCCTGCTTATATTTCCGGCCGTCACTGCATTCCAGATTGCAGGCAGCTTCAAATATTCGCTTATGGCCGCAGGCGCGGTTTCTCTCGCTTCCGTCATGCTCGGCATAATGCTTTCGCTGTTTTTTAATCTGCCGACCGGAGCGACGATCGTTCTGGCAAACGCATTTTTTTTGACTACGGCATTTATTTTTAAAAGGGTCCGGAGTCGCGGGCGGACCTGAATCAGATCGGGAAAACTATCATGGTAAAAGTGGAAAATCTTTCGAAAGCCTACGGCAGGGTCATTGCAGTGAAGGGTGTGTCCTTTGAAATCATGGATGGAGAGGTATTCGGACTTCTTGGACCGAACGGGGCGGGAAAGACGACCATCATAAAAATGCTGACAACACTCTCCAGGCCGAGCAGGGGAAGCTGCAGCATAGGTGGAGTTGATGTGATGGCGGCCCCCTTGCAGGTCAAAAGGCTGATCGGCGTTGTCCCCCAGGAGAACAATCTCGACAGGGAGCTGACGGCGTTCGAAAACCTCTATATCTATTCCATTTTTCACAACGTAGAGGGCCGCAGGGCCAAGATCGGTGAGGCCCTCAGAATAGTAGGACTTTGGGACAGACGCGATTCACTGGCGCATCATTTTTCGGGAGGAATGCAGCGCAGGCTTTTGCTGGCGCGTGCGTTACTTCCTGAACCGAAGGTGCTTTTTCTGGATGAACCGTCCATCGGTCTCGATCCGCAGATCAGGAGGCAGATGTGGGACGTCATCAGAAAGACAAAGATTGAAGGCAGGACGGTCGTCCTTACGACCCATTATATAGAAGAGGCCGAGGCCCTTTGCGACCGGGTCGGCATTCTGTCAAAGGGTAGCCTGGTCGCTCTCGATACGCCGGCACGTTTGAAAGCGAGCGTTGGAGAATATGTCGCTGAGTTTATTGATCCGCAGGGAAAGCTGGTGCAGCACATCTGCAGGACGCGAGAGGCGGCGCATGAGACGGCCAGGGGCTTGTCTGACGGGGTCACTGTAAGAAAGACAAACCTTGAGGACGTCTTCATCAAACTGACCGGAGAGCGCATAGAATGATTCAGACACCAGGGTGGTACCCGATATTCCTGAGGGAGATGCTGCTGTTCAAGAGAAAGCTGCTGAGGCTTGGCTATCTTTTTTCGGCGATGGTCGTGCCGATTATCTACCTTATCGTATTTGGCTTCGGTCTTGGCAGGAGCGTTCGAATCGGCACCGGAGACTACCTGTCTTTTCTCATCCCGGGTCTTGTGGCCATGAGTTCGATGAACAACTCTTACAACTGGGTATCGAGCGCCCTGAATTTGAACAGGATCTATTTCAAGACCTTCCAGGTCTTTGTCCAGGCTCCGATAAGGTCATCGTCCATCATGATAGGCGAGGTCATGGCCGGCATGGTGAAAGGGCTCTTCGCCTCAATTCTCATAGTCGCAGTGGGCATAATAGCATCGTCGGTGAAATTCATAACTTTTCCGTTTATTGTTGCGCTGTTTATTAACTGTCTTCTTTTTTCGAGCCTTGGCGTAATCACCGGCATGATTTCAAAGTCGCATGAGGACACTGCAACTTATACGAACTTTTTCATCATGCCGATGGCGTTTTTCAGCGGGACTTTCTTTCCTGTTGACCGTATGCCTGCGGCAGCCAAATATCTGATGTACATGGTGCCGTTGACCCATACCAATATCCTCATAAGGAAGGCGGTTTTCGATTCAGCGGCGGTTATTTCTCTGGGCGTTCTCGTGCTGTATGCGGCGGTCTTCTTCGCTTACGGGACATACCTGATAAGGAATTACAGCGAATAGCCGGCAGGCAAAGTCGCGCGCTGCAGCGCTTATCACAGGGTTGGTTCAGATGAAAGATATTTCCGAAACTCGGCTTCGAAATGACTGCTGAGGGCGCCACTGCCAAGGGTCTGCCTGATCTCATCGATATTCCAGAACGCAATCTCTTCAATTTCCAGTTGGTTAAAGGAAAACGGTCCATTGTGTCCGGCTTTGTAGGTGAACACCAGCTCGCTTTCCTGCTTATCTGAGTAAGAGTGCGAATACAACGGTACGATATCAGCTGCCTCGATTCCAAGTTCTTCCTTCATCTCCCTGGCTGCTGCCGCTATCAGGTCTTCTCGGGGTGAGACATGGCCTCCCACAGATGTGTCCCACTTGCCCGGCTCTACATCTTTGCTCATAGATCGCTTCTGAAGCAGGAGCTGGCCTCTGTCATTGAAAACAAGAACATGCACAACTTTATGCAATAGGGAGGGGTTGCCGTGAACCTCAGAACGGCGCCGGACAGAGATGACAGATCCTTCAGGGGTCACTATCTCCAGCAGCTCATCATCCATGCCTATACAATATCAAACGCCGGAATCCGGCGTAAAGGAAGTATGATAGAATATTAGCCGATGAAAGATACTCTTTCAAAGGCTGTTGCGACCGTTTTTTATGTGGGCTTGATCCCCTTTGCGCCGGGGACATTCGGCACTCTTGCAGCGGTGATCTTTATATGGTTGCTCAGACCGTCGCAGGCGTGTCAGTCCGTTATATTGGTTGTCTCTCTGCTCGCAGGCATCAAGGTTTCCGGTATCGCTGAAAAGGCCTTCGGGCAAAAGGACTGCAGGCATATAGTGTTCGATGAATTCGTCGGATATCTCTGCTCAATCATATTTTTACCTCTCACCCCGGCATATATGGTAGCAGCCTTTATTCTGTTCCGTGTTCTCGATATCCTCAAGCCGCCGCCGATACGCATGATGGAAAATATTGGCGGTGGGGCCGGCATAATGCTGGACGATGTCGTCGCGGGAGTAATAGCAAATATTGTGCTGCAGGTTGTTCGTCTGGCCGATCTTCTTTAGACTGAATAATCATGAGGTCCTTTATAGCTATAGACATTCCGGAACTACTCAGGGCGGCATTGCGGGACGTTATAAGCCGAATGGCCTCCGACTCAGGCGGGATCAGGTGGGTGCAGCCTGCAAATGTCCATCTGACATTGAAGTTTCTCGGAGAGGTGCCCGACGACATTGTTCGCAAGATTGGTCGCAGACTGGCGTTAATCGGAAAGATACACAGGCCTTTTACTGTAGATGTGCGAGGCGCCGGGGCATTTCCGAGTCTGCGCGACCCCAATGTGCTCTGGGTCGGGCTCGGCAGCTCCGGACAGCTTGCAGCATTGTATGAAGACATAGAGGGGTCACTCGCCGAAATCGGATTCCAGCGTGAACGCAGGCGTTTTTCTCCGCATCTTACAGTCGGAAGGGTTAAAGGAATGCGCGGCATCGATCCTGTCATGAAGGTGCTGGCTACATATAAGGAGACCTTTTTTGGTACTATAGAGGTGCGTGAAATCCTGCTGATGAAGAGCACACTGAAACCTTCAGGAGCAGAGTATTCAAAGATAGTCGCATGCAAGCTTGGCGAAGATAATCCATAAGGAGGAATATATATGAACAAGGACAAACTCAAAGCCCTGGAAATGGCTATTTCCCAGATCGAGCGGAGCTTCGGAAAGGGCTCCATCATGCGCCTGGGCTCGGGTGAGGTGGCCGAAGGCATTCAGGCGGTGCCGACTGGTTCCCTTACGCTTGATATAGCAACGGGAATAGGCGGATTCCCGAGAGGCAGGGTAGTCGAAATATACGGTCCCGAATCTTCGGGCAAGACTACGCTTGCTCTGAATGCCATTGCCCAAGCGCAGAAGGCTGGTGGTGTGGCCGCCTTCATCGATGCTGAACACGCGCTGGACGTCAATTATGCTGCGAAGTTGGGCGTCAATATCGAGGACCTTCTGGTGTCACAGCCCGATACCGGAGAACAGGCCCTGGAGGTGGCAGAAACCCTGGTCAGAAGCGGGGCCATAGACATCGTCGTCGTCGATTCGGTTGCCGCTCTTGTGCCCAAAGCAGAAATAGAAGGCGAGATGGGAGATGCGCATATGGGTTTGCAGGCGAGGCTTATGAGCCAGGCCCTCAGAAAGCTGACGGCTGCGATATCGAAATCGCTTACGACGGTCATCTTCATCAATCAGATAAGGATGAAGATCGGCGTCATGTTCGGCAACCCTGAAACAACCACCGGAGGAACGGCCCTCAAGTTCTATTCTTCGATGAGGCTTGACATAAGGAAGATCGACAATCTCAAGGACGGCCAGGAAACTATCGGCGGAAGGGTTAGGGTTAAGATCGTGAAAAACAAGGTGGCGCCTCCGTTCAGGCAGGCCGAGTTCGACATATATTTTAACGAAGGGATATCAAGGGTCGGCGAGATAATCGATCTCGGCGTCGAGAAGAATATCGTCGAAAAGTCGGGCGCATGGTACAGCTATGCAGGCAACAGGATCGGGCAGGGCAGGGAGAATGTCAGGGAATTTCTGAAAAACAATCCTGACACGGCGCGTGAGATAGAGCAGAAAATCATTGAGCTTTGCGGCATTAAGACCGGGGCCGCATCCGAGTCGAAACCAAAATAGAGCTGAATTGAAAGTCGACTTCGCTGACTCGGGGCTGACAGTTGAAGAGAGTTGACGATTATCAGAAAGCCTTGCAGTATGCGTTTCTCCTGCTCCGGTACCGCGACAGGAGCGAAAACGAGATCATCCAGAGGCTAAAGAAAAAGGGTTTCTCTGAAGACACCGGCAGAGAGGTCGGCATTTATCTGAAGGACAGGGGATTCATAGACGACACCAGATTTGCGGAGTCGCTAAAGAAGACGGCTGTTGAGCAAAAGCATCTGGGCAGGAGCGGCGTCCTGCATTATATGCTGATGAGGGGCATCCCTCGTGAAATAATCGAGCGGGTCGCTGGAGATGATGACGATTATCAGGAGGCGGCTCGGGCTTTTGTCGACAAAAAGATGGGTAAACTGCGCGGACTTGAACCTCGTGAGATAAAAAGAAGGCTCTGGGCGGCGCTTGCGAGAAAAGGATTTTCTGCGGCTGTTATAGCACGAGCCCTGAAGTCGCATTTCGACTCAGAGGAAATGTATCAGGAATAATCACATCGGACAGGAGGATGACAATATGATGAAAATGTTGCTGGTTGCATCGTGTCTTGCAGTGTTGGCGCTTATAGGTTGCTCTTCTTCTCAGATTAAATACACTCAGGACGAGATCAAGGATTATCCGGTAGAAATACAGGAACACATAATAAAGGGCGAGGTAGTCCCTGGAATGACTCCGACCCAGGTGCGTTATGCGTGGGGCGCTCCCGACGAGGTCAGGCTCTCCACTTCCGTAGATGGAAGGCCTCAGGAGCTGTGGACATATTCCTCCACTATGGGGATGTTCAAGACCAGACTTACGTTTATTGACGGCAAACTGACTTCCATCGTGAGCTCCGAGCCGGGAAGGGTGAAGTAGAAAAGAGGACATATGAAAGGTTCCGAGATCAGAAACATGTTCCTTGATTTCTTTAAATCAAAGGGGCACGAGGCAATCAGGAGTTCCTCTCTTATACCCAGGAACGATCCGACGCTGCTCTTTACGAATGCCGGCATGGTTCAGTTCAAGACGGTCTTTCTGGGGGAGGAAAAACGGCCATACACGAGGGCTACCACATCCCAGAAATGCATGAGGGCGGGCGGCAAGCACAGCGACCTCGAAAACGTAGGCCATACGGCGCGCCATCACACCTTTTTCGAGATGCTGGGCAATTTCTCGTTCGGCGATTATTTCAAAAGAGACGCTATTATTTACGCTTGGGAGTTGCTGACCGAAAGATTCAAATTGCCGAAGGACAAATTGTGGGTCACGGTATATCAGGATGACGACGAGGCGGCGGGCCTGTGGCCTGAGCTTACGGGCATTTCTCCGGACCGGATTGTCAGACTCGGCGCAAAGGATAACTTCTGGCAGATGGGAGACACTGGGCCGTGCGGGCCATGCTCCGAGATAATTATCGACCAGGGAGAAGAAGTCGGTTGCGGCGGCCCTGACTGCAAAGTAGGATGCGATTGCGACCGGTTCCTTGAGCTCTGGAACCTGGTGTTCATGCAGTTCAACCGTGACGAATCAGGTGCGCTGACCCCTCTCCCGAAACCCAGTATTGATACGGGTATGGGGCTTGAACGTATCGCTGCGGTCCTTCAGGGCAAGCACAATAATTTCGATACCGACCTGTTTGTCCCCATTATATCCGCGATCAGCGCAATGTCCGGAACAGCCTATGGCAAGAGCGCAGAATCGGACATATCGATCAGGGTCATTGCCGACCACCTGAGAGCTGTATCATTTCTGCTGGCCGACGGGCTGATGCCTTCAAACGACGGCAGGGGATACGTCCTCAGGCGCATCATACGAAGAGCGGCGAGACATGCCAAGCTTCTCGGATTTGCAGAACCGGTTCTCTTCAAACTGATGGGCTCAGTTGCCGACGCCATGGGCGATGTATATACGGAACTGGTGCAGGAAAGGGAAAGATCATCAAAGGTGCTGCTGTTTGAGGAAGAGAGATTTACAAGGACCCTCGATCAGGGTATGCGCCTGCTGGACGATATTATTGCAAAGCTGAAACAGTCCGGAGGCAAAATGATCACCGGCGAAGAGCTTTTCAAATTGTACGACACTTTCGGATTTCCCCTGGATCTGGCTCGTGACATGGCGATGGACAACCACCTTCACATAGACGAAGACGGCTTCAGCCGCGAGATGCAGCTGCAGCGGGAAAGGGCGAGGGCGTCATGGGTTGGAGAAGAGGACGCGGTAGCTTCGATATACAGGGAGTTGGTTTCCGAAATAGGTGAGACGGTCTTTGCGGGATATGATTCGTTGGAGACCGAATCGGTGGTGAAGGCGATACTCAGGGATGGAAAGGTCGTCACAGAGGCAACCGCCGGAGATGAGGTCGAGCTCTTTCTGGACAGGACCCCATTTTACGGTGAGTCCGGAGGGCAGGTCGGAGACAAAGGGATCATCTTTAACGGGACTGCAGAGTTCGAGGTCAAGGATACAAAGAAGGAAGCCGGGCTGAATGCACATATAGCTGTTATCCACAGCGGCAGCCTCAAGGTGTGGGATAAGGTGAAATGTGTCGTAGACAAGGGCGCCAGAATGGCCGTAGCCAGAAACCATACGGCTACGCATATCCTGCACGCTGCTTTACGTTCTGTGCTCGGAGAGCATGTAAAACAGGCTGGATCTTACGTTTCTGCGGAACGCCTGCGTTTCGATTTCTCCCATTTCTATCAGGTCGATAAGTCTGAACTCGACGCTATCGAAGATATAGTCAACGCCGAGATTTTAGAAAACAAGCCGGTCCATACCGAAACATCCGATATTCAGGCTGCGCTGAAATCAGGCGTTACAGCGCTTTTCGGCGAGAAGTACGGCGAAACAGTCAGGGTCGTCAAGGTGCCGGGCTTTAGCGCCGAGCTGTGCGGCGGAACGCACTGCAGGACTACCGGAGACGTAGGGCTATTCACAGTTGTATCGGAGGGCAGCGTGGCTTCCGGCATTAGAAGGATCGAGGCATTCACCGGGAAGGCGGCCTACGACTATCTCAGACTGAGGCGCGATGAGCTTAAGCAGATCGGCGACATTCTAAAGAGCGACAAGCCTGTTGAAAGAATCGAGAAGATCGTGTCCGATATGAAGGACAGGGAAAAGGAAGTCGAAGCCCTCAAAGGCAAGCTGTCGTCCCACAGCTCTTCTTCGCTTCTGGATCTTGTGCGTGAGGTCGGCGGAGTTAAGGTCCTTTCGTGCAGGGTCGACAACCTGGAGCAGAAAGACCTTCGAGTGCTGGCCGACAATGTCAGAGACCGTCTTGGGTCCGGTATCATCGTGATAGCATCTGCCAAAGATGGACAGGCCTCAATTGTTGCGATGGTGACGAAAGACCTGACAAAGCAATTCAGCGCCGGCGAGATTCTGAAAAACATGGCAACGGTTGCCGGAGGCAGGGGCGGAGGCAAGCCGGACATGGCCCAGGGCGGGACTAAAGAGTTGGACAAGCTGGACAGTGCATTAGAATATGTTTATGCTTTAGTTAAAAATAAGTAGGGGCTCGCTGTAAAGCCCTTACAGGATAACGGAGGCATGCATGACTGTTTTCGATCTGTTGAGAAACGCCGTTCTGGCCGGGTTCGGCGTACAGGAAAAGATGAAGGATTTTGTAGACGATCTCGTCAAGCGCGGGGAACTGAGTGAATCACAGGGAGCCAAACTGGTAAAAGAATGGTCGGAGAAGGCCGACAAGAGCACATCTGAGTTGAATGAGATAGTGGCGGGGATCATCCCCAGGACGCTCGAAAAGATGAGCATTCCGACGAAGACCGATATAGATGCTCTCAGCGAGCAAATTCAGAAATTGTCTGCGAGGATCAGCGCCCTCGAAAACGCGCAGGGTCCCGATAAGGCGCAGTAGCGCTGTTGCGGTGGACATCCCCGGGCTTGCCAGAAAATACCGCTCTGCGCGAAGGCTCCAGCAGATTGTAAACGTATTCCTGAAATACGGGTTCGGACAGGTCATAGACCAGGCGCATCTCGGCAGATACATTCCATTCAGGAACAGGCTGAAGTCATTCGGGGCCTGGGCGCCTCTTGAGGGGTTGACTGCTGCACAAAGTCTGAGGAAGGCCTTTGCCGAACTTGGGCCGTCGTTTATCAAACTTGCGCAACTCCTGTCATCAAGACCTGACCTTATTACCGAACGGTATGCAGACGAGCTGAAAAAATTGCAGGATGAAGTTCCGCCGTTTGCAGTGCGAGATGTTAGAGAGATCATTGAGCAGGACCTTCGCAGACCATTGGACGCCGTGTTTGCCAACTTTGAAGAAACACCGGTTGCCGCTGCGTCGATAGCGCAGGTGCACAAGGCGGTCCTGCTTGACGGACGCAGGGTTGTCGTCAAGGTTCAACGGCCTAATATTCGCGAGCATATCGAGTCCGATATACATATCATGTCGTTTGTATCGGAGCTGCTTGAAAATAATGTCCCCGAAAGCAGATTTTTCAATCCGTCCGGGATTGTTGAGGAATTTTCCCGCACAGTCAGAAAAGAACTGAACTTCGTTGAAGAAGCTAGAAACTGCGTGCGCTTTCACAGACAACTCGGCGGGGTCGAGGGAATCCATATTCCGAAAATATACGGTGATCTGAGCACGGAGCGGGTACTTGTGCTTGATATGATCGACGGCGTCAGGATTGACCATATTGCTGAGATCGACAGGCTCGGCATCAACAAGAAGATGCTTGCCCGCCGCGCGCTCGATATCTATTTCAGACAGATTCTTGAATTCGGCTTTTTCCATGCTGACCCGCATCCAGGCAACATCCTTATAGAAAGCGACGGCACGCTCGCATTTATCGATTTCGGGATTGTGGGCAGGGTGTCTGATGAATTGAAGGAGATTATCTCCGGGACCTTTATGTCCTTGGTGAAAAGGGACTTTGACAATCTGGTTGACTATTATATCGAGCTGGGGATGGTGCCGGACGATGCCGATGTCGAATCCTTCAGACGCGAATTCAAGGCAGACCTGAGCGACCTGCTGGAGCCGCTCTACGGACTCCAGCTTCAGGACATCCGTTTCACTGAATTCATAGATACCGTCACGCGACTTGCGATTAAATACAATCTCAGGATTCCTCCCGAGCTGCTTCTGATCGACAAAACCCTGATGCTTCTTGAAAATCTATGCAGGCAGCTGGACCCTGAGATAGATATAATAGCGGCTTCGGAACCGTTCGCTTCAAAGCTGGCCGTCAAACATATGGACCCCTCAAGGATATTCAGCATCGGCAAGAGGAACATAAGGGAGTTCTCCGAGCTGGTGAGGATCTTCCCGGGACAGATCAAGCGGCTTGTGCGAAAGGCCTCCAGGGACGATCTGCAGATCAAGATGTATCACGTAAATCTGCCTGAGTTTATGAAGGACATGGACAGGGCGAGCAACAGGATAGCCTTTGCAATGATTGTGAGCGCGATAATACTGAGTTCTGCGATAATGCATGCTGCGGGCGTAGTTCCGACGGTTTTCGGGCTCTCTTTCCTGGGCATCATAACTTTTGCAGTGGCCTTTTTCCTGGGCCTCTGGCTGCTCGTTTCCATAATACGATCGGGCAGACTCTGACATAGGAGGGACAAATGGACACAGTGATGCTGAGCAGGATCCAGTTCGCGGTAACAGCTGGATTTCATTTTATCTTCGTGCCGTTGACGCTGGGGCTGTCATTGCTGGTTGCATTCATGGAAACAAGATATGTTCGCACCGGCAACAATATGTATCTCGATATGTCGAAATTCTGGGGCAAGCTGTTTCTGATCAACTTTGCCCTCGGAGTAGTTACCGGAATAACGCTTGAGTTTCAGTTTGGGATGAACTGGGCCGAGTACTCCAGGTATGTCGGCGATATTTTTGGAGCGCCGCTGGCAATTGAGGCTACGCTCGCCTTCTTCCTCGAATCAACATTCATCGGCTTGTGGATCTTCGGGCGGGACAGGGTTTCGAAGCAGCTTCATGCAGCCTCTATCTGGATAGTCGCTATTGCAGCCAGTCTCTCAGCCCTATGGATACTCCTGGCCAATGGCTGGATGCAAAAGCCGGTAGGCTATGTCCTCAGGAACGGGCGGGCAGAGATGGTCGATTTCTGGGCGCTTGTTACCAACAGTTACGGATGGTCGAAGTTTTTCCATACGGTGATCGCAGGTTATGTCGTAGCAGCTTTTTTCGTAATGGGGATATCGGCATATCATCTTCTCAGGAAGAGCAACGTGCCTTTTTTCAAGGCGTCGTTCCGGACGGCTGCGTCATTCGGTCTTGTTTCATCTCTGCTGGTCTTTATTACCGGCGACTTTCACGCGGTCGAGGTTGCGACGACACAGCCGACCAAGTTTGCGGCGATGGAAGCGGTGTGGGAAACGCAGAAAGCTGCGCCTTATCATCTGCTTGTGGTGCCCGACGCTTCTCAGCAAAGAAATTCCGTGGAAGCCTTAAGCATTCCGAAGGGGCTAAGCATGCTCGCCTATCATGATGGAAATGCGGAGGTTAAAGGCTTGAAGGATTTTCCGGAAGGATTAAGGCCTCCTGTAACTGCAACGTTTGCCAGCTTCAGGTCTATGGCCGCGCTCGGAATACTGTTCATGCTTCTGAGCTTCATGGCCTGGCTGCTGGCAAAGAAAGACTCTCTGGAATCATATCCGCTTTTTTTGAAAATTATGCTTTATGCAATTCCCCTTCCGTATATCGCCAATCAGATCGGCTGGATAGTTGCTGAGGTGGGACGCCAACCCTGGATTGTCTACGGCCTGTTGAAGACATCCGACGCCGCGTCAAAAGCAGTTTCAGTCGAGCAGGTAATGGGCTCGCTTGCAGGCTTTACGCTGCTGTACGGATTTCTGGCGGTGGTGGATATTTACCTCTTGGTCAAGAACGCCAAAAAGGGTCCTGGAATCGGGCCTTCGAATATCGCGAACCCGGCCGCAGCTGCCGGCAGCAAGGAGGCTTAAAATGGAATTCCAGATCATATGGTTCGTCCTTTGGGCTGTTCTGTGGGCTGTCTATTTTATGCTGGACGGTTTTGACCTTGGCGTTGGCATGCTTCACAGGTTCATCGGCAGGAATGACGCTGAGCGAGGCGCTATTATGGGCAGCATCGGCCCGGTGTGGGACGGCAATGAAGTCTGGCTCCTGACTGCCGGTGGAGCGACGTTTGCGGCATTCCCCACGACATATGCCCTTATGTTCAGCTACCTGTACACGGCCCTTTTGCTTATACTTTTTTCGCTGATCGTCAGGGGAGTGTCGATAGAGTTGCGGGGGAAAGAGGAAGGCGCAATTTGGCGCCGCAACTGGGAGTATGCTTTTGCTGTAAGCAGTTTTTTGCCTGCGCTGCTTTTCGGCGTGGCCTTCGGCAACATATTCAGGGGCCTGCCTATGGATGCTGATGGTTATCATGGCAGTCTTCTGTCGCTGCTGAATCCTTACGGACTGCTTACGGGCGTTTTTTTCGTGCTTCTTTTCGTGATGCACGGGGCCCTCTGGATAGGTTTCAAAACAAGCGGAGATATCGGCGAGAGGGCGTCAAGACTGGCTCATAAGATATGGTATCCGCTGCTGCTGGCGGCAGTTGCATTTCTGGTAATGACCGGGTATGAGACCGGCCTATATTCTAATTTCATGAATACCCCGCCGCTTTTCATAGTACCTGTAATTGCGGTGGCAGCCCTTCTGGGGATAAAGATTTTTTTAGCCAGGCAGGCATTGCTTCAATCTTTTGCGTCTTCATGTGTCTTGATTCTCCTGGTGACTTTTACCGGGGTCATAGGCCTTTTCCCGAACCTGATCCCTTCGAGTATCGATCCCAGGTACAGTCTGACTATATTTAACTCTTCATCGAGCCCATACACTCTGAAGATTATGACGGTAGTGGCTTTGATATTTGTGCCGATTGTAATTGCGTATCAGTCGTGGAACTATCTTGTCTTCAAAAAGAAGATCGATCCGGCCGATATAAAGCGAGGTGGGGTGTACTAAGGATGGTATTGATGCGGCAGAAGGGTGGATCACCAGTCTCTGCCGCAGGTTATTTCTTCTTCGCGGCTTCCCTTATGATGGCCTGACCGATTACGTTTCTCTGGATCTGGTTTGTGCCTTCATAAATCTGAAGTATTTTTGCGTCCCGCATCATCTTTTCAACCGGATATTCTTTCATGTAACCCGATCCGCCCATGACCTGCAATGCATTTGTTGTAACGCGCATTCCCAGATCAGTTGCAAAGGTCTTGGCGCAGGCTGACTCTCTTGAAACGTCCTTGGCCCCGCTATCGATGAAACGGGCAACCGAGTAGATCAGTGCCCTGGCAGCCTCGATTTCGATAGCCATGTCAGCCAGCATGTGCTGAACTGCCTGAAAGCTTATTACCGGATGGCCGAACTGAACGCGCTGGCGGGCGAATTTGACTGCTTCATCAAATGCGCCCTGAGCAACGCCCAACCCCTGCGCACCAACGCCTGTGCGCGAGGCATCGAGAGTTTTCATCGCGACGATGAAGCCCATGCCCTCTTTGCCGAGGATGTTCTCTTTGGGTATGCGGCAATTGTCGAATATCAGTTCGGTAGTGATGGAGCAACGTATGCCCATCTTGTTCTCTTTCTTGCCGAAGCTGAAGCCCGGCGTGCCTTTTTCCACTATGAATGCGGACGCGCCGCGCGGTCCTTTGGATTTATCGGTAATCGCGATTACTGAATAGATGTCTGCAACGCTGCCATTGGTTATCCACTGTTTAGTCCCGTTCAGAACGTAATAATCTCCCTCCAGCTTGGCAGTGGTCTGGATCCCGCTTGCATCGCTGCCGGCGTTGGCTTCGGTAAGGCCGAAAGCTACCAGTCTCTTGCCTGCGGCGATATCAGAAAGATATTTCTTTTTCTGTTCATCGGTGCCGAAAAGCAGTATCGGGAATGTTCCCAGCGCGTTGGCGGCATAGGAGGTCGATACGCCGACGCATGCCTTTGAGAGCTCTTCAACCGCAATGCAAAGTTCAAGGCAACCTTTTCCGAGTCCTCCGTATTCTTCCGGAATGAAGAGGCCCAGCATGTCAGACTGAGCAAGCACTTTTATTATCTCCCAGGGGAACTCTCCAGTCTCGTCAAGTTCAGCTCTGACCGGAACAATCTTCTCCTCTGCGATCTGCGCCGCGAGGTCCCGTATCATTTGCTGTTCTTCAGTCAAGAAATAATCCATCGAAAATTCCCTCCGTAACCAAATAAATAGCGATCTGCCTATCCGCTGATGTCGATATCCTCTGCGAGGAGATGTGAAGACTTAATATTACCATAAAAGCGTGATTCATCACCAATCATGACTATACTGCCGAAAAGTTTGAGAATGTTGCCTGAAATCACCGCTTCCTTGATCGGGCGCGCCAATGTCCCGCCTTCGATCTTGAGGCCTGTTACACCGACCGAATATTCTCCGGAAATCGGATTCGCAGTATGCATGCCCATCGTCTCGGTGACATATATACCATTATCCACCATACCGATCAGACCCGAAATATCCTTGCTGAACTCTTTAGAAGTCGGCGCAAGAAAAATGTTGCCCGGACCGACGCCTGGAAGTCCGGTAAAGCCGCCCCTGACTGCATTGCCGGTAGATGCAACATTGTCCTTCCGCGCATTATATGTATTATAAATGAAGCCCCTCAGAACACCTTTTTCAATAAGCGTTTTCTCTGTTGTGGCTACTCCCTCCGCATCCACCGGACGGCTGCCCAACTTGCCTGCCAGAATGCCGCTGTCAACAAGATTCAGCCTTGGGCTTATCACGCTTTCGCCTATTTTTCCTGCAAGCATGGATTTTCTCTTCCGGACTGCATCCGATGACAGGGCCGAGGCAAGTATTCCTATGAATTCCGCGGCCACAGCCGAATCCAGGAGTACGAAGCCCCTTAGGGGCGCCATCTTTTCGGCGCCGAGCATCTCTAACGCCCTGGATGCGGCTGTCCGCCCTATGAGTTCGACTGTCATGTCACCCAGAAATCTGCTTCCCTGATAGTCCCATCCCATCTGGCTTTCGCCGCTTTGCTCTGCGACCGCCATGATGTGGGCTGAACAGGCGGAGGACGTGAATTCGAAATCTATTCCCTTTGAGTTCATTATCCTGGTCTGCCCAACGCTGAAACTGCCTGAAGCATTCCTGGTCTTTGTGATGCGTCGGTCGCTGTCGAGAGCCGCGCTCTCCATTGCAACGATCATATCCACGGCAGCGGTTTCCTCAAGCGACGATATCGAGGCATCATAGACTGAAACATCCGAAAAACCGGAGGGTGACGGCAATTCATTGGCATCGTCAGGCTCGGTAAATTTAGAAGCCTCTATAGCGCGGGCCGCCACGGCAGTCAGTTCGCCAGGGTCGGTCGAGTACGAGAAGCCCAGTCGTTTATCCTTGAATATCCTCAGCGAGTAACCTATGGTGTCGGACTTCTCCAGCGTATCGATGAGCCGGTCCTTTACTTCAACGCTGAGGTTGCGAGACAGGGTGGCATAGACTTCGGCTTCATCGGCGCCTCCGTCAAGGGCGATTTGCAGGAGCCGTTCGGCAAAACCGGTGTCGACCGGAGTTTTCCTCATTCTTCGGTGTAAGTCGCTGCCGCAGTCTCTGACTCCCAGACCGTTACCGATTTCAGTTCGACATTATAAGCGGCGACTTTTTCCTTCATGGATTCGAAGATCCATCGGGATATATTTTCAGAAGAGGGATTCACATTAGCAAACTGAGGTAGGTCGTTGAGGCATACATGATCAAGTGGACCTATAATTTCATTTGCCAGTTTCTTCAGGTCGGTGAAATCCATTGCCAGGCCTATTTTGTTGAGGCTGTGCGCGCGCACTACCACCTGGACCCTCCAGCTGTGGCCGTGCAGGTTTTCGCATTTGCCGTTATATTCGCGCAGCTGATGCGCAGAGGCGAATTTTGTCTCGATACTTAATGTATACATGCTGCATTCTCGGGCCGGCTCAGGCCTTCTTCTTGAATATCGCTATATACGGAAGATTTCTAAACCGGTTCTCATAGTCAAGCCCATAACCGACGACGAAGACGTTCGGTATGTCGAACCCCACATAATCAAGTTTGACATCTACTATGCGCCGTTCCTTCTTGTTCAGGAATGCACATATTTTAAGGCTTTGCGGGCTCTGCGAAAGAATCCTTTCCCGCAGGTAATTAAGCGATATACCTGTATCTATTATGTCGTCGATCAGGAGGACATCCTTGCCCCTGATATCTTCCCTGATATCGTAGTGGACTTTCACTTCTCCTGTAGAGGTTGTTTTAATATAGCTTGAAGCGACAATGAAATCGACAGTAACAGGCTGCTTGATGGATCGTACCAGGTCCGAGAAGAACATGAAGGAGCCCTTCAGAATGCCGATTGCAAGGACGTCTTTGCCCGTATAATCACGGGATATCCTGTCGGCGAGTTCGGCAACTTTGTTCTGGATCTGCTCTGCCGATAAAAACGGTTTTCCTATTATCAAGGGCGGACCTCCATAACTGAAATGGCTTATATATAATACCGATGTTTGAGGCTAATCTCAACCAATCGGAGCTGACGTGCGGGGGCGCAGATTTCACAACTCCAAAACTTGCAGCAGTTTTGGTAGTATAGGGATGATGCTGATAATCGGAGGTGCTTCCATGGAAATGAAAAGGCCCTTTTTTTATATGACAATTATTTTGACGATCCTATTTTTCTGCATTGTGTCATGCGCCCCAACAGAAGTGGTTCAGCCGCAGCGTGAGCCGGCAAGAATTGCGCTTGCGCTTGGCGGAGGCGCTGCACGAGGCTTCGCGCACATCGGCGTGCTGAAGGTGCTTGAGTCAAATCACATACCGATACACATGATTATCGGGACCAGCGCAGGCAGCTTCGTGGGAGGCCTCTATGCTTACGGCTTCAACGCATTTCAGATTCAGAAATTATCGCTCGAAATCCAGAGGGGCGATATTGCCGACTTCACTCTTCCTGACAACGGGTTTATCAAGGGAGATCTTCTCGAAGATTATGTGAACCGGATGGTGCGTAACACATCGATGGATAAAATGAGGACACCTTTCTACGCGGTCGCCACCGAATTGCCCGGCGGCAAGGAGACTGTTTTTGCCAGCGGAAACACCGGCAAGGCCATTCGCGCAAGCTGTTCCATCCCGGGTGTATTCCAGCCCGTGACCATAGGCGATAAGATGTATGTGGACGGAGGAGTTGTAAGCCCCGTGCCGGTTGACGCGGCCAGGAGGCTCGGTGCCAACGTTGTGATAGCCGTGGATATCTCATCCGACCTTGATACTGCGAAACCTTCAGGGACGATCGAGACGATATTGCAATCCATCAATATTATGAATTCCAAGATTTCCATAGGCCAGCTCTCCAAGGCAGATGTCGTTATCAGGCCTCTGGTCGGATACATTGGATCGGCTGATTTCGACAGGAGGAACGAAGCAATAATGGAAGGCGAGAAAGCGACACTGCAGGTCCTGCCCAGGATACAGGAGATCGTTGAGCAATTAAGGCAACAGGGGAGGTTGCGGTGATGAAAGGATTGCGCAGGGCTGGTTGTTTTTTAATCGTTACAATTGCATTCGCATTATTCGGATGTTCGGGACAGCAAGCCAAGGAATTATATGATACAGCCAGGCTGGAAGAGCTGCAGAACAACCCTGTGCATGCCGTCCAGCTTTATGAGCAGCTCATCGTCAGATATCCGTCGAGCGAATATGCGGTCAAAGCGAAGGAAAGAATCGACGAACTGAAGAAAAATAAATAGGCCTCGGCGACTGACGGCCTTTTGATATGGACAATCGGGCGCCCGAAAAAGACTCCAACCTCCCTTTTCCGCATTTCGCCATACTGAAGGCCTCTGCGGGCTCCGGCAAGACATATGCGCTTTCCCAGCGGTACGTGCAATTCCTCCTTTCGCGGCATATCTCTCGTAATGGGCTGAGGAATATCCTGGCCATGACGTTCTCTAACAATGCAGCAAAGGAGATGCGCAGCCGCATTCTGGGTTGGCTCAAGCGAATCGCCCTGGGTGAGGCCGAAGCCCTGAATGAGTTTTCCGGTTTGCTGGATTTGCCGCCTGAGGAAATCCGTTGCCGAGCCTTGGCGGTCACGGAAGAAATCCTGGAGCATTATGGCGATTTTCAGGTAAAGACCATAGACAGCTTTGCTGCTTCCCTGTTCCAGGCTGCGGCTGCGGAGTTCGGATTCGTGCCGGAGTTCGAGATTGTTCTGGACAGCAGCGAACTTACCGAATACGCCTTTCAAAAGTACCTCAGACGAGTAAGCGATGGAACGTCCGAGGATCTTCTCATCGACAGGATCGTAAGGACAATAGTCGAGCAAAGACGCGGGGAGGCCGCTTATGTCTGGGACCCTGCAGGCAAGCTGCTCGAAGAGATCCGTAGGCTGTCCGATCTCTGTTCATCGCGTGGCAAGACGGTCGCGGCAGGTCGCCAGAGCATCGCACTCGAAACAAGTGTAATGGAGTTGCGCTCCGCGATTGCTGAAATACAGTCCGTAATCGAGCTGTCTGGGTTGCAGGTCAGCAGGTCTTCCTCTTATTTCAGGTCCAACATGCCTGAGATTGCACGTCAGGGTCGTATAGCCGATCTGGTGGGAAAGCAGCTGAAGAGCCCTCCGGTAAATAAGCCGCGCAAGGCCGAGCACGATATCCAGGCAGCTTACGAGAAAGCGCTTACTTTATGGGAGCGAGTGCGCGAGATAGTATGTCTTGCTACTTTCTACTTTGCATATGCTTTTTATGAGCCTTACGCATCGGTCTTTCTCGCCTTCAGCGATGTGCTTGAGGAGACGAAGAGAAAGCAGGGACGTGTGTTCATTGGCGACATAAATAGTATGCTCGCGGCCCACCTGAACAGAATGAATGTGCCGGATATCTATTTCCGGATAGGAGAAAGCATACACCATTTTTTTATAGACGAATTTCAGGACACGTCCCCTGTTCAGTGGAAGGCGCTTCTGCCTCTGCTCGAAAACACAGTTGCAGAAAGGGGAAGCGTATTTCTGGTCGGCGACACAAAGCAGGCAATCTACGGGTTTCGGGACGCAGATTACAGGATTATGGCCGATGCCTGCCGCACGAATCCGTTCCCGTCGGCAACATGTCTGGTAAGGGACCTTACGGTAAACTACCGCAGCGCAGCGGCGATCGTGGAATTCAGCGATAAGATATTCAAAAAGATTGTTGCCGGCAATGAAATGTATCGCGAAGCCGCTGCCGCCAGCGGCCTTTTGGATTATGAGCAGAGACCTGTATCGTTGGACAAGCGGCCTGGCTACGTTTCGGTATCGATAGTTGAAGGATCAGAAGAGGGTAGCCAGGAGCGTCTGAAGCTGCTGGAAACTATCGAGGACCTGCGAAGGCGCAATTTCCGGTATGGAGACATTGCTGTTTTAACGCAGCGCAATGAAGACGCTATCAGGATAACAGGATGGCTGAATGAAAGGGGCATCGATTTCCTTTCTTTCAGCAGTCTGGACATTCGGCGACGGAGCGTTACTCAGGAAATACTGGCGCTTTTGCGTTTTCTTGATTCACCGATAGATTCACTTTCATTTGCAGCATTTATCCTCGGCGAAATCTTTTGCCGCGCAATTGCGCAGGCTGATTTGAAGATTGAGACTGAAAGCCTGCATGACTTCCTTGTTTCCGAACGGGGCGGTCGCGCAATGTATCGGGCTTTCGAGGCAAAATGGCCGGTCGTGTGGGAGAGGTTCTTCAGCAGGCTCGTTAAGTCAGTGGGCTATCTGCCGCTGTATGATCTGATTTCACAGATGTATCATGTCTTTGACCTGTTTGCGATTTACGGCGAAGAGGAGGCAACCCTGATGCGCCTGCTGGAGGCGGTAAAGGATTTCGAAGGCACGGGTTACAACAGCCTGGCGGCATTCCTGAAGTTTGCGGATACTGAAGAGGGCGTTGCATCGGAGTGGCAAATGACGGTCCCCGCCGGCCAGGATGCTGTAAGGGTTATGACTATCCATAAGGCGAAAGGGCTGGATTTTCCGGCAACCATAGTAGTTCTTCATGAGAACCGGCATGCAGGAGTCGGGGCGGTAATTGACGAAAGCGAAGAGGAAATGCAACTCCTGAGAATAGACAGGGAAATGGCCGAATGCAACGAATCCCTCGGCGAGAAATATGCCGGGTCGCAGTTGAAGGAAAAGGTAAGCAGTCTGAACATGCTGTATGTGGGTCTCACCCGCGCTCGCGATGAGCTTTATGTAATAGCCGTCTGTGATAATGCCGGTGCACCGCGTTATCCGGTGACTCTCTTTTACGGGATCGATAATGAAATGGGTCAGAGGAACCCCGATCGGCCTGCGTGTGCTGTAACTGGAGACGCGCTTGTTCTCGAACATAGAAGCGGCAGTGCTCCTGAGATTGAGTCGTCTGAAAGGATGCTGCGGCTTCGGGAGCGTCGCCGTGGGGAAATATTCCATCTAATATTGGCTGAGATAATCTTTCTTGATGGAGAGACCCGGCAGGTCGAAGAAACAATTGAGCGATTGAGAAAAAGCGGCAGAATCGCTATTTCGGAATATGTTGATGTCGTGGCTTTGAAGAATTTTCTCAACATTTCAGAGATCAGGCCGCTTTTTACATCACGGCCCGGCCGCCAGGTGTTCACCGAACACGAGATTGCAGACAGAAACGGAAGATTGTATCGAATCGACCGGTTGATTATCGACGATGACATGATTTCTCTTGTCGATTTCAAAGCGGGATTGGATGACGTGAATGAATTGCACCTGAACCAGGTGCATACCTATGCGCGGCTTTTGGAAGAGTGTTATCGCGGCAGCAGGATAGAGGCGATGCTCGCCTATATTGACCGCAGGGAGCTGAGGAGGGTTGTATGAAGGCCCGCATTCTGACTCCACGTCTCAGTCTTGTTGCTGAGGTTGCAGACGGTCTGGTTGCAGACGGCAGCGATTTTTCGTCTAATCTTGTGATCTTCCCGGGCAGGCGACCGGCGCACTTTCTGCGCAGGGAATTGGGGCAGCGGACGATGTCGGCGTTTATACCGCCGCAGATTCTGTCCATGGACGATTTCATAGACATGGTTTATAGCTGCGCTGAAAGTGATGATAAGATTATGGCAGACCTGGACGCAGTGGCATTGCTCTACGATATACATCTGGATATGGAAAAGCGCATCGGACGATCGAGCTTTACTTCACTTGACCTTTTCTTTCCAGTCGGGATGCAGCTTTTTCATGATCTGGAAGAGATGACTATTGAAGAGATTTCTCCTGACAAAGTCAAGGCTCTAGGACTTGAAACCGGGATAGTGATTCCTTCTGCATCCTGTGATGCAATGGCCGGTATCGCGGCCTATGCAGAACGGTTTTACGGCATGATCGGGCAGATCGGCAGATCTACCAGAGCAACACGTTATCGCGCGGTTGCGCGCAGCCTGCAAGGGGACTATTGCCGCAAATACAGCAGGATCATTCTTGCAGGTTTTTTTGCATTCACGGCAATGGAGCGCAAGATCGTGGCGGCACTGCAGGATCACCCATCATTTATATGTCTGTTCCAGGACGGGCCTTATATCGATGACATGTTGAAGGCTTATGGGATCGAGGCGGAGCGGACCGGCGCAGAGTGCTGCAAACCGGTGATTTCTCTGCTTGCCTGTCCGGATATTCATGGAGAGGTCTGTGCTCTGGGAGACCGGATCGAGGCATTGCGCAAGAACACGGCACCTGACGAACGAACGACCATAGTGCTGCCTTCTGCAGAGACCCTGTTCCCGCTGCTGAGACATACCTTTGCCGGATGGGATGAAAGAAGCTTCAATGTGACCGTGGGATATCCGCTTGTGCGTACGCCCATATTCGGTTTTTTCAAATCTCTGGCAGAACTGACAGGCTCCATTGACGGCGGGCGTCTGTATGTCCCGGCCTATACGGCTTTTGTTCTGCACCCTTATGCCAAAAATATCCGCTTTCAGGGAAGCGCGGAGATGACCAGAATCCTTTTCCATACAATTGAGGAAGAGTTGAGCAAGGATGCCGCGCCATCCTTTGTAACGCTTGAATCGCTTGATGGCAATGCCGGAATGCTAGCGAGGGCCGCCGACAGATTGCGCGGGGAGGGGCATGATGTAGATGCCCGGGCACTGGGGCTGCACCTGAAGGAAATGCATGCCAGGACAATACGTCCGTTTTTTTCGATAACCTCTGTGGGCGGTTTCGCCGAAATATGCATCGGGCTGATCGAGTACATTCATGATAATTCCACGGCGCAACTGCATCCGCTCTTTTATCCTTACGTTGAGGCGTTCATTGCTGCGCTTATGGACATTTGCAATTCATCGCTGCAAGGGCAGAGTTTCAGCGATATCTCCGGTTACTTCCTGTTTCTTGAACGCTATCTGAACAGGTGCTCCGTGCCGTTTGAGGGCACGCCTCTTCGCGGGCTTCAGGTCCTGGGCGCCCTTGAGACGAGGGGGCTGAAATTCGAGAAGATCTTTCTGCTTGACGCGAATGAAGATGTGATGCCGGCAAGCGGGCAGAACAATTCTTTCCTTCCCAACCGGGCGAGGGAGCTTCTTGGCATGCCGACGCAGAAAGACCGCGATCTGATGTCTCATTATCACTTCAGTATTATGATCGGGGCCGCCGACGAGGTCAATATTTTTTTCATCGAGAATGATCGTAAAGATAAATCGCGATTTGTTGAAAGACTTATCTGGGAAGAAGAGCAGATAAGCGGCCGGAGGCTCGGTGACGAGGCATATCAGAATATTCAATACAGGGTGCATCTTGCCGGTAAGCAGGCCGGGCCGGTAAGAAAAACGGAAGCTGTTATGCAGCGGCTCGCTTCATATGAATTCAGCGCATCTGCCCTGGACCGCTATATCTCATGCCCGTTGCATTTTTATTATCGGGATATTGTAGGGCTGATGCCAAGGGATGTGAACACCGGCGACGTGGAGAAAAGGGACATAGGAACAATAGTGCATGAGGCATTGAGGCGAATGCTCAGAGAAATCGGCGAACGCGAGCTTACTGCGAAAATACTGGATCGGGTGGATGTATACGGAATTGTAGAAGATATTTTCTACAGACGCTTCGGGGAGCGTCCATTTGGTGCGCCGTATCTTTTGATGAAGCAGGTGCAGCGGAGGCTTGAGTCATTTATCAGGGCGTATCTTGTCCCGTTGGCAGTTGGACATAAAGTCTCTGTTCTTACCTCCGAATCAAGTCTGAGGACTTCTTATAAGGGCCATGCAATCGCCGGCCGGCCTGATGCCGTTTTCAGCATAGACGGGCGTCGCACGATAATTGATTTCAAGACATCTGCTGTCAAGTCCTCATATTCAATCCTTTTCGACAAGCTTTTACTGGATGACCGCGAATCCTGGCAGCGTGCCATAGGGTCACTGCAGCTGCCTCTGTACCGAATTCTCTATTCCGCATCTTCGGGAGCGCCGGTTGCCGAAATAGACGCGATGTATCTCATGCTTGGCCTTACCCGCATCGATAATGCGATAGAACTGCGGCTGTTCTCTCACAGGGATGACACGGCAGCCGGAGGCGCTATGCTAAGCGAAGTGATCGGGCGGCTGCTGGACGAGATAAATGACCCTTCGGTGCCGTTTTCCGTAACCGCCACTGTTGCAAGAACCTGTGTATTCTGCGACTACGGGGCCTTCTGCGGGAGGCGCAGGGCGTGATTGCTGCCCTGTCATCGTGCGTGGTAAACTTGAATAGACCTAGACTGAGGAGGCTTTTATGGGAATTTTGCAGCCGACGTTGATGACACTGATCTTTCTTATAGTAATGACCGTTTACATTGTTTCCAATGCGATCAGGATACTCAAGGAGTACGAAAGAGGGGTGGTATTCAGGCTCGGAAGGATAATCCCGGTGAAGGGGCCCGGGCTGGTGCTCATCTGGCCGGTCATTGACAAGCTTGTAAAGGTGAGCCTCCGCACAGTAACAATGGATGTCCCGCCGCAAGACATCATAACCAGGGACAACATAACCGTCAAGGTCAATGCGGTAATATATTTCAGGCCTCTTGACCCCATAAAGGCCGTGACCGAGGTGGAGGACTTCTATTACGCTACGTCACAGATCGCTCAGACAACTCTGAGGAGCATTCTGGGTCAGAGCCAGCTGGATGACCTTCTGACTAACAGGGAGCAGCTGAACGCTGAACTTCAGAAGGTGATAGACACGCAGACTGAACCGTGGGGGGTGAAGGTTTCAGCCGTTGAGGTGAAGAATGTGGATCTTCCTCAGGAGATGCTCAGGGCCATTGCAAGGCAGGCGGAGGCTGAAAGAGAGAGAAGGGCCAAGGTTATTCACGCGGAGGGCGAACTGCAGGCAGCTCAGAAGCTGGCTGATGCGGCTAAGATCATATCGTCGGAATCATCCACGCTGCAGCTCAGGTTTCTGCAGACCCTGACGGAAATATCGACCGAAAAGAACTCGACCATCATCTTTCCTGTTCCGATAGATCTTATCAAGCCTTTCTTGAGAGAAGGGAATAAAGCTGACTGAATCTGAGGAATCAAAAACGGGACAATCAGGCGCTACAGATAGATCCAGGGCTAAGGCTCATGTCTGGCTGCGACTGATAGTCCTCTTTATTATCGTCGGTGGCCTAAGCTGGATAATTTATGCCAGCGGCCTGTGGGAATTTTTCACTAACCGCCAGAAGGTCGTGAACTTCCTCAATTCACTGGGTCCATTCGCTGTTGTCGGATTCATAGCCCTTCAGGTCCTTCAGGTAATTATCGCGCCGATACCGGGCGAAGTGACCGGGCTTATCGGCGGTTATATGTATGGGGCGGTCATGGGAGTCATATGGTCCACCATTGGGTTGACGATCGGATCATATGCCGCTTTTGCGCTTGCCAGGGTCTTCGGACGGCCTTTTGTAGAAAGGTTTGTGGACAAGTCAATCATGCGGAGATTCGATTATCTTCTGCATCACAAGGGTGCATTTCTCGTCTTTCTGCTGTTTCTTATACCCGGCACGCCAAAGGACTATCTATGTTATATTCTCGGGCTTGGCCATCTTACCACAACCGAATTTCTGGTCATAGGCGGCGTAGGCAGGCTTTTCGGCACTATCCTTCTGACCGTGGGAGGAGACTTTATAAGGCATCATCGCTACGGGGATTTTTCACTTCTTGCGGCGATTACCATACTGGTAATTCTGACTGCCATGCTCTTTAAGTCACGACTGGAAAGGCTTTTCAGGCTGTGGCATATCATTTCATACAGGAAAAATAAGTCGGGTCAAGGCAGAAAATCCAGGGACCGACAGAAAATGTAAGACCGCTGGTAATGCCTGCTTACAGCTTCAAGAGCGCTGAACCCCATGTAAGCCCCGCGCCGAATGCCTCCAGCAGGACATAGTCTCCGTTCCTGAGTCTGCCGCAGCTTATCGCCTCATCCAGGGCTATCGGGATTGAAGCCGCAGAAGTATTTCCATATCTGTCGATGTTTATCATGATCTTGTCCATCGGTAGGTTCAGCCTCTTGGCAGTGGCCTGGATAATCCGGAGGTTAGCCTGGTGAGGAATCAATAGCGCAAGCTGCGACGCCTTGATCTTGTTCTTTTGTAGCGTCTCGACAGCAATGCCTTCCAGGGTTTTAACCGCGACCTTGAATGTTTCGTTGCCTTTCATTTTTGTATAATGAAGGCGCTTTTCAACCGTCTCTTTGGAGCAGGGCCTTCTTGAGCCGCCAGCAGGCACCTGTATGTAATCCCACAGACTTCCGTCAGACTTGATATCGACGGACATAATGCCGCTTCCATCTGTGGAAGGCCCAATGACTGCTGCGCCGGCCCCATCGCCGAATAGTACGCAGGTTGTACGGTCCTCCCAGTCGGTAAGCCTGGAGAGTGTCTCAACACCTACAAGCAATATCTTTTTGTAAGCGCCGGATTTAATGAAGCTCTGAGCAATAGAAAGACCGTAGATGAATCCGGAGCAGGCCGCAGCCAGATCGAATGCAGCAGCGTCCGTAGCGCCCAGACGGTCCTGAAGGATACAGGCGGTGGATGGAAAGGGCATATCTCCCGAAACCGTCGCCACCATGATTATATCAAGGTCCTTAGCTTTCAGTCCGGCTCTCTTGAGAGCGATCTTTGAGGCCTCATATGCCAAATCGGACGTGGCCTGCTGATTGTCGGCGATCCGGCGCTCCCTTATGCCGGTCCGCTCAACGATCCATTCGTCGGACGTATCCACTCGTTTCGCAAGGTCCCGATTGGTGACGATGTTGTCCGGCACATAAGACCCTGTGGAAAGTATCTTAGCCTTTATCATGTGCGTTGTTTCTTTCGGCAGCGGCTGCCAGTGAGTTCGAGATGTTCTCGTGTACCCGGTGTTTGGCCATTTCTGCGGCAACCTTTATTGCGTTCTTGAGGGCGCGGGCTGATGAGCGCCCGTGGCTTATTATGCATGTGCCGTTGATTCCAAGCAGAGGCGCGCCGCCGTATTCATCGTAGTCCGTCCTTTTCTTGAAATTTCTGATGGCGGGTTTGATCATCAGATAACCGATTTTGCCGGTAGTCACATTCGCGATCTCGCGCTTGAGCATTTTAATGATAGTGTCGGCAAGACCCTCGCTGGTCTTCAGGACTATATTGCCTATGAAGCCGTCACACACTATCACGTCGGCACGGCCCGCAAAGACGTCTTTTCCTTCGATGTTTCCCTTGAAGTTAAGGCCCTTGGCGGCTTTCAGCAGCTTGAAGGATTCCTTTGTAAGCTCATTGCCTTTTGTGTCTTCTTCGCCGATACTGAGGAGCGCAACCCTCGGGGCCGGCTCATTGAATATGGCTTTGTAATAGGAATGGCCCATGAATGCGAATTCCAGCAGGTTTTCAGGTTTGCAGTCGACATTTGCCCCGGCATCGAGCAGGACAAAATAGCCGGTAAGCGATGGCATGATTGTGGCGATTGCAGGCCGGTCAACGCCGGGCACCTTTCCAAGCAGGAAAAGGGCCATGGCCATGGCTACGCCGGAATGACCGGCGCTGACGGCAGCATCTGCCTGGCCTTTTCTGACCAGTTCGACAGCCTTGCGAACTGAAGAATCCTTTTTCTTTCTGAGGACCGCCACGGGCGACTCGTCCATGCCGGCCACTTCAGAAGCATGATGGATTGAAATCCTGCCCGAAGGATATTTCTTGCCGCTTAGAACGTCGGTTATGCGATCCCTGTCCCCTACAAGGACGACCTCGACATCATATTCGCTGACCGCTTCTATGGCACCTGCAACCGTAACTTCAGGCGCATAGTCCCCGCCCATAGCGTCGAGGGCAATCTTCATGGTTATTTGGAGACTACATCCAGTATCTTTTTACCGTTGTACGTCCCGCAAAGTATGCAGGCACGGTGAGGCACTTTCTTTTCCTTGCACTCGGGGCATTCAACCAGGCTGGGCTGAGCGCCTTTCCAGTTGGCCCTTCTTTTGTCTCTTCTTGACCTTGAGTGTCTGTGCGTCGGATTTGCCATTGTATTACTCCTTTCCTTGTTTTAATCTCTTCAGTACATCAAACCTGGGGTCGACCTCGTCTTTTTCACAGCGGCACCCTTCGACATTGAGTTCCGATCCGCATTTCGGGCAGAATCCCCTGCAATCCGGCGAGCAGAGGGGCTTCATCGGGAGGCTGAGCAATAGCTGTTCCCTCAGAAGGTCATCGGTATCTATCACATCGTCCCTGTAAAAAACCGTATCAAGCTCATCACCTTTCAATTCGTGCTGCTCGGATTTGGCAATGTCTTTAGCGGGATGATATACAACATTAACCTGAGAAGACAGACGCATCGGAAAATGCGTCAGGCAGCGTGCGCACTGCAGATCTGCATCGCCGCTCAAGGCCCCTTTTGCAATGACATTTTCTCCAACCTTGTCCAGCCGCAGAACAGCGGTGACAGGCGATGTCAGAGAGACGGCGTCGGTCTTAACGTCATCCTTCAGGTTGAGTTCAAGCCCCTCTTCGGGTATTTCAGATACAATAATTTTCATAAGCCTATAAATGGAAGTTATTATTATAATTTCTAAATCAGGGACTTGTCAACGCGAACAGCAGAGATAAAAGCTTGCGTCGCAACGGCCGGAAAGATCATTTCAAGCGTATTACAGAATAGTCCGCCAGTGCCGACGTCAATTCCTTGATCGAAATGCCTCTCTTTTCCGATATTGCCCTCAAGTCTTCGTATTCCGGGGTTACAGTTGTAACCTTTCCTTTTCTAATAGATACCTTAAATCTGACAATACCATATTTCGTACGAACCGCCTTTATCTCTCTGCTCAGGATCTTCCGGTCTGCCCGATAGTAGCGGATGCCGATCGTAGTCGTGTCTGCAAACAGTATATCCGACATCTTATCAAGATCTGACTCTCTCGTTATGCAGGTTACCTTTACCGCCGGACGCCCTTTCTTCATGATGATATTTTCCAGGAAGACGTCAAGGGCCCCTGCTGACAGCAGTTTGCTCATGACGGCCTCATAATGCTGAGGGTTCATGTCGTCGATATTCGTTTCAATCACAACAACGCTGTCATTTAAATCCAGGTCTTGTCCGGCAGTGTCAGCTTCCCCTGTAATCAATCTGAGCACGTTCGGCATCTCCTGGAAATCCTTGTTGCCCGCCCCATATCCGATTCTGGAGATTATCATTCGCGGCATTGATTCAGATGTTTCAGATAATGCTTTCAGAAGTACTGACCCCGTCGGGGTAGCGAGTTCAAAAGGGATGTTCGACGCATATGCCGGACGCCCTTTCAGGATTTCCAACGTCGCTGGAGCAGGCACGGGAAGCAGTCCATGGGCCGTCCTGACGGTGCCGCTTCCGAGATTGACCGCTGAGGAATAGACCCTTTCGACACCGAGCAGCTTCAGGCCGATTAATGTGCCGAATATGTCGACGATACAATCTACAGCACCCAGTTCGTGCAGGTGCACCTTGTCGAAAGGCCTGTCATGGACTTTTCCCTCAGCTTCAAAAAGCAGTCTGAAGATGTCGAGACCTTTACGCTTTACGGAGTCTTCCAACGCTGATGCACCGATCAGGCGTTTCACATCCTGCCATCTTCGGGCCTGGTTGTGTTCCTTTTTTCGGAGTATCACATCGACCTTTGCAGCTGAAACGCCGCATCTCGTGGTTCGACTGGATAAAAGTTTATAACCGGTAACGGGAATATTTTTCAGCGCCCGTTTTATTTCGGCAAGATCGGCCCCGGCATCCACCAATGCGCCCAAAAACATGTCCCCGCTGATACCCGAAGCGCAATCTAGATACGCTATCTTCATGCGGATATTTTACATGCAATCTGCAAAAGTTTGATAGCTTCCGGTAGTAAAGTGCCGTTAGCCGTTGACTTTTTAGAGGGCGCGAATATACTTTTAAATGGTTATGCAGATAGTCTCGGAAAAGAAGGTCGGCAATGGCATGCTGCGACTCGTGCTCGGCGATATTACGGAGCGCGATGTAGACGCAATAGTGAACGCAGCCAACAAGCACCTGCAGCATGGAGGTGGGGTTGCCGGCGCTATCGTCAAAAAGGGCGGCTCAATTATACAGGAGGAGAGCGACCGAATTGGATATGTTCCGACTGGAAACGCGGTCATGACGAGCGGCGGCAAGCTCAAGGCCAGATATGTGATACACGCGGTCGGTCCCCGCATGGGAGAAGGCGACGAGGAGATGAAGCTTAAGCGCGCCGCTCAGCAAACCATGAAATTGGCTTCTGAGCGCGCCTTGCAGAGCATATCCATGCCTGCCATCAGTTCGGGTATTTTCGGCTTTCCCAAAGACAGGTGTGCCGCGATCCTGGTGGGCGAGGCCGCCAGATTTCTTCAAAAGGATCAATCATCTTCGCTCAGCACTATTGAATTCTGCATATTCGATGAAGAGACACTTGCATTTTTCAGACAGGAATTTGATAAAATAGCTGTTCATTGACGCCGGGATAGCACAGTGGTAGTGCAGCTGATTCGTAATCAGCAGGTCGTCGGTTCAAATCCGATTCCCGGCTTAGATAAAAAGATCAGGGATATCA
>Ga0187786_10000048_pt1 | contig 37006 bp, 39 predicted proteins | sample 0815_BV2_10_20_M_FD_132449 | JGI IMG/M metagenome (GOLD analysis project Ga0187786, IMG submission 132449) | Tropical peat soil microbial communities from peatlands in Department of Meta, Colombia - 0815_BV2_10_20_MG | ecosystem: Environmental > Terrestrial > Soil > Wetlands > Peat | place...
CCGTTGCCGATGGCGCATCGCGTCCCTTTGTGGAGGATTCCGGAGGGGATGAGATGAAGCACATACTTCTCATTGTCGATGACCACTGTGTGCCCGGCGTTGTTGCCGCCCTGATAGCGAGCGACGAAATCAGCCTTTTGTGTAAGGACATCGACTATTTTGCCTTTTCCTTCATCGCCCCACTGGGCGCCGACGATGACTACTGTTGACATTGCATACCTCGCGAATAAGTTATTCTTTCCATAACGCAGAAGCCCCCGCAGGCAGATCGAAACTTGCGGGGACTTTTCAAGTTTTACATGTTTATTACTTTTACGTCCAGGATATTGGGCAGCTTGCGGATCTCTTCCAATATCTTATCATTCACAGGGGAATCGATATTTACCACCGAGATCGCCATGCCCCCGGCCTGTTCTCTGCCGAAATGCATGCGGGCGATATTTATCTTGTTCTTGCCCATGATCGTGCCGATATTGCCTATTACGCCGGGCTTGTCATTATTGTGCATGAAGAGCATGTTGCCCTCTGGTATAATCTCGACGTTGAAACTGTCGATCCTGACGATCCAGGGTTCTTTTTTGCTGAAAAGCGTGCCGGATACGCTGACCGACTTCCTGGGCGATTTCACCGTAAGGGTGATCAGGCTCTGATAGTCGCCGGAATCCTTGCTCTTGGTCTCTTTTACCTCGATACCGCGTTCCTTTGCTATAAACGGGGCGTTGACAAAGTTGACCGTTTCTTCAAGTATCGGCGAGAGAAGGCCCTTTATGGCCGCGATGGTGATTGATGAAGAATTCAGGTTTGCAACCTCTCCGAGATATTCTATTGTGAGCCCTGTGATACCGCCCTCAAACATCTGCGAGGCGAAGGAGCCGATTTTTTCTGCCAGCGTGATATACGGCTGTAGGGTTGCTGCCTGGTCCGCCGGGATCGAAGGGAAATTGACTGCATTGCGAATGGTTCCGTGCACAAGATAATCCACGATTTGTTCAGCGACGGCGATGGCGACATTGGTCTGGGCCTCTTCGGTCGATGCGCCGAGGTGCGGCGTGCAGACGACCTTTTCGTGGCCTACCAGAGGGTTGTCAACCGGAGGCTCAACCTCGAAGACATCCAGGGCAGCCGCGCCTACCTGTCCGCTGTTGAGTGCGTCGAGCAGGTCCTTTTCGTTTATAATTCCGCCACGTGCGCAGTTTATAAGCACGACCCCCTTCTTGCAGGTTTTCATTGTTTCGGCGTTAAAGAGGCCTTTCGTCTCCGCAGTCAGGGGCGTGTGCACGGTAATGAAATCTGCGCGCTTCATTATATCGGAGATCTCGCCTTTTGCTATGCCCATCTCCGCGGCCTTCTCTTCGTTCAGGAACGGGTCATAAGCGATAACCTGCATCCCCAGGCCCTGCGCGCGCTTTGCCACTTCGCCGCCGATCTTGCCCAGCCCGATTATGCCGAGGGTTTTATTGAAAAGCTCGATGCCCATGAATTTCTTCTTTTCCCACTTGCCCGCGGCCATGGAAGCATTGGCCTGTGCGATCCTGCGAGCAGCGGCAAACATCATTGCCAGCGTGTGCTCAGCGGTGGTTACGGTGTTGCCGCCCGGCGTGTTCATGACGACTATTCCCTTTTTGGACGCAGCGACCTTGTCTACATTGTCCAGGCCCGAGCCCGCGCGCCCTACTACTTTAAGTTGTGATGCAGATTCGATGATCTCTGCTGTCACCTTGGTGGCGCTTCGGATTACGAGGCCGGAATATTCGCCGATGATCGCTTTCAGTTCCTCCGGCTTCAGGCCGGTCTTGATATCGACCTCCAGGCCGGCTGCCTTCAGGATTTCTACGCATTTCGACGAAATGTTGTCGCTGATCAGCACTTTCTTCATTCTTGAGTCTCCTTCGATAGGTTAACCCGCCGCAGTACCATCATGGATAGATCGGTCCCCTGCGGTCGGCGTTACGGAAATGCGGTTACTTCATCAGAATTTCCTGCGCGACAGCCACGCCGGTCCCGAGTTTGACAGGATATCCCAGGTCCTTAAGGACCATCTCGATGGCCGCGATGCCGGTGATGACATCAAAAGTATCGGCATAGCCCAGGTGCGCGAGCCTGAATATCTTGCCCTTGGCCTTGTCCTGCCCTCCTGCACCTGTGATGCCGTATTTCTCGCGTAGATTCTTATATATCTGCTGGCCGTCAATTCCTTGAGGTGCTTCGATGGCTGTAACCGAGTTGCTCGGGGACTCTTTGGAATAGATTCCGCAGCCTATGGCCTTCACCGCCTCGCGCGTTGCATGTGCCAGTGTTGCATGGCGCTTGAAAACATTTTCGAGCCCTTCTTTCTGGAGCATCTTTACAGCCTCATTCAGGCCGATGATCAGGGTGACGGCTGAAGTGAAGTTAGTCTGATTCTTGGCGAGACTCTCGCGTTCTTTCTTGAAGTTGAAATAGAACCTCGGCATCTTTGACGCCTCATTTCTCTTCCAGGCCTTGTCGCTGACGCTGACAAAGGAAAGGCCGGGAGGCAGCATGAGGCCTTTCTGTGAACCGCCGATCATCACGTCGATACCCCATTCGTCGGTCTTGATGTCCTGCGCCACCAGGGCGCTGATGGCATCGACCACAAAGAGGGTGTCAGGATAATTCCTTACAACCTTGGCGAGTCCTTCGATATCGTGATATACGCCGGTCGAGGTTTCAGTGGCCTGGACGAATACTCCCTTGATAGAAGGGTCTTTTTTCAGGGCAGCCTCAACAGCAGCAGGCTTGATTGAATATCCCCACTCCACGACGATCTCTTCGATTTTCAGCCCGTATGCCTGGCAGATCTTCGTCCACCTCTCTCCGAACTTTCCGCCGTTTACGACTACGACCTTGTCTCCGGGATTGAAGAAGTTGTTGACCGACCCGACCATGCCCCCCGTTCCGGTAGAGCAAATGATGAGGACATCATTCTTGGTCTGGAAGAGCCACTGCAGACCTTTTTTAGCTGCATCCAGCACGGGCAGGAAATCAGGCGAGCGGTGATGTATCATCGGCATCGCCATAGAAAGAAGGACCTCTGCAGGGACCGGCGTCGGCCCAGGGGCTAGTAGATATCTCTTCAACATAAACTACCTCCAAACTTTCTTGAGTTACGTTACGCTTATCGCAAGATTGTATAATAATACAAACCTTCTGTCTTTGAAAAGACTGCGATAAAGGAGTAAAATAGCGGGCGAGGCCTGTGAAGAATCAGGAAAGAGTAAGCATGTCTCGAAGTCTTTGCGATGCAATGGATTATTTAATATTTTCACGGGAGCAATTATTATGGACAAAAAGGAGCTTCTCTCAAGCCTGCCCTCGGTTGACGAGATCGCAAAATCGAAGGAGGGCGCCGAGTGGCAGCAGAAATATCCGCGGGTGTATGTTCTGCGCGCCATACGCGAGACTATCCAGCGTCGCCGCGAGTCGATCCTTGCAGGCGGACAGGTCACTGGCGGAAGCAACGGTCTTATCGCTGAAATCCTGACAAGGATTGAAAGGCTTTCTTTATTCAACCTGCGTCGGGTTATTAATGCCACAGGCATTGTAGTTCATACTAACCTTGGCAGGTCTGTCCTGTCCGAAGAACTTATGCGGCAGGTTTCAGACATAGCCTCGGGATATTCGAACCTGGAGTATGATATTGACAAGGGCGCAAGAGGCAAGCGCTATTCTCATATTCAGGGATTGCTTAAGGAAATTACGGGGGCAGAGGATGGCATAGCTGTAAATAACAATGCGGCCGCTGTTCTTGTCTGCCTGTCGGCATTGGCTAAAGAGAGAGAAGTCATTGTTTCCAGGGGAGAATTGGTTGAGATCGGCGGCTCCTTCCGGATTCCCGACGTCATGGCGATGAGCGGGGCCATATTAAAGGAAGTCGGAACGACCAACAAAACACACCCGTATGACTATGAGCAAGCGGTTTCTGAAAATACCGCGCTCATGCTAAAGGTGCATCAGTCTAACTTCAGGATGGTAGGGTTTACGAAAACGCTGTCTGTCGAAGAGATGGTCGGTCTTGGAAGGAAGCACAATGTGCCGGTCATGTTCGACCTGGGCAGCGGATGCCTTGTCGATCTTAAGCCGTATGGCATACACATAGAGCCGACTGTACAGGAGGTTCTTAAAGCTGGATGCGATATCGTTACTTTCAGCGGCGACAAGCTGCTTGGCGGGCCGCAGGCCGGGATAATTGTCGGCAAGAGAGAACTTATTGAAAAAATAGCAAAAAATCCATTAATGAGGGCTGTCAGGGTCGATAAGATGACGCTTGCGGCCCTGGAGATTACGCTGCGGTGTTATCTGGATGAGGGGGTTGCAAAGGAGAAGATTCCAACGGTTTCAATGCTGCTTCAGGGGCCTGAGGAGATACGGGCGAGGGCTAAAAAAATCGCCAGGATGCTCAGGGCCAGCCTGGGAGCGAACGAGAAAATGGCATCGGTGAAGGTTGCAGAAGACGAGTCGCAGTCGGGCGGTGGCGCACTTGCGGAGATCCCTTTCATGACTTATGCGGTCTCTTTGGTTACGGCTGCAATGTCGGTAAATGACCTTGAGACGAGGTTGAGGCTTGGAACACCGCATGTGATAGCCAGAATAAGGGATGATGCATTGATACTGGATGCAAGGACTGTGAGGGATAATGAGGTTGGGCAGCTGGTGGAGGCGGTGAAAGCGGCTTTGGGATAGGTCGATTTCTTGGGTTGGTTTTGCCTTGAAGCATCCTTTTTCGCGCGCTGAATTAGACCTTGTATGTTGTGACAGGGCTTCATTCGAAGAGAAACACCGGATTCGATTAAAGGCTTGCTTTGCCTGTTCCGCGGACGTGAGAACCCAGACAGCGCGCTTCAACCAGGATACTCAAGCGAAACGTGTCAGCTTGTTGGCAGATTGAATCATGCGGTTCCACGTGGAACATCTGAAATTTATATATAATTATGTATGGCGGTAACAAGAAAATGACTTTTGTCGTTGTCGGGTTAGGAGCATTGGGGACGACCTTTGCGATTCTTCTGAAGAAGGCCGGGCATAAGGTATTTGCTCTAGTCAAGGAAAGGCAGCTTGCTGCCCTCTCGACCTGCAAAGTCGGCATCACAGGCATCTGGGGCGAGCATGAAGCAGTGCTGGACGGCATTTACTCCGGTGTCGAACCATTGATGGGGCAGTGCGTCGATATCATTATCCTGACGGTGAAGTCATTTGACACCAGGCAGGCTGTCTCGATGATAGTCCCATTGGTCGGGCGCGATGTAATTGTAATGTCTGCGCAGAATGGATACGGTAATTATGAAACAGTAGCTCAGTTGGTCGGAAAGGAGCATGCGCTTCTGGCGAGGATCATTTTCGGTGCAAAGCTTCTAAGCCATGGAAGGGCAGAGGTCACCGTGATCGCCGACAAGGTGCGCATAGGCCAGCCCGAAGGTGCCGTTGCCGATGAGATTATAGTCCGCCTTGCATCGGAAATTGACAGGGCGGGCATCCCGACCGCTTACGCTGCTGACGTCAATGAGATTCTCTGGGACAAGATCCTCTATAATTGCGCGCTGAATCCGCTTGGGGCCCTGCTTGAATGCAATTATGGGGCGCTCGCTGAATATGCCGACGCGCGAGATGTCATGAATGGCATCATCAGGGAGATTTTCGAGGTTGCCAGGGCGCATTCGATAATGCTGCACTGGGACGCTCCCGACGACTATATGAAGCATTTTTATGGAAAGCTTGTGCCGCCGACAAAGGAGCATTATCCGTCCATGTATTATGATTTAAAGGCTGGAAAACGGTTGGAAATAGATGCCTTGAATGGCGCCATCGTGAATCTCGGACTAAATAAAGGCGTCCCGGTGCCGGTCAACGAGACCGTTACCCGCCTGATAAGGGCTAAACAGGCAGTTTTGTTTGGCAGGTAGCGCAAGCCTTTTGTTCCACGTGGAACAGGCAAGATTTAAATTAAGATTGAGAGGTAATTATGAGCACGGTAAAGAAGGGTGACAAGGTTAAGCTGTCTTATCAACTCAGGCTGCAGAACGGGACGGTATTCGAGACATCCGGCACCCACGGGCCGCTGGTCTTCGTGGTCGGGGAGGGGGCTGTAATGCGGCCGCTTGAGGATGGCGTTATAGGCATGGCGGTCGGCGAGTCGAGGGCCATAAAGGTGCCGATCGAGCAGGGATACGGTCCCAGAAAGGAAGAGAGGATCTTCCAGATGCCGAAAACCAAGGCGCCTGCCGCTTACGAGGTCGGCAAGACGGTTACGCTATATCGTGCGGACGGCAAGGCCATGGAAGTGAAGATAATCGATCAGACTGAAGACGCCTTTGTCATAGACGGCAATCACCCTCTTGCAGGGCAGGATTTGACCTTTGAGGTTACGCTGGACTCAATAGGATAGCAAGCGGTGTTTTAATATTTCTTAGCTATCGAGTAATTGAATAGCCCATCAGATTGCCTTGCAGCAGTTCGTGTCCAGGGCAGCGTAATCCTGTGCCAATATTGACAAATCGGCAGGTTCAAATTAAAATAATAGCCATGTCATTGCTGCTCATTATTGGACATAATTAGACAATTATGAACTTAAGCGTAAAAGATGTTGCAAGACTTTTGAATGTTTCGGACAAGACTATCTATCGTATGATCCAGCACGAGACCATTCCTTGCTTCAGGATAGGCGGGCAGTGGCGATTCGACCGGAGGGAAATAGTCTCCTGGATGGAAGATACCAGGACATTTGCGCATAAGACCGATGTCAATAACACGTCCGGTGATGAAGAATCCATTTCTATTTCCGAATTTCTCGGACGGGGGGGCGTTTATCAGGAAATTGCCGCCGCAACCAAAGATGAGGCGATCCGGGCCAGTCTGGAGCGCATAAAGAGGCGAGTTCCCGATGTTGATATCAAACGCCTGTTTGCTTCGATCCTTGAAAGAGAGATATTATGCCCGACAGCGGTCGGTAACGGGATTGCACTGCCGCATCCGAGTTCCTTTCGTCAATTTACACGCTTTTCGTATATCGCCCTGTGCAGGCTGCAGAGGCCTATTCCCTTCGGTGCAATCGACAATGAAGACGTGGATACCCTCTTTTTCATATTTCCGAAAAGCGAGCGACGCTTTCTGCGTATTCAGGCAAAACTGCTCAGGTTGCTAAGGGACGAAGAAGTTATTGCGGCGATAAAACAGCTTCATATGTCAGACGATCTGTATGGCGGCGAAATATTGCGAGTCTTGGCTCAGAAGGAATCGCAGATTTTCGCACGGGTGTCGCCGTGATTCTCGATCCGATTTCGCTTGCCTGTTCAGCCATAGTATTGTTGCTGGCCACAGCGGCGGTTGCCGCGTTTTCAAGGAGGCATCAGGCTTTTCTCATCACACTCTCTTTTTCACTCTCAGCAGTTGCATCATTCCTGGTGGCCGCCGCCGGGGCGTGGTCGGTGGCAAACGGAATCGGAGATCAGGTAATCCTGGCTGTCGGATTACCTGATCTGCCTTTCCATCTTAGGCTCGACGCCCTTTCCGGCTTCTTTTTGACTGTTATCGGTCTTCTGTCGCTGTTTGTTTCTGTTTATTCCATCGGCTATGTTAAAGGGTATCTTGGCCATAGGCCGGTAACAAGCCTCGTAATCTTCTATTGCCTGTTCGTTGCCGGGATGCTGATGGTAGTGCTGGCCGACGACGCGCTGTGTTTTCTGGTGTCGTGGGAGATAATGGCGGCGGCTTCCTATTTCCTTGTAATTTTTGAAAATGAGAAGCCGGAGAATCGGAGGGCGGCCTTTTTATATCTTGTCGTCGCCCACATTGGAGCTATCGCAATCCTCCTGTCATTCGGCATTCTGGCAGGATTTGCCACAAAATCAGAAGATTTCATCGGGTATACATTCGATTCCATGAGGTTTGCTCAGCTGCCGATCGAATGGGCGACCGCCGCTTTTTTTCTGTCATTTTTCGGCTTTGCGGCAAAGGCCGGCGTTATTCCTCTGCACGTCTGGCTTCCCGAGGCCCATCCTGTTGCACCCTCGAATGTGTCGGCGCTTATGAGCGGTGTAATGCTCAAGACGGCCATTTACGGGATCGTAAGGGTTACGTTTGATTTAATCCATGTCTTCCCGGTCTGGTGGGGGGCCATTGTACTGATTCTTGGCCTTATATCGGCGGTTATGGGCGTTCTCTACGCCCTGATGCAGCATGACCTGAAGAGGCTGCTTGCATATCATTCGGTGGAAAACATAGGCATTATATTGATAGGAATCGGCCTTGCCATGATCTTCAAGTCATTCAATCTGCCCCTGCTGGCTGCCCTTGGCCTGATAGCCGGTCTTTATCATACTATGAACCATGCCATATTCAAAGGCTTGCTATTTATGGGGGCCGGGTCGGTTCTCCACTCGACAGGCGAGAGAAACATGGAGGAGATGGGCGGGCTTATTCACAAGATGCCCTGGACTGCCGCACTTTTCCTGATCGGCTGCGTATCGATCTCAGCTCTGCCGCCATTCAACGGGTTCGTTTCGGAGTGGCTGACGTTCCAGGCATTTCTACTGACTCCCGCCTTGCCCAATCCGCTCATACGTTTGTTGATTCCTTTGGGGGCGGCGTTGCTCGCTCTTACCGGAGCACTTGCCGCAGCCTGTTTTGTCAAGGCCTTCGGGGTTACATTTCTCGGTCACTGGCGGGGCCATCATCACCCCCATGTCCATGAAGCCGGCTGGTCTATGCGCATAGGGATGCTCCTGGCAGCCATCACATGTTTCTGTCTCGGTATTTTGCCTTCCGCCTTTATCTCATGGATGGACGTTATTGCGGAGCAGCTTACGGGCACGACGATAGCCTCATCGGCAGGACGGTACGGCTGGATGTGGCTTACGCCGGTGTCTTATGAGCGCGCATCATACTCGGGGTTCATCGTTTTTCTGGGTATCCTGACAGTTGTGGCCCTGACCTTCCTCATCCTTCACGTGAGGCCCAAAAATATCCACCGCGTGCCGATATGGGACTGCGGCTTCGAGAAGATTAATCAGAGGATGCAATACAATGCGACCTCTTTTTCAATGCCCATAAGGAGGATATTCGGCTACCTCTTCAGCATCAGGGAGCGGGTCGAGCTTGCTCCTCAGGCCGGTCACAAGGCGTTTCCGAAAAAGATTCACTATCACATCAGCATAAGGGACAGGTTTTGGGGGTTGCTTTACAAACCTGTTGTCGATGCGAGTTTCTGGGTGTCGAGAAAGGTCGGAAGGCTTCAGCAGGGCCGCGTCCAGGCATACCTGATATATTCGTTTGTAACAATTATAGTTCTGCTGGTATTTCTGAGATGACCACTATCCCTTATATTATAGAATTGCTGCAGGTAGCCGTCCTCCTTGGACTTGCCCCGGCGTTTGTAGGCTGGGTGCGCATGGTGAAATGCTGGACCCAGGGCCGCACATCGGCCGGGCTCCTGCAACCATACAGAGACCTTGCGAAGCTTTTTTCAAAAGAGATTCTTCTGGCTGAAAACGCATCCTGGATCTTCCGCTTTACCCCATATCTTGTTTTCGGCACGACTGTGTTGGCAGGCGGCATAATCCCGATACTTTCGATAGACCTGCCGTTGGCACCGACAGCAGATGTTATTGTTATAGTGGCGTTATTCGCCATCGCGCGCTTTTTTACCGCTCTTGCAGGCATGGATATAGGAACGGCGTTCGGGGGCATGGGATCGAGCCGCGAGATGATGATTGCGTCTCTTGCAGAACCGGCTATGCTCATGGCTATTTTCACCGTGTCGCTGGCAAACAGGTCTACGTCCCTGTCTGAAATAATACAGGTCATCTATAGCGGCCAATCGGTAATCAGGCCTTCGCTTGCCTTTGCCTTCCTTGCATTTGTATTGATAGCCCTTGCTGAAACGGGCCGGGTGCCGGTAGACAATCCGGCTACGCACCTTGAACTGACTATGGTGCATGAAGCCATGATCCTTGAATATTCAGGCAGGCACCTTGCGCTGATTGAATGGGCAGGTATGATGAAGCTGTTTCTTTTTACAAGCCTGGGCGTTGCAGCCTTTGCGCCCTGGGGAATTGCTGCAAGGGAGGAATTATCGGCTGTTCCACTTGCCTTAATGTATATGATTGTCAAACTGGGGGTTGTCGGCATCGCCATCGTCCTTATAGAAACCGGACTGGCGAAGATGAGATTATTCAGACTGACGGAGTTTCTGGGGGCTGCATTTCTTCTTGCAACCCTCGGCATGCTCGCATTTTTCATATTGGATTGATATGGAATTAACTACTGTTGCTCATATAAACAGCTTTTTGGCGGCCCTGGTTCTCCTTACAGCCTTCGGCATGCTTGTCCAGAAGAGAATCTATGGCCTGATTCATCTTTTCGCCTGGCAGGGACTCTTCCTCTCGCTGAATACGGCAATAGTCGGCTACGTTGCCGGCAAACACCACCTTTACATATCCTCGCTCCTGACACTCTCGCTGAAGGTAATTCTTCTGCCATATATACTTCATGTGCTGATCCATCGGTTAAAGATCCGGAAAGAGGTAGAGACGATTGTAAATATTCCGATGACAATGCTTATCGGGATTGCGCTTGTCATATTCTCCTATCATCTGACAGCCCCGGTCAGGGAACTGTCAACCTTGATAACCCGCTCTACCCTTGCAATCGCTCTTGCAACTGTAATGATCGGCTTGTTAATGATGATAACGAGGCGGCACGCTGTTACCCAGATCATAGGGTTTCTGGCCCTTGAAAACGGCCTGTTTTTTGCTGCAACCAGTGCGACTTACGGTATGCCGCTGGTCGTGGAACTGGGCGTTGCTCTAGATATTCTGATCGCCGCATTCATATTCGGAATATTCTTCTTTCACATTCACACAACGTTCGACAGTCTCGACGTCGAGCAGATGGCCCGCCTGAGGGAGGAGGACTAATGGTCAACACCAGCATAATGCTCCTTATATTGCTGGGGGTTCCTCTTGTGTGCGCAGCTGCGCTTGCCTTTACCGGAGACAGGAAGTTTGCGCCGGAGATAAATATTCTCTCTTCAGCTGCGACATTTGCAGCCGGACTCGGCCTTGCCGTTGAAGTCTATATGCAGGGGCCGATGCTGGCAGGAGGCAAATTTTTCTTTGTTGACGCTTTCAATGTCTATCTTGCCGTGCTGACATCATTTGTCTCGATGACAACGGCCATATTCAGCAGAAGGTATATGCGAAAGGAGAGGGAGCATGGACGCATAGGTCACAGGCACATGAGGTTTTACCACGCCATGTTCCAGTTGTTCATTTTTGCCATGCTGCTGTGCCTGCTTACAAATAATGTAGGCGTGCTGTGGATAGCGATGGAGCTTGCCACTCTTTCCACTGTCCTTCTAGTTTCTTTATACCGCACGCCGACAGCGATTGAAGCAGCGTGGAAATACTTTATTCTTTGCGGTGTCGGCATAGCGCAGGCCCTTTTCGGGACAGTGCTTTTGTATTTCGCCGCTGAGAAGGTTCTCGGAGAAGGCGGAGAGGCGCTCCTGTGGACCAACCTCAGCAGGGTTAGCGGACAGCTGGAGCCAACGGTGTTGTCTCTGGCGTTTGTTTTTCTCATGGTCGGCTATGGCACAAAGGTCGGTCTTGTGCCGCTCCACAACTGGCTCCCTGATGCGCATAGCGAGGGTCCGACGCCGATATCAGCCGTGCTGTCAGGCCTGCTTTTGAATATAGCGCTCTATGCACTTGTGAGATGCAAGGTTCTGGTCGATGGCTCCACACAGAGCCATCATGCCGGCGATATCATGATGGGCTTCGGCATCCTCTCCATCCTCGTAGCCGCCTTCTCGCTGCTAAGGCAGAAGGATATAAAGCGCATGTTTTCATATTCATCGATAGAACATATGGGTATTGCCACTTTTGCCTTCGGGCTCGGAGGCCAGCTGGCAACCTTTGGGGCCCTGCTGCACATGCTGGTCCACAGCCTTGCAAAATCCGCAATATTCTTCACCGTCGGTCATGCGTCGCAGATGCACAACACCCAGCAAATGGACAGGATCAGGGGATTGTTCAGAGGCAATCCTCTGGTCGGTTGGGGCCTGATGTTCGGCGTGCTGGCCATAGTTGGGATGCCGCCTTTCGGAATCTTCACCAGCGAGTTTCTTATCCTTACCGCAACGATAAAGGATGCCCCGCTCTGGACGCCTCTGCTTTTGCTCGGGCTCGGAGTGGCTTTTGCCGCGCTGCTTCGCAAGGTTCAGCCGATGGTGTCGGGCGAAATCCCTCCGAACCAGAAGTCGATGAGGGCTGCGCACCTGCCTGTGATGCTGCATATGGCGCTTGTGCTGATCATAGGTTTATATATTCCCGATTTTCTGAATCAATGGTTTCATACTGCCGTGGGGTTGCTGAAATGAGCGTACTGAAAGAAACTCTGATGAAGACCCTTCCTGAAGATGTAAGGTTTCGGGCGGGGCAATTCCCGGAAAAGGTTCCCATGTGCATCGTGCCGAGGGCCAAATTCGTAGAGGCCGGCAGGCTTCTGAAAAAGGCCTACGCTCTTTTGGCTGCCGAGTGGGCAACTGACGAAACCCCTTTTGTACGAGGCTATGGAATTTTTGCGTGCTACAGGTATGGCGGCGAGTATCTTATTGTCAAATCAGATGTCCCTCTTGATGACCCGGTATTTCCGAGTTTAACCAGGCACTTTGTCCCGGCATATCGCTTCGAGCGCCAGATCCGGAGCCTGTTCGGGCTTACCGCCGACAAGCATCCGGACCAGAGGCCGTGGATTAAATTCGAGGATTGGCCGGCAGATGCGTGGCCGCTTAGAAAGGATTTTGACGCTTCGAAGCGTTTGCCCAGAGTCAAAGGCGACTATGCATGGGCGAGGGCCGAAGGTGAAGGCATCTACGAGATCCCCGTTGGGCCGGTCCATGCAGGAATAATCGAGCCCGGCCACTTCAGGTTTCAGGCGGTCGGAGAGGCCGTCATAAATCTGGAAGAGAGATTGGGCTACGTCCACAAGGGCATTGAAAAAAGGTTCGAGGCGCTTCCCTGGTGCGATGCGCACAGACTGGCAGGACGCGTTTCCGGAGATACAACCGTGGCGCACAGTCTTGCTTACTGCATGGCGCTGGAATCGATGACCGGCTGTGCTGTCCCTGAGCGCGCGAACTGGCTTAGGGCGCTGCTGCTTGAGAGGGAGCGCATAGCGAACCATCTCGGAGATATCGGCGCTATTTGCAACGATGTTGCCTTTGCGTTCATGCTGTATCAGACGATGAGGCTGAAAGAGATTATCTTACGGACTAACCAGAAACTGTTCGGCCACCGGTTCATGATGGACAGAATAATTCCGGGGGGCGTGGCGGTGGACATAGACCAGGGCGGCATCAGGGAGATAGTGGACGAACTCGACTTGATAGCCAAAGAATTCGAGAGACTTGTCATTATAATGGATGAGAACTCCTCGCTTGAAGACAGGACGCGAAGTACGGGAGTTTTGCAGCCTGAAACAGCGCGGGAATTGGGCGTGGTCGGAATAGTCGCCAGAGCGAGCGGGCTGAACCTAGACTGTCGGATTCAGAACCCGTTCCCGCCATATGACCGGATCGATATGAACGCGCCCGTGTTGATAGCAGGCGATTGCCATGCGAGGGCATGGGTGCGGGTGGAGGAGGTGCGCGAGTCGATCCGCATTATTCGGGAGATAGCGGCTTCATTGCCTTCCGGGGAAATCGTTGCAGAGGTTGCGTCACCATGGCCAGATACATCCGGGTTTGCAGCAGTCGAGGGCTGGCGCGGCGAGATCATCTACTGGCTGCAGGCCGGTCCGAAAGGCGAGATCAGCCGCTGTATGGTCAGGGACCCTTCCAGCGTAAGCTGGCTCGGCCTAGAGCAGGCCATCCCCGGCAATATCGTCCCCGACTTTCCGCTTTGCAACAAGAGTTTCAATCAATCATATTCGGGGCATGATCTATGATCAGGATACTGCATCAGATATTCCGCGCGGGTATAGCAACAGAGCCGGTTCAGCCGGAACCCCATGCAGAGGTCCAGGCGATAGGGGCCGAGCTGAAGAAGGCAGTCTGGAAGCATTTCAACCGCAGCCTTACGGTCAGGCAGGTGGATGCCGGTTCGTGCAACGGTTGTGAACTCGAGATACATGCAATGAACAACGTGTTTTATAATTGCGAGCGATTCGGCATACACTTTACTGCCTCGCCGCGGTTTGCGGATGTCCTTTTGGTTACCGGACCAGTTACTCACAACATGGAGATAGCCCTCAGACGTACCTACGATGCGACGCCAGCGCCGAAACTTGTAGTGGCCGTTGGCGACTGCGGTTGCAACGGCGGCATTTTCGGAGAAACCTATGCCTCGCTGGGCGGGATCGACAAAGTTATCCCGGTAGATCTTGTAATACCAGGATGTCCGCCTGCGCCAATTGATCTGCTCAAGGGCCTTCTTCAGCTCATGGAGCAGATGGGCCGCAAAGCCTTTAAATAGAATCACCCTGCCGAGAGCATGAAAAGCCTGACCGCGACCAGTGCGAGGGCAACCGCCAGTACCCTGATGATTGTGTTCCCCTGGACCTTTGAAGAAAGCAGTGCCCCCAGTTGCGCTCCGACAAGAACTCCCAGTGCAAGGAAGATTGCCCGTGTCACGCCATGATGGAACGTGCCGGTTGCTATATGGACCAGGACCCCTACAAAGGTTACGATAGCGAGGATGAAATGCGATGTTGCTGTGGCCACATGTACCTGAAAGAGAAGTATGTCCGACAGGGCCGGGACATGTATAATGCCTCCACCTATACCTAAGAAGCTCGAAGCAAAACCAACGAAGATGCTTATCAGAATGCCCAGCATCAGCTTTGGCTTCGAGAGCTGGTGGGCAACATACGCATGGGCTTCCTTTTCCTGCGGCGTTTTAAAAAAGATGAAGATCGAGGCAACAAGCATCATTGACGCGAAAATGAGATCGAAGGTTCTTCGCGGCACATAATATGTAGTCAAGGCTCCGACGATTGCGCCCGGTATTGCCGCTGCGGCGAAGATCAGGCCGTATCTGTAGTTGATGCGCTTCATTCTGGCATAGGCGAGCGACCCCGAAAAGGCATTTGCAAAAGTGACTGCAAGAGAAATGCTTGTTATCGTGTCAGGACTGTCGTTAGGATAGAGAAGCAGCAGAACCGGCGTAAGTATGAAGCCACCGCCGGCGCCGATCAGAGTGCCGAATATGCCGACAAGAAAGCCGAAAAAGCTGAGCCATAAATGGTGCATCTGGAACGGTTCCCCTTCGGTAGGTTGATAATTAGGATAATAATAAGTTTGAGCACTTTTCGCAACGACAGTTTCCGAAACAGCGATACATGCTGACTCTCTGGCCGGCCATGCGGCATGATATACTGAGTACAATGAGCGAACAAAGAGAAGCTATATATAGCTGGTTCAAGATTATATCCACAGGCCTCTTGGCTGCCTTTTTCTGCGGGCTTTTTGTTCAAACGACCCACGGAGCTTTGCCTGCTGCACCGGCAGGCCGCAGCGAAGGCTCTGCTACTCAAAAAACCAGAATTGTGATCAAGAATATACGCATCGAAGACCCCATGGTTATAGTGAACATAAGGGGCAGCAAGAAATCTGAGAAGTCTGTCCTAGATCAGCTGCCCCAGGTTGCAAACGGCAATTTGAAGAACGGCATGTTCGAAATTATTATGAGTAAATCGCAGCGCACGATTATTGTGAAGAATGCCAATGCTTCAATTCGCGACTTCATCCCGGAGAAAGGAGGAAAGGCAGTCATCAGCGGGACGTTCAGCTATAAACAGGAGAATATGAAGAATGCGCTTGAACTGGATGCTTCTGCCTCTGCCGCCATGATTCGCAAAGACCCGCTGACGGTCAGCGCTTCGATTTCAACCCCTTCTCTGGATTTGGCCCGGATAGACGAGGCCGTGCAGCCGTATCTGCCGGCTGAATACCGCGACTGGTCAGCGCAGGGGAAGGCGGCTGCGCAGACGGATATAGATTGCACATACTCGGGGGCGGCGCTGGCTGTGAAGGTTAAGCATCACGTAGAAGTGAAAACCGCTGGATTGAGTTCTCAGGATGGATCAAAGGCTGCACAGGGAGTCCAGGCAGACGCAGATATCTCTTTCGGATATGCAACCGCACCTGAGAAACTTGACTTCGCAATGAACAGCACATTGTCCGGCGGTGAGTTTCTCTGGGGCTCTTACTACAGGGACTTCGCGGGGAAGAAGGTGAAGGCCGACGCAAGCGGCAGGTTCAGCCTTGTCGGGGAGAGACCTTTTGAATTTACGGCGGCGACCGATCTCTTCGGCGCAGGCGATCTGAAGATTTTGGGTTCGGGACAGAAGGGTGAGCAGGTCTTTTCGGTGAACGCAAAAGACATTTCGCTGCAAAAGTCCAATGAACTGTTCCTCGCTGATTATCTTAAACAGAATATTGCATCATTGGCCGGTCTGAGCGTTGAAGGAAAGACGTCGCTTGATGCGAAGGTACGAAGAAAGGGCTCTCAGTCGGACATGAATGGAATGCTCACGGTTGAAGTCGCATCTTTAAACATCCCCGCTCAGAAGGTCTCTGTCTCGGAAATGGGACTGGAGTTGCCGTTCGACCTCGGTTATCCGAAGGCGACATCGGGAAAATCCGGGCAGGGACTCTTCCGGATCAAGGCCGCCGAGAAGGACCGCATCAGGACACAGGACGTAAGCATCCCTATACTCCTTGCAGGCAACAGGCTCACGCTGCCGGAGGACGCACATATCCGGGTTGCGCGCGGCGATGTATTTGTCAGTAACTTCGTAGCGGACGACATCCTATCTCCCGACAGGAAGATATCTTGCGGCATAAAAGTCAACCATGTGAATCTCCGCCCCATCGAAAGGAGTTTCACTCTTTCCCCCATTACAGGCGAGGTCAGCGCCGATTTCCCGTATATCGAATATTTTCGCGGGAATCTGACTGCGGGCGGCAACACGAAGATCGGGATATTCGGCGGCGATATAGAAATGGGCATTCTCACAGTCGAGAGGCTCTTCTTGGCATCCCGGAAGATAAATACAGACATTTCTTTCAAGAATATCAACCTGGAAAAATTGACCGAGAAGATCGCCATCGGAAAAATGACGGGAATCGTTCAGGGCTCGCTCAATGGTTTTGAGATGGAATACGGCCAGCCGTCGCGCTTCGAACTCGATATCGACTCGGTAGATACCAGGGGGGTGTCGCAGCGCATCAGCGTCGAGGCTATCCAGAGCATCTCGATACTCGGGACTGGCTCCGGCATGGGAGGAGTGCTGAATCGCGGCATACTGAGCTTTTTCAAGGATTATCCGTACAGTGCCATCGGCATACGGGCGACACTCAAGAACGATGTCTTTACGGTACGCGGCAAGATACATTCAGGCGGCAAGGAATATCTGGTCAGGAAAGGCTTGCTGCGAGGTGTTGACGTTGTGAACCAAAATCCGGACAATAAGATAAGCTTCAAGGACATGCAGGAGAGGCTGACACGTGTAATCGAATCGCGGAAGTCCGGCAGCGCTCCTGTTATAAAATAAGGAGGGGTTCATGAGAAAAGGTTTAATCTGGGCAGCCGCCATTTGTCTTGTGTTTATCGGAGCATGCGTTACTGTTAATATCTATTTCCCGGCAGCCGCGGCGCAGAAGGCCGCAGACAAGATTATTGAAGACATACAGGGCAAGGAGCAGAAGCCTGAGCAGGCTCCCGCGCCGCAGCAGGCGCCGGATCAAAAACCGGTGCAGGGAAGCGGGCTGTTTGACGAACTAAAGGGAGTTTCATTCGGACCTGCCGTCGCTTACGCGGCGGAAGACCTCGACATATCCACGCCTGCAATCCTTGCAATAAGGGAATCGCTCAAAAACAGGTATCAGCAGCTCAAGCCTTATTTTGAAAGCGGTGTGCTTGGCCTTGGGAACAACGGCCAGATCGCGGTCAGAGATGCCTCAAGCCTGCCGCTCAAGGACAAGGCTACGTTGAACGGTCTCGTAAGCCAGCAGAACAAGGACCTGATGGCGCTTTATCAGGAGATCGCGAAGGCGAACAGTCTCGGCGGAGATGCGGTGCCGAGGCTGCAAAAAACCTTTGCCGACAGATGGCGCGCGAAGGCCGAGCCGGGCCGCTGGGTTCAAACCGACGCAGGCGCCTGGGCCAAAAAGTAGCCGAGGCTTATCTGAGAGAGATTGCAATAGGAAGCGTCACTGCGGGCGGCAACAATCCACCGCTGATTATTGCCGGCCCGTGTGTGATTGAGAACGAGGAGATCACCTTCCAGACAGCCCAAGAGCTCAAAGAGATTTGCGCTTCCGTCGGGCTTCAATTTGTCTTCAAGAGCTCATTCGACAAGGCAAACAGGACGTCGGTAGCCTCATTCAGAGGGCCGGGACTCGAAAAAGGGTTGATGCTACTTGCGGAGGTAAAGAAAAAGTTCGATGTCCCCATTATCTCGGACATTCATTCAATAGAACAGATCAAACCTGCCGCGCATGTCCTGGACATCATCCAGATACCGGCGTTCCTGTGCAGGCAGACAGATCTTCTCGTTGCCGCGTCGAATACCGGTAAGCCTGTCAACGTGAAAAAGGGGCAATTCCTGGCGCCGTGGGACGTGCAGAACATAATCGGAAAGTTTACATCTACCGGGAATGAAAAACTGATGCTCACGGAGCGTGGCACAACCTTTGGTTACAACAATCTCGTAGTCGATTTCAGGTCATTCCCAATCATGCGTTCGTTCGGCTATCCGGTTATCTTTGACGTAACTCACAGCCTTCAGCTTCCGGGCGGGCAGGGCGGCTGCTCAGGCGGTCAGAGGGAATATGCGGCACCGCTTGCACGCGCGGCCGCAGCCGCGGGTGTGGACGGTTTCTTTATGGAGGTGCACCCTGACCCCGACAACGCCATGTGCGATGGCCCGAATATGATTAGACTGGATGAAGTTGAAAAGCTGCTGATAGAGATTAAGAAGATAAGCAATGTAGCTGCACGTTGATTTAGCGTGCATGAATCGCAGCCCGGCGAAAAATTTCAGACAGTATCTGCGCTGTCCAGACCATATTCCCTGCATAAATCCAAGATTTCTTTTCGCATGGTTTCGTCTTTGATTTCGCAGGCATAGCTTAATACACCGGCGTCTTCTCCGTTCGTCGCTCGAATATCAGCCCCGGCTTCGAGAAGCAGTTTCATCATTTTGGTATTGCCTTCATAAGCCGCAAACAGCAGGGCCGTATTGCCCTGCCGGTTCTCTCTGTTTACATCTGCGCCCCTTTCGAGAAGGAGCTTCACCGTATCAGTGCGGCTATAACGTGCCGCCCATAGCAGAGCTGTCCAACCATAATTATTTCTGGCATCAACGTCAGCATTTGATTCGAGCAGGAACTTTACCAATGCAGCGTTGCCATTGCTGGCTGCCAGCATGAGAGGGGTATCCCCAAGATTGTTTTTGGCATTCACATCTGCGCCTGAAGCAACAAGCCGTTTGACTGCATCGGTATTGCCATTTCTGGCTTCCACCAACATCATGTTCTTATCATCCATGTCCTGCCCCTTCGTGTTTCAATATTCGGCCCGTTCATTTCCAAGTCGCAAGGCCTATCTTACATGGACAATTATAGCAGGCATTTATTGATTTTGAATTGTATATGCCAACGTTTGCCTTAACCAGGGCGGGCAATTACCTATGCCAAACCCAACCAGCATTAATCCGCGTCTGGGTTGAAGGCCGTGTTATCCCGTCTTTGAAATTAAATCACCTTCAATATAGCGATGGATTATTCCGGATATCAGGGTTTGATAAGGGATACCCATTTCCAGGGCTTTTTTCTGAATGCCTTTATAGTCGTGGTCATAAAGACGTATCGTGATTCGCTTATCTTTAATTATTGTCTTTCTTGCAGTTGCCTTGATTGTTTCAATTTCCTTTTTTGAAGGCGTAGCAAGAATCATTCTCCCCTTCTCAAATGCATCAATGATAGCCTTTTCTTCCTTATTATATTTCATCTATTTAACCATCCGGGATTCTGAATTTGAGCAAGCGCCATGTAGTACCCACGATTCGTTCGCCGCTTCATTGCTTTGGCCGCAGAAGCAACCAAAATATGAGCCCATGCGTCACGAGCAGCGGTGGGACAACGACTGTCGGGATGAAAAACGTCGCTCCCAGCAATCCAGGGTCAATGCCCACGCTGTTTCGGCCTTGGTAGAAGGCGTCTAAGAGGTCGAAGGTACCCCACACATTGAACACCCACACAATCGCGATGGCCCAGGATGTGCGGGCGACAAGTGACAATGTCGCGACCCCCGCAAGGATGGCTGCAACTAGATCACCATACGCTGCCGGAGTAGCGTACGCCGCCGAAAGCGTGGGGGATACGACCCCAGGGATCAGAAAGCTTAGTCCAGCAAACCGAAACATATGGGGAATTACCAGTGGAATGAGGGCATCCGTTCGGTGCATGACCCGGAGTCGCGGCCAGATGTACACCTTCGTGACGATGGCAAATGCAAGAAAGCTCATCAAGATGCTGAGCCCAAATAACGCGAAGCTATTCATGGATCGACTCCTTTCAAGTGCTGGCTAATGCGGCGCTGAGCTGCCCCCCGCAGGGGGAGTCCGTTTCGAGTGCCTGGTTCCCTGCCCGCAGCGGAGTGGAGGGCAGTAGGCACGAGAGCCGGTCAGCGCTGCATTCCCTCCCGGAGCGAAGCGGAGGGAGGGAACGCCGAAGCTCACGGGGAAGCCGTGCACCGGAGCTTAAAGTGTGAATACTGAAAACATGCCTAACCCTGAAATTGCGCCTAACTTTCACGCCGATCCCGTGGAGCGTATTGTTCTGCATTATGTTGGTTCATTTTGTTTTTGCTGTTCTATTTCTTTTTTCTTTCGATTTGCATCATCTATGGAACGGACATGTTGAATGACGCCATGAAGGTGGGACACGTCTTGAGCAATGGACAGGCCGGGCAAGGAGTCACCAGCCGCGCGATTTGCTCTATATGCGGTCATAACACCGACGAATTGAACCCCGTCTGTAGATGTACTGTTAATCACGGGGCCGCCGCTAACTCCATTGATAGCAACGCCGTCGATCAGATAAGCCTTAAGATCATCTCGCCGTGCACTGACAGTGCCAGAGAAGAAACACAAAGTCCAAGCTTCAATGGCGGGGAAGCCAAGCCAGGCAACCTCGACTCCAATATTAAGACGAGTATCTATAGGACGGAGTGGTATCAAGTCATTTGGCAACTCAAGTTGGCTGCTTTTAAAAAAAATTACAGCGGAATCGGACGCATAATCTGTGAAGATGACGCGATCATCCGCATTAAGAAAGGCGGTTTTTGAAAAATCATGATTATGTATTTTTATAGGCTGTTGCCATGAATCAGCTTCGGAGACAACATGAAGTGCCGTCGCTACGCCGCACCAAGAGCGGTTGTCATTGTATGCCAATAAAAAGCCAGTACCGTGCCCAGCAGGAGTTGCTATTTTTACGACATAGGGGGTTACTTTTTGTACGACATCATCCCAATCCATCTTTGCCTCCAAGATTTATTGCTTTACAACTGGATGTTTTTTGTAACAATCGTCCCTTGCATCGTTATGCCGTTTATCTAAAGTTTTGGCAAGGTCAAGCGGCATGGAATATTTAGGCCCCGTACCATTTGCCCTTACTAAGCTCATATAATTGGCATCAGCGAGACGTAAGCAGGCGTCAAGGTCTAATTGCCTTTCACCTTCCCTTAGCTTTAAATCTGCTTCTTTTTCTGCGGCTGCTTGAATTTTTATTTTTTCTTGCTGAGGGAGAAAATATACAAAGTAATATGAGATTGAACCGGAGATTAATAATATGCCGATAATGACACTGAGTTTAATAAGATCGTTTAATCTGTTCATTATTTTTGTCCTTTATGCCGTTATCATTTTTTGCAGAACCAGTTATTATCTGAACAACTACTAATCTCATCACAATTCTTTCTACATGTCAATAACATTACAATACTTTGATTTAATTGTTGAATTTCTTATTTCAGTGGGGACTAATATTCGAATATGAATATTAGTAATCCGATGCTGTGCGCCGCTCCGGCTGGCACGACCACGTTCCTCTATTAGCAGGATTTGAACATTAGTCACTACAGGATGTAGCCCAGATACTTTTTAGAGATCTCACATAAATACACGCATTGTTTACTGAGAATAAACGTGAAGGAATCGACGAAGCAGCGGTAGATTTTGGGTCGAAAACAACTTCAGCGGTAAACATGTCTTAACTGCAACGGCAATCTACAGTGCCATCACTTTTACAATATCCTTGACGCTATCGAATTCGGGGTCTCCGGTTATGACGGGCAGCCCCATATCTCTTGCGAGCCCTATGCAAAATGCGTCGGCGTAAGATATGGGATATTTGGCTTTTAGTATAGACGCATCCTCAGCGCGTTTGTCGTTAACCGGAACAATATTCAGGGGAACTAACCCCTTCTTGATATCTTCCCTGAAGCCGACGGCAACATGGCTGCCGAGATATTTATACAGTCTGTAAAATACCTCGCCTTCATTGATCTTGCTCATATACAGCTTTTCCTTGCCTTTTTCAGCATCTTCGAGATGCTTCATCACCGCTTCTCTTTCGGATCTCCTTTTCTTGTCGAAGAGGCATAGGACAGCGTAACTGTCAAGGATGAACATCTTCATCAGCCTTCTCCTGATTCTTGTCCGTGAGATGGGCGTCGACAATCCCCTCGCCAATTCCCGCATAATCCTGCCATCTCCTGGCCTTGAACCTCCGCAGCGGCTTTAAAACAATTGTTTCCCCGACCACGTCGATCTCGAGTTGATCACCTTTGCCGAGATGAATCGAATCCCGTATCTTCTTCGGGATGACGACCTGCCCCCTATCGCTGACTAATGTCTTCATAATCTTACCTCATAAAGCAAAATACAATATATTATTAATAATCTTATTTAGAGAATACCATTCTTATTATTGATTGTCAAATCGGTGTTGATTCAGATTATGCAGCTGCTGTTTTTCATACTCCCCTCTGACTCCGTTCCATAACTCCACCGTAACCAGGTCGCACCATGCGGCGCGCCCGTCGAGCATCAGCGTCTGCACCCGCTGGCGGACACAGCATTTTTCCAACCCATTGATATATAATTAGAGAGATTCTTTACAGGAAAGGATTTCTCATGCAAGCAATACTGAATTCACGCGATATTGGCTATCTGAAGGCCCGGGCAACTGAGATGCGGATAGAGATCCTCAAGATGCTCGAAAAGTCCGGCTCCGGCCATACCGGAGGCTCTTTATCTGCTGCTGATATCGTCGCCGCACTATATTTCTACAAGATGAAGCACCATCCCGGTGATCCGGACTGGGCCGGGCGCGACCGGTTCATTCTCTCAAAGGGCCACGCGGCACCAGTGCTTTATACCGCACTTGCTCTGACCGGATATTTCGACAAAGCACTCCTGGATTCTCTCAGAAGGGTGGGTTGTCCACTTCAGGGGCATCCGTCATCGAAGCTGCTGAACGGAGTCGAGATATCCACCGGATCGCTAGGGCAGGGCCTGTCCATCGCCAACGGGATCGCAATGGGGCTCAGGCTCGACAAGAGCGACGCCAGGGTTTACTGCCTGCTCGGAGACGGCGAGACGCAGGAGGGCCAGGTGTGGGAAGCTGCGATGTCGGCCAGCCATTATGGACTCGATAACCTGTGCGCCTTTGTAGACCATAACGGACTGCAGATAGACGGCAGGTGCTGCGATGTCATGAACATCGAGCCTGTGGCTGACAAGTGGACTGCCTTCGGGTGGCACACGATTTCCATCGACGGGCATGACATGCAGTCGATAGTCGAAGCCCTCGACGCCGCCGAAAAGGTGAAAGGCAAGCCCTGCATGATTGTGGCAAAGACGGTCAAGGGCAAGGGAGTCTCGATCTTCGAAGGCAAGGCGGAGTACCATGGGATCACTCCGACAAAGGAAGAACTCGAAATTGCAATGAAGGAATTGAGCTGATATGGGAAGCAGGGAAGAACATAAAACGGAGAGCACGGATTTTGTCGGAAAGGCTGTGGCTACGAGGGACGCCTACGGGACCGCGCTGCTGGAACTCGGCAAGCGCAATGATAGAGCGGTTGTGCTCGACGCCGATCTTTCCGGATCTACCAAGACCAAGGCCTTTTCGAAGGCGTTCCCCGAAAGATTTTTCAATATGGGGATATCCGAGCAGGACATGATCGGCACGGCTGGCGGCCTGTCTCTGACCGGCAAGATTCCCTTTGCATCAACTTTCGCCGTGTTCGAAACGGGCAGGGCCTGGGAGCAGATCAGGCAGACGCTCTGCTACTCGCACCTCAACGTCAAGCTTGTGGCAACCCACAGTGGTATAACCGTTGGAGAAGACGGCGCGTCTCATCAGGCGCTGGAGGATGTCGCCCTCATGCGCGTGCTTCCGGGTATGACGGTGATAGTTCCTGCCGACGGCAACGAGACAAAGCAGGCAATAGATGCGGTTGCCAAGTTCGATGGCCCCGTCTACGTCAGGCTCGGGCGCTCGAAGGTGCCGGCCGTGACGCCTGATGGATACAGATTTCATATCGGCAAGGCACATGTATATTCGCTCGGCAAGGATGCGACTATAGTAGCAGCCGGTATAATGGTAGCCGCTGCGCTGGAGGCGAAAGAGCTTCTTTCAAAGGAAGGGATCGACGCCGGGGTGATTAACATGGCCACTATCAAGCCGCTTGACGGCGAGGCCCTGCTTGCCGCTGCAGGCAAATCAAAACTCATAGTGACCGCTGAAGAGCATTCCGTCATCGGAGGGCTCGGAAGCGCCGTGGCCGAATTTCTTTCGGAAAACCGCCCCGTAAAGGTTGTTAAGCTCGGAGTGCGGGACACCTTCGGCTGCTCGGGGTCTCCCAACGAGCTGCTACAACTTTACGGTCTTACAGCCGCCAATGTTGCGGCTACCGTAAAAGAAAATCTGAGATGATAGCGTTCCGGAACGCCTCGAAATATTATGAGAATCAGCCTGTCCTTAAGAATATAGACCTGTCTGTGCCGAAAGGCGAGATGGTTTTCCTAACCGGCCCGACCGGAGCAGGCAAGTCCACATTGCTTAAGCTTCTTTATGCCGCAGAACTTCCCGACGAGGGAGAGGTTTCAGTTGGAGATTTCAGCATCGGCCATCTTAAGCCTGCCGAGGTGCCGCTTCTCAGGCGCAGCATAGGGGTTGTCTTTCAGGACTTCAAGCTTCTCGAAAACCTCACAGTTTACGATAATGTCGCGTTGGCGCTCCGTGTGCGCGGGCGCAAGGAAAAGGAAATTAAGGGACACGTGCTGGAAACGTTGAAGAACGTGCATTTGAGGCATAAGTCCGACAACTACCCAATGACTCTTTCAGGAGGAGAACAGCAGAGGGTTGTAATCGCCAGGGCGATGGTTTCTGAGCCTGCCGTCCTGCTGGCCGACGAGCCGACAGGTAACCTGGACCCCGACACCGCCAAGCATGTAGCCAGGCTCTTTTACGAGGCTAACATCCATGGCACTACTATTCTTATAGCAACACATAATAGGGAAATGTATAAGAACACAGGCAAACGAGTCATCAGACTGGAAAACGGGGTGCTGCTTGGGGAGGAAATCGGCTGATGGAACACTTTTCTTACTCGACCAGGACAGCCTTGAACAGTCTGCGCAAGGAGAAATGGATCAATCTCCTTTCAAGCCTAACGGTTGCCGCAAGCCTGCTTGTGAGCGCCATGGCTGTTCTGACGATATATAATCTCGACAGCTATATCCGACTGCTGCCTGAACGTTTTACTATGGTTGCGTACCTCAAAGACGCGGCCTCGCCAGAGGATGTACAGAAGCTGACGACTACCCTAAAGGGCAAGGAATACGTTTCAGGGGTGCGCGTTATATCCAAGGAGCAGGCCCTCAGCGAGATGAAGCGCACTCTGAAAGATGTCAGCAATATCCTGGAAGGCCTTGATGAAAACCCGCTCGCATCTGCCATAGAGATCAAGCTGAAAAAGGACAGCGTTTCGACCTCATCGGTAGCCAGGATTTCGGATGAGCTCAAGAAGATGCCCGGGGTAGACGATGTCTATTATGAAGCGAAGATAGCCGAAACAGTCTATCTGCTTAAGACCTCGGTAGAAAATCTCAGCGTAATCATACTCTGCATAATCGGCTTTATCGTACTGTTCGTCATATCAAGCACTGTCAAGATTCTGCTTTATCGCAGGAAGGCCGAGATAGAGATCATAAAGCTGCTGGGCGCCACCGGCGGTTTCATTCGCACGCCTTTTCTCATCGAAGGCGGGGTGATCGGGTTTTTTGGAGGGCTCTTCGCCTCAGCGGGCATAGCAGCGTTTTTTTACGTGCTTACGACCAGCTTCAGCGCATTCATGCCCGTACTCAAGACTACAGTTCTGCCCTGGCAGCTTACCGTCCTGATGCCTGTAGTCGGCATAGTGATGGGCGTGATGGGCTCGCTCATCTCGGTGGGCAGGCTCAGGCTCTAAGGGCGATGGTAAACAGAGACGCCTTTTCTTTGCTGAAGACCGTTGTTCCAACCATTTGCGCAGCCCTTCTTTTATCATCATTGGTCTGCATCGATTCCACGAGTGAGGCTGCAAACGCTCGCGAGGACTATAACAAGGTTCAGCGGGACATACGCAAGCAGAAGAAGAAGCTTGTCGAAGCCACCAGGATAGAAAGATCGGTCATCGGTGAGCTGCGGCGTATCGAGGATCAGCTGAACGACCTGAACGACAGGATGAACGCCACCAAGAAGCAGATATCTGAGCTGAAGCGCAATATTTCTTCGCTTGAAGCGGACATTGCAGCCAATTCCCAGAGCATCAACACACTTAAGGCGCGTTTGAAAATGCGCATCCGCATGCTGTGGAGGATCAATGCCGAAAAAGAGGTTATCCTCATGCTGATCAGCGGAGAGGACCCGTCAATCGTCATGAGGACATCAAGGTCTCTTACGGACATATCCAACAGATATAACGAATCCATTACGACTTACCGTGAGGAAGTAGACCGGCTCAACTCGAAAAGGAAGAAGCTCAGCGAGTATGCCGGCAAACTCAAGGCTGAAGAGCGTGAACTGCAAAAACTTGAGGGTTCTGCGCAGTCGATGAAGAAAGAGAAGGAGACCATTCTGGCCGGCGTCAGGCGCGATAAAGATACCTATCAGCGCATGATCCAGGAGCTTAAGGATGATGCGGACCGGCTTATGGTTATAATCAAGGAGTCCGAGCGGCGGGAGAAGCCCGGGGTCAAAAAAAGAAGGCCGAAAACTGCTCAAGCCGCCAGGGAGGATCTCCCTTCCGAAAGCCCGTTTACGCGCCAGAAGGGGCAGCTGCCGTGGCCTGTGAACGGCAGGGTTGCCATAAAGTACGGTTCGCAGGTTGATCCGCTTTTCAATTTGCCTGTGTTCAGGAGCGGAATACATATCAAAGCGGCTGCCGGCACACCTGTGGCTGCTGTCTATGACGGTAAGGTGGTCTACGCAGCTGATCTCAAAGGCTACGGCAAGCTGGTGGTTGTGAGCCATGGAGACAGTTATCACACTTTGTACGGGAACCTGTCTAAGATTTTTTTGGAAAATGGCGCTATAATAAAAGAGGGTGAAACGGTAGGGCAGGTCGGGGAATCGACGGCCCTGGGCAGCAGCGGCCTTTATTTTGAGATCCGCTATAAAGGCAAGCCGCTGGACCCGCAGCAGTGGCTGAGAAAATCCGGAGGACAATGATGCTTTCAAAAAAGAAGTTGACGATTATCTCTTTTGCCGTAATCGGAGTTCTCGCATCGGCCCTTGTTGTGGGCATCGTGAGTTCCCAGATTGTGAACGCGCAGGGAAATTACGAAGACCTGCGGACTTTTGTGGATGTTTTGAACGTCATCAAAAAGAACTATGTAGACGAAGTCAAGACCAAAGAGCTTGTCAGCGGGGCGATCAAGGGAATGCTGGCATCTCTCGATCCGCACTCCGGTTATATGACGCCGGAGGCCTTCAAGGAATTTCAGGTCGAGACAAAGGGTGAGTTCGGCGGCCTTGGCATCCAGATTTCGATAAAGGACAGCATTCTTACCGTCATCGCGCCTATTGAAGACACTCCTGCGTACAAAGCGGGAGTGAAGGCCGGAGACAAGATACTCAAGATCGACGGGGAATCTACAAAAAACATGAATATCCAGGATGCGGTTGCCAAGATGCGCGGTCCCAAGGGGAAACCCGTTACTTTGAATATCTTCAGGGAAGGCTGGACCGAGCCCAAGGATATCGCTATCGTCAGGGACATCATCAAGATAAAGAGCGTGAAACAGAAGATGCTCAAGGATGATATAGGGTATGTGAAGCTTACGCAATTCCAGGAGATGACATCTGAAGATCTGGCCAAGGCCCTCAAGGAGCTTAAGGCCAAAGGCATGAAATCGCTCATACTGGACCTCAGAAACGACCCCGGCGGGTTGCTCAACAGTGCCGTGGACGTGGCAGGACAATTCCTGCCTGCCAAGAAGCTGGTCGTTTACATCAAGGGGAGGACAGGCGATAAGGTTGAATATTTTACCGAGGGAGATGAGCCTGCCTATACCGATATTCCCATGGTGGTGCTGGTCAACCAGGGCAGCGCCAGTGCTTCGGAAATTGTTGCGGGAGCACTCAAGGATTGGAACAGGGCGGTTGTCGTGGGCGTGCAGACTTTCGGAAAAGGCTCGGTGCAGACCCTTATCCCGCTGAGTGACGGCTCCGGCCTGCGCCTTACCACGGCGAAATATTATACACCGAGCGGCGTGAGCATACAGAATGTTGGAATAACTCCGGACATAGTCGTAAAACTTGAGGCGAAAGACGGCAAGGGGATATCTGTCGTAAGGGAGAAAGACCTCGAAGGGCATCTCGAGAACGAAAAAAATCTCCAGGCGCCCGATGACGAGGATAAAGTGCCTCTTGAAGTTTCGGAAAAAGACGATCTGCAGTTGCAACGCGCCATCGATGCCCTCAAGACCTGGGAAGTGATCGACAAGCTGAAGAAAAAGGCTGCCTGATGGGCCGCGTCATCTTCGACATCGAAACGGTCGGAGCTGACATCGATTCACTGGACCCTGCAGTAAGTGAATATCTGCTCAAATGGGCTGAAAATGAAGAAGAAAAGGAGAGGATCAGGGAGAGCCTCTCCTTTTATCCCCTCACCGGCGAGATAGTCGCCATCGGCATGCTCAATCCGGATACAGACAAGGGGGCTGTCTTTTTTCAGGCCCTCGGCGAGGTGCCGCTGCCTTTCGAGGAAAACGGTATCCGCTACGAATGCGGGACCGAAAAGGAAGTCCTCGAAAAATTCTGGAGCACCGTCAAAGCTTACGACCAGGTTGTCACATTCAACGGCAGGGCCTTCGACTGCCCGTTCATCCTGGTCCGTTCAGGCGTCCACAAAGTCAAGCCCACCAGGGAACTCATGCCCTACCGTTACGGAAACAGCAGTCACATAGACCTGTTTGATCAGCTCTCTTTTTATGGCGCGATGAAGAGGAAATTCCCGCTCGACATGTGGTGCCGCACTTTCGGCATCAAGAGCCCGAAGTCCGAAGGGATCACAGGGTATGACGTAAAAAACCTCTTCCAGGCTGGGAGGTTCGAGGACATAGCCAGATATTGTGCCGGTGATCTGGTAGCCACCAAAGAAGTCCTGTCAGTCTGGGAAAACTATATCAGGTTTTCGGCGCCTTAGCCCTTAAATAGCGGATACCTGTCCATATCAGCACAACTGCGAATATTACCCGCAATGCGCCCTCCGAGAGTATCAGCGCAAGGCTTCCGCCCAGATAGGTGCCGATGAAAATTCCTGGTATCAGACCGGGCAGTATCTTCGTAACCACATTCCCGAGCCTCCAGTGAGCATGGGCGCCCACAGTGCCCGCAGGGACCATGGCCAGAAGAGAGCTGCCCTGAGCCACATGCTGCCCCATGCCGGCCAGCAGAACCATGGCTGGGACCATTATCGTGCCGCCTCCGACGCCCATCATGCCCGACAAAAAACCTGTAAGCACGCCGGCCAGAAGCAGTACAACGATCTTTGGCCATCCTGCAGAAACCGGATGTGCAATCTGGGCCAGATAAGGCTTCAGCAGAAGCAGCACGGAGACGAAGATGAGGAAGCCTCCGAAGGATCTCTTGAGCTTCCACTCCGGAAGTGCGTGTGCGAAATGGGCGCCCAGCCGCGCGGTGAATACCGCAGTCACGGCAAGCAGCACAGATGCTATCAGGTCCATCTTGCCCTGCATATAATAAGTGATCGCTCCCGCGATGCCGGTAAAAACGAGGGCAACAAGACTGGTTCCGTGGGCCTGGTGCTGGGTAAGCTTCAAAACGCCCACCATCAGCGGAATCATAATGACGCCACCGCCCAGACCTACAAGCCCTCCGAAGATCCCCGCTGCAAGACCGATCAGCAGATGTTTAGCCTGATGATTATTCGTGATTAGACGGGGCACTGCAGTTATCTCTTAAGTGAAGTGCCGATCAGGAGCAGCGTTACGCCGTCTGCGAGGAGCATGAGGTTTAATGTCATGCTTACGGCATGGAGCGTGCGAAAGGTCTTCCGGAGCGGAGAATCATCCTGCGCGGATTGAAAGGAATGGATCTCCTGTTTGATCTTGCGTATCTCAGGATGAAGCTTGAAAAAAACAAAAACATTGATGACTACGGCGATCACTGCCAGCACCAGGGACCATCTGAATCCGGATTGTCCGAAGGACGACCTGAAAAGGGGCAGAATAAGGAGAACAAGGACCGAGAGGAGCAAGGTGAATAGAAAATAGCCGGGGAAGAGCCTGCCTACGATCTCGCCCGCCGCGTCCCGGCCGTATGACCTGAAGATTTCAGGCGTAACGATAAAAGTGAAGAGGCTTATGCCCCCGACCCAGAGCGCCAGCAGCAAGGTGTAAATTGACTGCATAAAAGTTGCCATATAGACCACTCTTCCATTGACCTATCTTGGGCGCATTTTGGCAGACTTTGCCTTTCTCTTTCGGGCTTCTGCCTGTTTCCTCTTTCTCTTGACGGAAGGTTTTTGATAGAATCTTCTATTTTTAATTTCCCTGAAGAGGCCGTCTTTTTGAAGCCTGTTCTTCAGCATCTTCAAGCCTCTCTCTACATCGTTTTCATGTACCTTTATCTCCAATGAATATTATCTCCTTCCTCTGTTCGAGGGCCTTCCTCCGCCAAATCCGCCCCCGCCCTTCCGGGGACCTCCAAATCCGCCCCTTCCTGTGCCGGGCCTCTTATCCCTTGGCTGCTGCGGCCTGGCCTCTGAAACAGAGAGGACCCTTTCCATAAAAGATTTGTTGTTCAGTGCCTCAATCGCCCTGCGTGCATCATCAGCAGATGGCATTTCGACAAAGCCGAAGCCGCGGGCCCTTCCAGTTCCGGGTTCCGTAACCAGCCTCACCGATTCAATCTCTCCGTAGGTTGAAAAGAGCGCCCTGACGTCATCCTCTGTTGCATTAAAAGAGATGTTGCCGACATAAATCTTTGTGCTCATTTTGCCTCCTGATGAATGTTTGAATTCTTTACCATCCGTTGCTTTTCCCGGCATGACCGGATTTTAGAACATTAACTGGAGAATTGCCGAGTCATCTTCATTTTAACGGCTGAGCGCTGTTGACTCCCCGTCAACGGCGCCTTCCTTGCTTAAACCGCCCACCTCGAAAAAGGCATAACTATCATGGAAATAATTGACGGTTCGATGTGATGAAGCGCTTGACCTTGCGCGACGTCTGTTGTTCATCCGCCTCCGGGGTAAGAAGGCCCGACTGTAGAAGGTCCGTTCCTGAACTACTGTTTTACTACGTTGATAGCCTTGGGGCCTTTAGGTCCTTTCTCAATATCAAAGCTGACTCTGTCCCCTTCGGCAAGGCTCTTAAAGCCATTGCCCTGGATGGAAGTGTGGTGCACAAATACATCGCTGCCGTCTTCACTTGTGATAAAGCCAAAACCCTTGCTGTCGTTGAACCACTTTACTGTTCCCTGTGCCATTTTTAATGCTCCTTGTCTTAAGATGTCGAGATCCGATCCCTGAAGGATTCCAATAAAAAGGCCACAAAGTTAAAAGTCTTTGTGGCCTAATTCCAACGCAAATACTCTTAAAGTTACTTTTAACCATAACACATCCCTTATTATTCGTCAAGGTGAGGAATAATCATTCACCGCATTATAGTCGAATCTGGCTGCCGACAGGACATTTCTTACGAATGAAAATATCCTTTGCCGGACAGCCGAAGTTACATCCGGATAGAAAACCGGATTGGCCACAACGACGCCCCTGAATGCGAAGAAGGGCGCGAGCACACCGAGGATTTCGCTGTCTGCGGTGAACCTCAGGTATTCGTCGAAGAATAGAGTCAAGCCTTCGAGATAGGCCCCTCTAACGTCGCCGTGATATCTGAGCGAGAAAAAGACGTAATTGATTGCCAGAGCCGTCACATCGTCTGCGGGCTCTCCCCACGGGCCGCGACTCCGGTCCAGCAGCACGAAATCGTCATCGTTTTTAAACCAGATATTGCCCGGATGGAAGTCGCCGTGGATCATCGATAGTCGATGACTCTTGTCACGCAGCTTTGCCCGCCAGTCTATGCACATCTTTTCGATTTCAGCCATTGCATCGGGGCTCAGAGTGCCGTCCGGGTAGGTATCGAAAACACCCATAAGGCATTCGCCGTGGCCGATCGTGTCCCGGACCTTCCTCAAATACAGCGAGCGGGACTCCTTCTTTTTGAAATGAATGCGGGCAAGATATGACGTCATGGCCCTTATCTTGGCTTTGTCGCCTGCATCCAACCGGCCTTTATCTCTGAAAGATTCGAGGTCTCTGAAATAGTCGACGCCGTCGGTTAACTCCATAAGCAGATAATATTCCTTTCCGCCGCCTATGGATTTGACTGCGCCTCCTTCCATCTCTGCAAGCACATCGACGGCATGGACATGTCCGGGCAGATTGTTGTACTCATCAAGATCGAGCAGAAAGACGCCTGCGCGGTCGGACGGATAGTCGTGGCCGAGTCCTTCGGGGAATAGTGTCTTTACAACATATTGCCGGCATGATCCGGCTGAGCACATGCTTATCAGAAACCCGGAGCCCTGAACGCCTGAGCCGAGCTTGCGGATCGCAATTTCCGTGACCATCGGAAAGGCAGTTTCGAGATAATCTTTTAAGGCCAGTTCGTTGATCATCCTGTAAACATGATACAATATTAAGTGTTAGAGATATAGTCCGATAAGATATGGTGGGGCTGCAGATTAAATCCGGAGTGCATTTTCGTCGGATTTCAACGTGATATTAAGACAATGTAAGGTGCAATGGCTGGAAAGGAGGCTTAGGATGTTTAATTTACGGGAAATGAAGGTGAGAAGTCAGCTCATATTGCTGGGCTGCATAATGATGGCGGGGTTCATTCTCTTCGGGTTGCTGTCGTTTCGGGCAATCAGCAAAGTTAAGGTCAATGGAGCGATCTATGCTAGCATTGCCCAGGGCAAAGACCTCGTTGCAGATATCCTGCCGCCGCCGGAATATATTATCGAGTCGTATCTGGTAATGTACCAGGCGGCCGATGAACAGAATCCCGACAGACTGAAGACTCTCCACGAGAAGTTCACTCAGCTTCGCAAGGATTTTGAGGAAAGGCGCGACTACTGGCAGAAGAATCTGCCCGATGGCCAGATGAAAGAGGTTATCACCAGGACGAGTGCGGCGCCCGCAATCGCTTTTTACGAAAGGGCCGAAAAGGATTTCTTTCCGGCGCTGGCGTCTCGTGATTTTGCCAAGGCAAAAGTTATAATGGCTGACCTTAAGAAAGACTATGAACTTCACCGACAGGCTGTTGATCAACTGGTAAAGATTGCCGACGAAGAGTCACGCAGTCATGAAAAGCTGGCTGCATCTACGATTAGCAGAGAGATGATTCTGCTGATCGTTGTTCTTCTGATGACAATTTCAGCGGCTGCGGTCTTTGCATACCTCGTTGCAAGGAATCTTATCTCTCAAATCGGTGGCGAGCCGGCCGATATTGCTGCCGTTGCCCGTAAGGTAGCAGAAGGCGACCTGACGGTGCAGATGGATAGGTCTGGAAAAATGAGCGGCATCTATGCATCAATGGCCGAGATGGTTGCCGGCCTGAGAAATCTCGTGCAAAGCATCAATTCGAATTCTGAAACAATCGCTGCAGCGAGCGAGCAGTTGAGCGCAAGCGCAGATGAAATGTCCCGCGGTGTTTCTCAGCAGTCGGGACGAACTTCACAGATCGCGACTTCCGCCGACGAGATGAGCCAGACTGTTATAGACATTGCCCAAAGTGCATCAGGTATTGCCTCCGAGGCATCCGGCACCGGCAGCCTTGCCAAGGGCGGTAAGGGCATAGTAGATCAATCTGTCGTTGAGTCCGAGGCCATTGCGGCTGTTGTGGAGAAATCGTCGGAAAAGATCATCAACCTCAGCGACCAGTCGAAAAAGATAGGTGACATACTAAACGTAATTAAGGATATTGCTGACCAGACGAATCTGCTGGCACTTAATGCCGCGATAGAGGCTGCAAGGGCCGGAGAACAGGGCAGGGGATTTGCGGTGGTTGCCGATGAGGTAAGAAAGCTGGCCGAAAGGACATCTACTGCGACATCTGAGGTTGCAAACATTATTACCGCCATTCAGAATGAGATTAGAAGCGCCTCAGATTCAATGGGAGAGACCACCAGGAAGGTCAGAAAAGGCGTTGAGCTTGCAGGCCGCGCAGGGTCAGCCCTTGAAGAGATTGTGCAGAGCGTTGATTCATTGCAGGACAAAGTCAGGCATATCGCCAGCGCCACCGAGGAGATGTCTACAACCTCGGAGAGCATCAGCAGCGATATCCAGGACATCGCCCGGGTTTCGGATGAGACGTCCTCCAATTCGAGGCAGATTGCCCAGTCGTCCACTGACCTGGCAAGGCTTGCAGCCGAGCTGAAAGGCGTGATAGTAAAGTTCAGGACCTGACGGGAGCTACATATCTTCGCCGAAGGCGGCGCGATATCTCTCGCGGAACCCTGCCAAAGTGAAGCGGTGTTCCTGCGTGCCGTATTTTTCGATCGCATAGGTCGCAGACACCGCGCCGATCTTGGCCGCCGACGCGATGCTTTTGCCTTCAACCAGGCCTTTCAGCAGGCCGGCCCTGTATGCGTCTCCGGCTCCGGTCGGATCAGCCACCTCCATTGGTTTTGCTATTGGAATGGCTGTGTCTCCTGCTGACGTGCTGATCAGCGACCCGTTTTCGCCCAGGGTGGTGATAATAGTTTTCGTAATGCCGAGCAATTCCTGCTTGCCCTTGCCAGTCATCTTTGATATAAGTTCCAGTTCATAGTCGTTTGAAATCAGAATCGACGAACCGGCTATCCACTCCGTGAGGTCCTTTCCTGTCCATGCCGTCAGTGATTGACCCGGATCACATATGCAGGAGATTCCATTCGATTTGTAATATTTCGCATACTCCATCATATCGCCGAGATTTCCGGGAGCTATCAGCCCAATCGCCTTTTCGTTCCCGGCAGGGAAGGCATATTCCGATCGGTATTTCATGGCTCCGGGGTTGAACCCAGTGATCTGGTTATCGGCCTTGTCAGTTGTAATATAGGCCCCTGCAGTAAACTCATCATTTATGATTCTGATGCCGTTCGTTTCTATGTTATTGCTTTCAAGCCACTGGAAATAATTGGCGTGATCTCTTCCAATCGTGGCGAGTATGGTTGGTTTCTCGCCGAGCAGCCTGAGAGAATATGCAATATTGCCCGCTGTGCCGCCGTATTTTTCCTGCAGTCCGTTTACCGTGAAACAGACATTTAGTATATGTATCTTGTCGGGCAGAATGTGATCAGAGAAAAAGCCGGGGAAGTCCATGATGCGGTCGTAAGCCATTGAGCCAGAAATATAGATGTTCATTCCGAAGCAGTCTCCTTCAAATGTGCCGATATTTTTTCAGACATCTTTTCGTTGAATCCCTTGATCTTCGATATCTCCTCCGGCAGAGCCTTTCTTATGGCTTCGATGCTGCCGAAGTGTCTCAGCAGTTCCAGCCTTCGCTTCTTTCCTATACCGGGTATCTTTTCCAATAGGGACTCTGTAAATCTCTTGTCCCGCATCTTGCGGTGAAAGGTGATGACGAACCGATGGACTTCGTCCCTTACCTTTTTCAGAAGTAATGATGATCTATTTTTGTCTTCGAGGTCAACAATCCCTCCGTCCATGAGAAAGGCGCGATCCGGCTTTTTGGCAACACCCAGGATGTCGGTGTCGATCCCGGAATCTTTCAGGGCCTTGTGGGCTATTTCGAGCTGACCTGCGCCGCCGTCGATGACGATCAGGTCCGGCACATGCCCCTCCAGGTTTCTGAGCGCCCTGACGATTGTTTCGTACATCATTGAATAATCGTCCATGCCTTCCACCCATTTTATCCGCATGTGGCGATAAAGCTCTTTCCTGAATTCTCCCTGTTCCCACCATATCAGCGCCCCAACCGATTCGCTCCCGAACAGGGTGGAAACGTCGAAAGCGCCTATCGATTGAGGCGGCTTGCTAAGTCCGAACCGCTCAACCATATCTTTCAGAGGTTCTTCCCTGTGGGCCTTTTCCCTCGCCCCAAAATGCAGGCGGGCGTTTTCGTTTGCCATAGTGAGTAATTCGAGTTTTTTCCCGGACAAAGGTGTCTCGAACCTTACACGCAAGTTTTTCCTGTTCTTCAGCCACGCAGCGAGGGCTGCTTTGTCCGCAGGCATGGTGTTTACCAATATGGTCTGAGCGGGAAGCACCTCTTTTGAATAAAAGAGCTCCATAAAACCTCGTAGGATTTCTGAGTCACCGGAACTCAGGTGGTTGTCGATAAAGAAATCCTTCGCGCCGATCATCATTCCGTTCCTGATAAACAGGATATTAACAGC
>Ga0187786_10000049_pt1 | contig 35867 bp, 35 predicted proteins | sample 0815_BV2_10_20_M_FD_132449 | JGI IMG/M metagenome (GOLD analysis project Ga0187786, IMG submission 132449) | Tropical peat soil microbial communities from peatlands in Department of Meta, Colombia - 0815_BV2_10_20_MG | ecosystem: Environmental > Terrestrial > Soil > Wetlands > Peat | place...
CCCGAAATGCGACCATTCTTTTCCACTACGAGTAACAGGCGCACGCCACGCAGCAGCATATGCTGATTGGCCTGGTGCAGGGTTTCCTGCGGCGTAACGGTGGCCGGCGGAATGCGCGTCAAGTCGGTCATGACCTCGATGGCCGGCGAATTGACTTTGACAAAGGTCGGATTGAGAGCACCGCCGACATAGCAGCCACCAGAACAGACGGGCACTTGCGGCAAGGGCTTGTAGCGATCCTTGATCATGCTTGTCTCCTGCTTCCCCGAGTCAATCGAATCGATATTCTATGCATTTCCGCGCAATCGTTGCAGTAATCCCTCCAACTGATCCAGACTGGCGAAGCGTATGGTCAGGTTACCGGCGCCCTTGCGATTGGCGGCGATCTTGACGGTGGCACCCAGGCTGTCGGCGAGATCTTCCTCGAGGCGCTCCAGATCCCGGTTCGGTACCTTGCTGGCCATCTTCTTGGCCGGTGGGTTCAACTCGCGGGCAACTGCCCGTTCAGTCTCGCGCACCGACCAGCCCTTTTCCACTACCACGCTGGCCACCCTGCCCTGCTCCGCCTTCGCGAGTGGCAGCAGGGCCCGTGCGTGGCCCATCTCGATGTCGCCAGCCATTAGCATGTCCTGCGCCGGCTTGGCCAACTGCAGCAGACGCAACAGGTTGGATGCCGCCGAACGCGAGCGGCCGACTGCATCCGCCGCCTCCTGGTGGGTCATGCCGAATTCGTCGATCAATCGCTGCAGACCAGCGGCCTCTTCCAGCGGATTGAGATCTTCGCGCTGGATGTTCTCGATCAGCGACATCGCCAGCACGGCTTCGTCCGGGATGTCACGGATTAGAACAGGCACTTCGCTCAACCCGGCGATCTGCGAAGCGCGCCAGCGTCGCTCGCCGGCAATAATTTCATAGCGACTGCTGCTGACAGGACGCACCGAGATCGGCTGGATCAGGCCCTGGGCCTTGATCGACGCCGCCAGCTCCTCCAGCGAGCCTGGATCCATGCGCGTGCGCGGCTGATACTTGCCAGGCTGGAGCGAGCCCACGGACAGCGTTTCCTGGCGGGTCGCCTCGGGCGTATTGTTGGCAGCCAACAGGGCATCCAGCCCGCGGCCGAGGCCTTTCATTTTTGGCGGATTCACGTTTTCATTCCTTCCACGATTTGACGCGCTCGATCATCTCGGCAGCGAAGTTGAGATAGGCCTGCGCACCCTTTGATGACTTGTCGAACACCACACCCGGCATACCGTAGCTCGGTGCCTCGGCAAGTCGGACATTCCGTGGCACCAGGGTGCTGAACACTTTGTCTCCGAAATGCTGCTCCAACTGGGCCGAAACCTGGTTCGCCAACGTCGAGCGCGGATCGAACATCACGCGTAGCAGGCCGATAATCTTCAGGTCGCGGTTCAGGTTGGCGTGCACTTTCTTGATGGTATTGACCAGGTCCGACAGACCCTCCAGGGCGTAGTACTCGCATTGCATCGGTATGACAACGCCATGAGCCGCGCAAAGGCCGTTGAGCGTCAGCAACGACAGCGAGGGCGGGCAGTCGATGAGGACAAAGTCATAGTCACCGGCATGTCTGGCCAGCGCTTCCTTCAAGCGGTTCTCGCGCCGCTCCAGTGCCACCATCTCGATTTCGGCGCCAGCCAGATCACGGTTAGCGGGCAGAACATCGTAGCCACCGCTGGGAGAAGCAGCACGTACGTCAGCCAGTTCCGCCAGCCCGACCAGCAATTGGTAAACCGAGCGTGGGAGACTCCGCTTGTCCACGCCACTACCCATGGTGGCGTTGCCTTGCGGATCGAGGTCTACGAGCAGCGTCCGCTGCCCGTGCAAGGCAAGCGCGGCGGCGAGGTTCACCGAGGTAGTGGTCTTGCCGACCCCGCCCTTCTGGTTGGCAATGGCGAAGATATGCATCAGGTTTTCTCCAGGACGATCAGATGTCTCTCGGCATCGAGGCCGGGAACAGCCAGTTTCACCGTTTCGGCAACGCGCCAGCCCGCGGGCACATGCGCGAGTTCATCTCGCGGGTAGTTGCCTTTCATGGCAAGGAGCCGGCGGGCCAGATGGCCCGCGTGGCTGACAAATACGGCCAGCTCGGCAAAGGCCCGCGACACAACCGCATCGAAATAGCCCGCTAACGCTTCAACACGGCCGCAGTGGATACTCACATTGGTGAGTCCCAGTTCGATCTTGACCTGCTGCTGGAAAGCCGCCTTCTTCTGATTGGCTTCCACCGAGGTCAGCTGCAGATCCGGGCAACAGATGGCAAGCGGTAGCCCCGGCAACCCGGCACCGCTGCCGACATCGACCAGCTTGCGGACACCATCGACGTGCGGCAGGACGGCCAGGGAATCGAGCAGATGGTGCGTCACCATCTGCTCCGGATCGCGGATGGCGGTCAGATTGTAGGTGCGATTCCATTTGGCAAGCAGGGCCAGATAGGCCATCAACCTCTCTTCGGCACCGGCAGGCAACGATAAATCAAGAGCAGCAATGCCCGCAGCCAGCTTCATGCCGCCTTCTTCTTCAGGTACACCAGCAACAGCGAAATCGCCGCCGGCGTCACACCTTGGATGCGCGAGGCTTGGCCAAGCGTTTCCGGTCTGTGCTGATTGAGCTTCTGCTGGACCTCGATCGACAGGCCACGCACTTGCCAGTAATCGAGATCGGCCGGCAAAGTCAGGGATTCATGCGCCTCCGCCTTGTCGACCTCTTCCCGTTGCCGCTCGATGTAGCCCTGATACTTGGCCTGGATTTCGACCTGTTCCACCACCTGCGGTTCACTGACACCAACCCCAGCACCTGGCAGGGTAAGGAGACTCCTATATGTCACTTCCGGACGGCGCAGCAGATCAAACAATCGATACTCGCGCTCCAACTTCTTGCCGGTTACACGTATGGCGTCGGACTCGGCCACCATGCGCGGATTGATCCAGGTATCGCGCAGGCGCTCGGCCTCGCGGTCGATGGCATCACGCTTGCGATTGAAGGCGTCCCAGCGAATATCGTCCACCAAGCCCAACTCTCGGCCAATCGCCGTGAGGCGTAGATCGGCATTGTCCTCGCGCAGGCTCAAACGATATTCGGCCCGGCTGGTGAACATCCGATAGGGTTCCGAAACACCGCGTGTGACAAGGTCGTCAATCATTACGCCGAGGTAGGCCTGATCGCGCCGCGGCGACCAGGGATCGAGTTCCCGCGACTGGCGCGCGGCATTGACGCCCGCCAGCAGGCCTTGCGCCGCTGCCTCTTCGTAGCCGGTAGTGCCATTGATCTGCCCCGCGAAGAACAGCCCTGCGATGGATTTCGTCTCCAGCGACGCCTTGAGGTTACGGGGATCGAAGTAGTCGTACTCGATGGCGTACCCAGGCCGGGTGATATGGACGTTTTCGAGGCCGCGGATCGAGCGCACCAAGGCGATCTGCACATCGAACGGCAGACTGGTGGACACCCCCTGAGGGTAGTACTCATGGGTGGTCAGACCCTCCGGTTCGAGGAATACCTGGTGCTCGTCCTTGCCGGCGAACTTGTGGATCTTGTCCTCGATCGAAGGACAGTAGCGCGGCCCGACGCCCTCGATAACACCTGTAAACATCGGCGATCGATCAAGGCCGGCGCGAATGATGTCGTGAGTCCGGGTGTTCGTATGGGTGATCCAGCAGGGAATCTGACGCGGATGCTGTTCGGACCTGCCGAGAAATGAAAAGACCGGTACCGGCGCATCCCCCGGTTGCCGCTGGATGACCGAAAAATCGATCGTCCGGCCATCGAGACGCGGGGGCGTACCGGTCTTCAGCCGCCCGACGGGCAATTGCAGTTCCCGCAAGCGCTGGGCCAAAGTCAGTGATGGCGGATCGCCGAAGCGGCCGGCACGGTAGTTTTCCAGACCGACGTGTACCAGGCCATTCAGGAAAGTGCCAGCGGTCAACACCACGGCCGACGCCTCGAAACGAATGCCCAACCGGGTAACGACACCCGTAACCCGATCGCCCTCGATGGTCAGATCATCTGCAGCCTGCTGAAACAGAGTCAAGTTGGGCTGGTTTTCCAGCCGGGTACGGATCGCCTGCTTGTAGAGCTGGCGGTCAGCCTGGGCACGGGTCGCGCGCACAGCTGGGCCCTTGGAGGCATTGAGGATGCGGAACTGGATACCAGCATTGTCCGTCGCTGCCGCCATGGCACCGCCGAGGGCATCGACTTCCTTGACCAGATGCCCCTTGCCGATGCCGCCGATGGATGGATTGCAGGACATGGCACCGAGCGTCTCGATATTGTGAGTAAGCAACAGCGTGCAGGCGCCGCTACGCGCAGCGGCGAGCGCGGCCTCGGTGCCAGCATGGCCGCCGCCGATCACGATAACGTCGAAACGCGTGGGGAAAAGCATGAAGGAAGGAGTACGGCAGGCGAGGCGGAAAAGAGGCGCAATGATACGCCTACGATCCAAGAAACTGAATTGCGACACCGGCATGTTTCACGTGAAACCGCAGAGTGCGCAGTTTCACGTGAAACACAGACTAATGTTTGCCGCCCAGACCGAGGTAACTCTCCACCACCATCGGATTGCCTTCAAGCTCGTCGCTGGCCCCGGATAGAGCCACCTCGCCGGTCTCCAGTACGTAGCCGAAGTCGGCGACCTGAAGCGCGGCACGGGCATTTTGCTCGACCAGCAGAATCGCCACACCGGTCTTGCGCAGATGGCCTAGGACATGAAATATCTCCCGCACAATCAGCGGCGCCAGCCCGAGGCTGGGCTCATCCAGCATCAGCAGCTTCGGCTTGGCCATCAATGCCCTGCCCACCGCCAACATCTGCCGTTCGCCCCCGGACAGAGTACCTGCATGCTGATTGTGCCGTTCCTTGAGCCTCGGAAATATCCGGTAGACCTCCGCCATGGTCTGCTGTTGGTCACGATGCCCCAGCCGACGCCGCATGAACGCGCCGAGCATCAGATTGTCCTCGACGCTCATGTCCCCGAACAGTTCGCGCTTTTCCGGCACCAGCGTCATACCCATGGCGACCATCCTCTCGACGTCGATCTCGCTTTGGCGCGAGCCGAGAAAACTGATTGTTCCCGACGTCCGCGGCAGCAGGCCCATGATAGAGGACAGCAACGTCGTCTTGCCAGCACCGTTGGGGCCAATCACCGTGACGATCTCGCCGGCACATACCTTGAGCGAAACATGATGCAGCGCCTCGACCTTGCCGTAAGCAACACCCAGATTCTCGACCTCGAGAACGACAGGCGGTGCCATCACTCTACTCCACCCAGGTAGGCCTCGATGACATCCGGATTCCCTTGCACTTCCTCCGGTCGTCCCTCGGCGATCTTCTCGCCGAACTCCATGACCACAACCCGGTCGGCCAAGCCCATGACGAAGTCCATGTCGTGCTCGACGAGGAGGATGCCGATACCTTCGTCGCGCAAGCGGCGCAGCAGTTCCGCCAGCGTCTGCTTCTCCAGATAGCGCAGGCCGGCGGCAGGTTCGTCGAGCAGCAGCAGGCAGGGGTCCGAAGCCAGGGCTCGCGCAATCTCGACAATCCGCTGCTGACCCAAGGCCAGGCTGCCAGCAGAATCAAAGAGGTGGTCACCGATCCCGACACGCTCGATCTGCCGTGCCGCCTCGGCCAGCAGCCTTTCCTCTTCCGCCCGCTCCGCATGAACCGCGGCGGCGGCGACGCTGGCGCGGCCCCGCAAGTGCGCACCGATGGCGACGTTTTCCAACACCGACATGCCCGGCAACAGACGCACATGCTGGAAGGTGCGGCTCATGCCGCGCCGGGCGATCTCCCGGGAAGCCATGCCGTCCACTCGTACGCCAAGGAAATGTACCTCACCCGAGGTCGGCGGATCGACACCGGTAATCAGGTTGAACAACGTGCTCTTGCCGGCGCCATTGGGTCCGATCAAGGCCAGGATTTCACCAGTGACGACGTTCAGACTCATCTGGTTGTTGGCAGTCAGGCCGCCGAACTTCTTGACCGCATCCTTTACCTCAAGCAAGAGCGTACCGAGCGCCGGCTTGGGCTGCCGATCCAGCGGCTCACCAGCAGGGGCCCGACGCACCTTGGCCTGCTTCAACGGCACCAGCCGGCAGATGACGGGCCAGAGGCCGTCCCTTGCGCGATGCAGGACGAAAATCATCAGCAGGCCGAACACGATGATCTCGAAGTTGCCCGAGGCGCCGAAGATCGCCGGCAGCAAATCCTGCAACCATTGCTTGAGCACGGTGATCAGGCCGGCACCCGCCAAGGCGCCCCAGACATGGCCGGCACCGCCGATGACCGCCATGAAGAGGTATTCGATGCCGATGTGAAGGCCGAAAGGCGTCGGATTGACGAAGCGCTGCAGGTGCGCATAGAGCCAGCCCGACACTGCGGCGAAAGCGGCCGCGATCAGAAAAATGATCATCTTGGAGCGCGCGGTATCCACGCCCATCGCTTCCGCCATCACGCTGCCGCCCTTCAGTGCGCGAATCGCCCGCCCTTCGCGGGAATCGAGCAGGTTCTGCGTCATCCAGACGGCTACCAGCAGCACGAACCAGATCAGGTAATAGAAATGACGCCCGTCCCGGAGGTCGAAACTGAACAGGCTCAGCGCCGGGATGTTTGAAATGCCGGTATGTCCGCCCAGAAAGGAGACATTGCCGAACAGGAAATAGAGCGACATGCCCCAGGCGATGGTCCCCAGCGGCAGATAGTGCCCGGACAGCCGCAGAGTCAGCAGGCCCAGCAGCGCCGCCACAGCTGTGGTCACCAGCAGGCTCGCGACCAAAGTCAGCCATGGCGACACGCCGAGCCATGACAGCACAGGTGACAACCCCTCGGCGGTGGTTAGATATGCCGTTGTGTAGGCGCCAAGTCCAACAAAGGCAGCCTGTCCGAACGAAGTGAGCCCTCCCACTCCAGTCAACAAAACCAATCCAAGAGCAACCAGGGCATAGAGCCCTATGTAGTTGAGCAGGGTAATGTGAAACTCCGGCAGCACGGCCGGCCCCAACACCAGCAGGACCACGAAACCCGCAATCAGGAGACGCGGACTCACTCGTCCTCCTCGACATGGCGTGTGGTTACCGACCGCCAGACCAGCACGGGGATGATCATGGTAAAGACGATCACCTCCTTGAAGGCAGATGCCCAAAAAGAGGAAAACGATTCCAGCAGCCCGACCAGGATCGCTCCGGCCGCCGCCACCGGGTAGCTGGCCAGACCACCGACAATGGCGGCGACGAAGCCCTTGAGGCCGACGATGAAACCAGTGTCGTAATAGACCGTGGTAATCGGCGCGATCAGGATGCCGGACAAGGCGCCGATGGCGGCAGCCAGCAGGAAGGAAAGCTTGCCCGCCTGGGTGGTGGAAATGCCCATCAACTGTGCCCCGACGCGATTGATCGCCGTCGCCCGCAGCGCCTTGCCCCACAGACTGCGCTCGAAAAAGATGTAAAGCACGACGATCAGGACCCCGCTGGCACCGACGACCCAGAGGGTCTGCCCGGTCACGGTGACGCCCCACCACTCGAAGCTGGCGTCGGAGAAAGCCGGCGTGCGTGAACCCTCGGCGCCGAAGAACAGCAGGCCGAGACCGACCAGCGTCAGATGCACCGCCACCGAGACGATCAGCAAGACCAGCACCGATGCCGACGCCAATGGCTGATAGGCCAGGCGATAGACCATCGGCCCCAGCGGCACCACCAGCGCGAGGGCCAGCGCGACCTGCAAGCCCAGCGGCCAACTGCCGGGATCGCCCAGAAAGACAATGCCGGCAGCCACGGCCGGATAGACCAGGTTCCAGCCCAACGCCGATGCCAGCCGATGCAGCGCGCCGTTCCTGGTGGCGACAGCGACTTCGATAGCCGCCACCGCCACACCGAGGCCGAGCAGTAACCAGAGCGTGCCTGGAACTTTGCCGGCCTGGAAACTTGCCAGTGTCAGGGCACCGAAGGCAACGAACTCACCCTGCGGAATGAAGATGACGCGGGTGACCGCGAAGACCAGCACCAGCGCCAAGGCCAGCAGCGCATAAATGGCGCCGTTGACGATGCCGTCCTGGCCAAGCAACAGGGCAATTTGCAGATCCATCGATTGTTCTTCGAGACGCGGAAACGACAAGGGCGCCCATTCGCACCTGGGGCGCCCCTGCCTCTGAATATTCGCCAGAGCGGAAGTATACGCCTACTGCTGGAGCTTCCAGGCGTCACCTTCAATCTTGACCATCGCGCGCGCACGCTGGTCGAAACCGAGGTGATCCTGAGCCGACATATTGACGATACCGTGGGACACAGTAACGTTCTTCAGGCCCTCAATAGCATCGCGCAGGGCCAAGCGGAACTCCTTGCTGCCCGGCTGAGCTTTCTTTAGCGCCACCGGAATCGCGTTCTGCAGCAGGATGCCGGCATCCCAGGCGTGGGCACCGAAAGTCGACGTATTGCCCTTGCCATGCGCGGCCTCGTACTTGGCGACGTAATCCATGGCCACCTTCTTGATCGCATTGTCCTTGGGCAGTTGCTCCGCCACCAGCACCGGGCCGGCGGGCAGGAAGGTACCCTCGCAGTCCTTGCCGCAGACACGCATGAAGTCCTTGTTGGCAACGCCGTGAGTCTGGTAGTAGGCGCCCTTGTAGCCCTTCTCCTTCAGCGCCTTCTGGGGCAGGGCCGCCGGCGTACCGGCACCGGCAACGAGCACAGCGTCCGGCTTGGCCGCCATGATCTTGAGCACCTGGCCGGTCACCGATGTGTCGCTGCGGTTGTAGCGCTCATTGGCGACGATCGTTAGCTTGCGCGCCTCGGCGATCTTCGAAAATTCCTGGTACCAGCCTTCGCCATAGGCATCGGCAAAACCGATGAAGGCCACTGTCTTAATATTGGCATTGGTCATGTGCTCGACGATGGCAGTCGACATCTGGACGTCGTTCTGCGGCGTCTTGAAGACCCACTTCACCTTCGGGTTGGCCGGATCGACAATGCGGGCGGAAGCCGCCATGGAGATCATCGGCGTCTCGGCCTCGGCAGCGACGTCGATCATGGCCAGCGAGTTGGGGGTGATCGTCGAGCCGACGATCACGTCCACCTTGTTCTCGGAGACCAGCTTACGGGCGTTCTTGACAGCCGTGGTGGTATCGGAGGCATCGTCGAGGATCACATAATTGATCTTCTGGCCGGCAATGCTGGTCGGCATCAGCGCGAACGTATTCTTCTCGGGAATGCCCAGCGAAGCCGCCGGGCCGGTCGCGGAAACGCTAACGCCGACATTGATGTCGGCCTGGGCAACGCTGGCGGCAAAAGCGGCGATCAAGCCGGCGACTAACGGTTTCACATTCATCGAGGTCTCCTCTCATTATAGAGTCTGAACAAACAGCGTATCGTAGCCGAATTTGCCGATCAGCACAGCACTCACCGCCAGGAACACCCAGCGCACGAAGCCGCTGCCGTGGCGCAGGGCCAGCCGCGTGCCGACAAACGCACCGGCGATGTTGAACACCGCCATGGTAAATGCGGTCGCCCACAGCATGTTGCCATTCGGGACGAAGAAGGTCAGCGCCGCCGCATTGGTGGTCAGATTGACGATCTTGGCGGCGCTGGATGCGCGCAGGAAATCGAGGCCAAACAAGCCGACGAAGGCGAAGATCATGAAGCTGCCGGCGCCGGGGCCGAAGAAGCCATCGTAGAAGCCAAGCACCGCGCCGACCGTCAGCGCGTACGACCGTAGCTTCGTTGCCGGCAAGGTCCTGCCCTGCAGTTTGCCGAAGTCCGGCTTGAACAAGGTATAGGCGACGACCGCCACCATCAGCACCAAGACCAGTGGTCGCACGACTTCCTTGGGCAGCCAGGCGACCGTCGCCGCGCCGACAAACGAAAACACGAAGGCCGAAGCCGAGGCCGGCAGCGCGATGTCCCAAGGCATGGCGATGCGCCGAGTGTAGCGCCAGGCCGCATTGGCGGTACCGAAAATGCTGGAGCCCTTGTTGGTTCCGAAGATGGTGGCGGGCGTTTCGGCCGGCAGCGCATTAAACAGCGCCGGTACCTGAATCAGGCCGCCACCACCTGCAACCGCGTCTACGAAACCCGCTAGCAGCGCCGCAAGCGCAAGAAGTGGCAGCTCACTCATTTGCCAATGCAGAAGCGGCTGAAGATCACTCCAAGAAGATCGTCGGCGGTAAATTCGCCCGTAATGGCGGACAGCGCTTCCTGCGCCAAGCGTAATTCCTCGGCAGCCAATTCGACACGTTGCGTTTCGCCGGCGGCCAGATCGACGCGTCGTTGCGCTTCGGCCAGCGCTTCCAGATGACGCTCACGCGCCAGGATCACGTCCTCGCCATGACCCTGCCAGCCGGCGACGCGCAGCAATTCATCGTGCAGCAGGGCCATGCCCTCCCCGGTCTTCGCCGACAGGCGCAAGTGGATCTGGCCGGCGTGCTCCTTGTCTTCGAAGCGTCCGGGTGCCTGATGCGCGAGATCGCATTTGTTCTCGACCACGACACGCTCGATGCCCCTGGGCAAACGTGCCGCGACGGCTTGGTCGGCCGGCGTGACGCCGGTCCTGGCATCGACGATTTGCAGGACGACGTCGGCGCGGCCGATCTCCTGCCAGCTGCGTTCGATGCCTATTCGCTCCACTGGATCTTGGGTTTCCCTCAGGCCGGCAGTGTCGATGATATGCAGCGGAATGCCCTCGACCTGAATGGTTTCCATCAGGGCATCCCGGGTAGTGCCGGCGATATCGGTGACAATTGCCCGCTCCTCGCCGGCCAGCCGATTCAGCAGCGAGGATTTACCTACGTTCGGCAGCCCGGCCAGTACCACGGTCAGGCCGGTACGCAGCAGGCTGCCCTGGCGGGCACGGCTCCTCAGCCCGGCCAGGTCGTGCCGCAACCTGTCCAGACGGGGCACCATGTCGGTGTCGCGCACCGGATCGATTTCCTCATCCGGGAAATCCAGCGTCGCCTCGATCAACATGCGCAAGTCGATCAATTGCTCGACCAGACCATGCACGTGGCGCGAGAACTCCCCAGACAGGGAGCGCAGTGCCGAACGCGCCGCCTGCGCCGTCGTCGCCTCGATCAGGTCGGCAACCGCTTCCGCCTGTGCCAAGTCCATCTTGTCGTTGAGGAAGGCGCGGCGGCTGAACTCTCCTGGCTCCGCCAGGCGCGCACCCAACTCGAGACAGCGGCCGAGAAGCTGCTGCATCACCACGGAGCCGCCATGGCCCTGGAGTTCCAGCACGTCCTCGCCGGTAAACGATTGGGGCGCCGGGAAGTAGAGCAGGATGCCGCGGTCGATGTCATCGCCCTCGGCGGCACGAAAGTCAGCCATGGTGGCACGCCGCGCTTGAATGCAATGGAGCCGCCTGCCCGTCAGGCGTTCCGCAAAATCAAGCAGTCCGGTACCTGAAACACGGACCACTCCAATGCCACCCCGCCCCGGGGCGGTGGCAATGGCGGCAATGGTGTCAGTGGGCCTTGAGGCCACTGGCCTCGATCATCCGGTTCACCTGCCATTGCTGGGCAATGGAAAGCAGGTTGTTGACCGTCCAGTAGAGCACCAGGCCCGATGGGAAGAACAGGAACATGCCTGTAAACACGACGGGCATGATCAGCATGACCTTGGCCTGCATGGGATCGGGCGGCGTGGGATTCAGCTTGGTCTGAATGAACATCGTCGCGCCCATGATCAGCGGCATGACGAAATACGGATCCTTGGTGGAGAGGTCGGTGATCCAGCCCAGCCACGGCGCACCGCGCATTTCGACAGTGCCCAGCAGCACCCAGTACAGCGCGATGAAGACGGGAATCTGCACCAGGATAGGCAGGCAGCCGCCGAGCGGATTGACCTTTTCCTTCTTGTACAGCTCCATCATCTCCTGGTTCATGCGCTGCTTGTCGTCGGCGAACGTCTCTTTCAACTTGGTCAGCTTGGGCGTCAGCACGCGCATCTTGGCCATCGACTTGTAGGAAGCGGCGGACAGAGGGAAGAAGGCCGCCTTGAGCATCACCGTCATGACGATGATCGCCCAACCCCAGTTGCCGAGGAAAGAATACAGCCATTGAAGTACCCAGAAAATCGGCGCGGCGATAACCGTCAGCCAGCCGTAATCGACCACGAGATCGAAACCGGGGGCGATCTTGGCCAGTTTTTCCTGTTCCTGTGGGCCTGCGTATAGAGGCATGGCCAGCTTGCCCGTGGCGCCGGGCGCCACCGCTGCAACGGGTACGATCACGCCAGCGGCGAACAGGTCCTTGCCGATCTCGCGCAGGAAGAATTCCCGCTCGCCAGCGCCGGCCGGCAGCCATGCCGAGACGAAATAGTGCTGGACCATCGCCACCCAGCCGTTGTCGCTCTTGCCCGGCACCTTGGCCTTGTTCTTGGCCACATCCTCGAACGTCACCTTATGGAACTTGTCCGCATCGGTGTAAAAGGCGGGCCCGGTAAAGGTCGACATCATGGCCGTGGCGCCTTCCGGTGCCTTGCCGTCCCGCGTCAATTGGAAATAGGCATGCGGCGCAATTGCCGCGGCGCTGCCGTTGATGATCTCGTATTCGACGTCGATTAGGTAACTGCCGCGCTTGAACACGTAGGTCTTGGCGACCTGCACGCTGCCCTCGGCCGTCGCTGTCAGACGAACGCGCAGTTCATTGTCACCGTCTTTCAGTGTCATGCCGGCCGCGGGCAGCTGCCAGATCGTCTTGTGATTCGGCAGCCCCGGGCCGATCAGGCCGCTCTGCGCCGCGTAGGCATGCTTGGGCTCGAACAGGACAAAATTGCGCGTCTTGTCTTCCGTGGCCTTATGCTGAGTCAGTTCCAAACCGGTCAGATCACCGCCGAGGGCGGAAATTTCCACCACATAGAGGTCGGTCTTCACCTGGACCTTGGCTGCCACATCGACGGCAACCGGACTAACTGCAACGGTCGGCACGCCCTCCGTAGGGCCGGTTGGAGTCGGCACGGCGGCTGCGGTCGCGGTCGCTGCCGGCGCCTGTGCCGTCGCCACCGCTGCCTGACCTGGCACTTGTGGCTGGGTGCCGTGCTTCTGCCAGGCCTCCCAAAGCATGATCAGGGAAAAGCTAAATACCAGGAACAGAATCAGTCTTTGGTTATCCATGACGAATCGAAAATTGATCAGGGCACCGGGTCGTAGCCGCCGGGATGCCAGGGATGACAGCGTCCGATGCGCCGGACAGCCAGCCACAAACCTCTAATAACACCATGACGTTGCAGCGATTCGACAGCATACTCGGAACAACTTGGATCAAACCGGCAGCTTCGCCCCAAGAACGGGCTGATGCCGTACTGGTAAGCGCGAATCAGCCATATCCAGGGCATTGCCACCCATCCTTTAATCATGGCTGCAATCCCGCCAGCAACACATCGATGTCGCGCCGCCAAGTGCCGCGCAACACGCCATCGACTCTGGCATCCGACGACAGGGGCGGCCTGGAAAGCCTGAGGACCATATCGACGGCCGGCAACTTTGGCAAAGCATGCCGAAATGCTTCACGAGCCAAGCGTTTGATCAGGTTGCGCAGCACGGCACGCCGGGCTAGGCGCTTGGGAATCACCAGACCGAGCCGCGCGCCGGATGCCTCATTGCGACGATAGCGAAGCTCGAAACAGCCGCCCCGCAGCCGCTGTGGGCTGGTCATGACGACAGCGAATTCACGTGGTTGCCGGAGACGCGCCGAGGAGCGGAATACCTCATCCCCGGCCACTTTCAAATCACCCCCTGGCCACCAGATGCGGCTCAGACGCCGAGACGCTGACGGCCCTTGGCACGACGAGCACGAATGACGGCACGACCGCCACGGGTACGCATGCGCACCAGAAAGCCATGAGTGCGCTTGCGACGCACCACCGATGGCTGATAAGTCCGTTTCATGGGGTAACCCTCTCAAAAGAGAAACGCGCGATTACATCGTTGGCGCCGTTTCTTGTCAAGACCAATTTTCCGCCGACCCTTGTGGATAACTCTTGGCGAACCCGCTAGAATGCCTCGAAACATGAACGCGGTTTCCTTTTTGGAACCGCGTTCATCATTATAAAATATACTATTAATCAATACCATACACTAATGGTTCGTGCCATGCCGATAAGCGACGACCCAGTCATGAGCGACTTCTGGTCGCTGTGCCTGGCTAACTTCCAGGAGGAACTGCCGGCGCAGCAGTTCAACTCGTGGATCAAGTCGCTGCGTATCGAATCGCAAGGACCCGGCCGGTTCCGATTGCTGGCGCCCAATCGTTTCGTTCTGCAGTGGGTCAGGGAACGCTATTTCTCACGCATAGAAAGCCTCCTTCGGCAAGTTCACCCCGACGGCAGCAGCATTACGCTTGCCCTTGATGAGCCTCGGGTAGCGGATCAGGCGTTCGCGGCTGGTCTGAACCAGATTGAGGAAGCGGTCGAATTGCCCGAACAGGTAGGACCCGCCTCACTTCCTGCCATGCGCAACAGCGATCCCATTTACGAAAAGACGCGTCTGAATCCGGATTTCACTTTCGAGGCATTGGTAACAGGCCGCTCGAACGACCTTGCCCGTGCAGCGGCTCAGCAGGTGGCTCTCAATCCTGGCACCTCCTACAATCCACTGTTCGTCTATGGCGGCGTCGGCCTTGGTAAGACCCACTTGGTGCATGCGTTAGGCAATGAAGTCTGGCGACATAATCCCGACAAGATTGTCCGTTATGTCCATGCGCACGACTACATCGCCGATGTCGTTCGCGCCTATCAGCAGAAGGCTTTTGACACCTTCAAGCGCTACTACTGCTCGCTGGACTTGCTTATCATCGACGACATCCAATTCCTCAACGGCAAGGATCGCACCCAAGAGGAATTTTTCTTTGCTTTCAATGCATTGATCGAAGCAAGGAAACAAATCGTAATCACCTGCGACACCTATCCGAAAGATATTCAGGGCCTGGAAAACCGCTTGATTTCACGTTTCGATTGTGGCCTTACAGTTCAGGTCGAGCCACCGGAACTGGAAATGCGAGTCGCTATCCTCAAGAAAAAAGCTGAAGCCACGGAAATTCCCCTTGGCGACGACGTCGCGTTCCTGATTGCCAAGAACCTGCGTTCAAATGTACGCGAACTTGAGGGAGCACTTAACCGCGTCATCGCCTTCGCCCGCTTCCACGGCCGCGACCTCAACATCGAGGTGGCCAAGGAGGCTCTCAAGGACGTGATTGGCGCCCACAATCGCCAAATAACTCTCGAACTGATCCAGAAATACGTTTCCGACTACTACAAGATAAAGGTCGCGGAAATGTATTCTCAAAAACGCACCCGCGCCATTGCTCGCCCCCGTCAAGTCGCCATGTGGCTGGCGCGGGAACTGACCCCGCACAGCTTGCCGGAAATCGGTGATGCCTTCGGCGGCCGTGACCATACCACCGTACTGCATGCCTGCCGCACGATCGGCGACCTGCGCGGCAAGGATGGACAACTAAACAATGACCTCCATGTGTTGCTGCAATCGATCAAAGGATAAGTACGGGGACAATCGGGGATTGATTGTGAATAAAGACAAATCCGGAGCGCATCTGAATATTCATCCACATTTCTCCACAGAGATCCGACGGTGTTTACCCCAGGACGTTACAATACGCATATCCATGAGCAGTAAGAAAAAAAACCGCTTATCCACACCAATCGCCATCATTAATCATCAGTAGACAAAGGAGATATAAAGAATGCTCCTGTATAAAGGCCCGCGTGATCAGATCCTGACTCCGCTGCAGTCCGTATGCGGCATTGTCGAGAAACGCCACACCTTGCCGATTCTTTCAAATGTCCTCATGGAAAAGGACGGCGAGCGCTTGACGATGCTGGCGACTGACATCGAAATCCAGATCAGAACCAGCACAACAGCGGTCGGTATCGAAAAAACCGCCCTCACCGTTGGCGCCCGCAAGTTGCAGGATATCCTTCGCTCGCTGCCGGAATCGGCCGAGGTCAGTCTCGCGCTCGACGACAAACGCCTACAACTCAAGGCAGGCAAGAGCCGTTTCAATCTACAGACATTGCCGGCTGAGGATTTTCCCCGCATGTTGACCGCTGATGGTCAAACGGCCAGGATCTCAATGTCGCAGAAGCAGTTCAAGCATCTGCTGGCACTGGTTCAATATTCGATGGCACAGCAGGACATCCGCTATTACCTCAACGGTCTGTTGCTGGTAACCAACGGCGCCGAAATGCGTGTGGTAGCCACCGATGGTCATCGCCTGGCATTTGCCAGCGAGGCGCTGAACGACAACTTACCGCGCATTGAAGTCATCCTGCCGCGCAAGACGGTGCTGGAACTCTCGCGCCAACTGGCCGACAACGACGAGCCGCTGGAAATCAGCCTGTCGCCGACGCAGGCGCAATTCCGCTTTGGCAACATCGAACTGGTTTCCAAACTGATCGATGGCAAGTTTCCGGATTACGAGCGCGTGATTCCGCAGCAGCACACCAAGGTGCTGCAATTACCGCGCGATGTGTTACTGCACTCGTTGATGCGGGCGGCGATCCTGACCAATGAAAAATTCCGTGGCGTTCGCTTGGTGCTCAACGATGGCAGCCTGAAGATTCTCTCCACCAACGCCGAACAGGAAGAAGCGCAGGAAGAAATCGAGGTGCCTTATACCGGTGAAAACCTCGATGTCGGCTTCAACGTCACCTACCTGCTCGACGTCCTCAACAACATAGCTGTCGACACCATCGAATGCCGGCTTGCCGACGCCAGTTCGAGCGCGCTGTTCATGCTGCCCGGCAACGATCGTTTCAAGTACGTCGTGATGCCGATGCGCATCTAACCCGGGAAGTCTAATGACGCAGGACAACAAGCCCGCTGCCGAAAATGGCGGCTACGACGAAGATTCGATACAGCAACTGGAAGGCCTGGAGGCGGTACGCAAGCGCCCGGGCATGTACATCGGCGATACTTCCGATGGCACCGGGCTCCATCACATGGTTTTCGAAGTGGTCGACAATGCCATCGACGAAGCTTTGGCCGGCTACTGCGACGACATCGTCATCACCATTCATACCGATAATTCGATTTCGGTGACCGACAACGGCCGCGGCATACCGACCGGCGTCAAGTTCGACGACAAGCACGAGCCCAAACGCTCGGCCGCCGAGATAGTCATGTGCGTACTGCATGCCGGCGGCAAGTTCAACCAGAATTCCTACAAAGTGTCGGGCGGCCTGCATGGCGTTGGCGTCTCCTGCGTCAATGCGCTGTCGAAATGGCTGCGCCTGACAGTGCGTCGCGATGGCAAGAAGCACTACATGGAGTTCCAGCGCGGCCATGCCGCGGATCGCGTCATCGAAGTCCAGAATGGCGTCGAAGTCTCGCCGCTGAAGGTCATTGGTGACGCCCAAACCACAGGCACCGAGGTACATTTCCTTGCCGACGACGAAATTTTCGGCGCCGTCGAGTTCCATTACGACATCCTCGCCAAGCGGCTGCGCGAACTCTCCTTCCTCAACAACGGCGTCAAGATCAAGCTGATCGACCAGCGCACCGGCAAGGAGGAGGACTTTGCCTTCTCCGGCGGCGTCAAGGGCTTCGTCGAGTACATTAACCGTGCCAAGACCGTGCTGCACCCCAATGTGTTCTTCTCGACGGGCGAGTCCAAGGTCGGCGACAGCGGCGTCACCATCGATGTCGAAGTCGCGATGCAGTGGAACGACTCCTACGCCGAACAAGTGCTCTGCTTCACCAACAACATTCCGCAGTCGGATGGTGGTACCCACCTCACCGGCCTGCGCGCGGCGATGACGCGGGTCATCAACAAGTACATCGAGGAAAACGAGATCGCCAAGAAGGCCAAGGTGGACATCGCCGGCGACGACATGCGCGAGGGTCTCGCCTGTGTGCTGTCGGTGAAGATGCCCGATCCGAAGTTCGCCTCGCAGACCAAGATGAAGCTGGTGTCTAGCGAGGCCCGGCCGGCAGTGGAGGAAGTCGTTGCCCAGAAGCTGGCCGAGTTCCTGCTCGAAAAGCCCATCGACGCCAAGACCATCACCGGCAAGATCGTCGAGGCCGCACGGGCGCGTGAAGCGGCCCGCAAGGCCCGCGAGATGACCCGCCGCAAGGGCGTGCTGGACAACATCGGCCTGCCCGGCAAGCTGGCCGACTGCCAGGAGAAGGATCCGGCTCTGTGCGAGCTCTACATTGTCGAGGGCGATTCTGCCGGCGGCTCCGCCAAGCAGGGGAGGGATCGCAAGTTCCAGGCCATCCTGCCGCTGCGCGGCAAGGTGCTCAACGTCGAGAAATCGCGCTTCGACAAGGTAATCTCGTCCGAGCAGATCGTCACCCTGCTGACCGCACTGGGTTGCGGCATTGGTGCCGACGATTTCAACATCGACAAGCTGCGCTACCACCGCATCATTCTCATGACCGACGCCGACGTGGACGGCGCCCACATCCGCACCCTGCTGCTGACTTTCTTCTACCGCCAGCTGCCGGAACTGGTCGAGCGAGGCTACATCTACATTGCGCAGCCGCCGCTGTACAAGATCAAGCACGGCAAGACGGAGCTCTACATCAAGGACGATCACGCCCTCAACCAGCATTTGCTGGCCCTGGCCCTGGACAGCGCCATGCTGACGCCAAAGATCGGCGCCAGCGCGATCGAAGGCGAGGCACTAGGCGAACTGGCGCGCGCCTACCTGCTTTCGGAAGCCGTCATCAAGCGCCTGGCCGACTTCATCGAGCCGGGCGTGCTGCACGCCATGCTGGCGCATGACATCGCCCTCGACCTCGCGGATGAAAGCGCCACCGCAGCCAGCGCCCAGCGCCTGTCGCAATACGCGCCGGCGGGTGTGCGCATCGTCGCCGAGCACCATGCCAAGACCGAGAGCTGGCGCTTGCGCGTCGAGAAGATGCGCCACGGCAACCTGCGCGTCGGCCACATCGACGACGACTTCATGCATTCTGGGGACTACGCTCAGATCCGCAAGACGTCGCAGATGATCGCCGGTCTGATCGATGCCAGCGCCACCATCCGGCGCGGCGAGAAATCCCAGGGCGTGACCAGTTTTGCCGAAGCCATGGACTGGCTGCTCAACGAAGTCGACCGCGGTCTCTCCAAGCAGCGCTACAAAGGCCTGGGCGAGATGAACCCCGAGCAGCTCTGGGAAACCACCATGGACCCGACCGTGCGCCGCCTGCTCAAGGTGCAGATCGAGGACGCCATCGCTGCTGACGAGATCTTCACCACGCTCATGGGCGACAACGTCGAACCCAGGCGCGCGTTCATCGAATCGAACGCACTTTATGCGCGCAATATCGATGTCTGATTGATTTCGCTACGAGCCGCCATGAACCAGTCATCCAGCAACCTCGATTCACTGATGGCCGAGGTGGCCGACATGATCGTCGCCGCCCTGAATCTGGAAATTGCCGGCGCGGACATCGCGCCGGACGCGCCGCTCTACGGCGAAGGCCTCGGGCTCGACTCGATCGACATTCTCGAAGTGGCGCTGGTGGTGTCCAAGCAATATGGCTTCCAGTTGCGCTCGGACGACGAAGACAATGTCCGCATCTTCACCTCGCTGCGCAGCCTCGCCAATCACATCGCCGCTCATCGAACCAAGTAGGACTGCGATGGCCGCGCGCGACAACGACCGGCTGGCCTGGCTGTTCGCGGGTATCCTGGTCGTCGCCTGGGCAGCGGGTTCACACTATCTCGTGGCCACGATCAAGGCCGGCATCTGGATCGACAGGCTTTACCTGATCCAGCACGTCGGCATGAACGTCGTGCTTGGCGTCTTGTTTGGCCGTTCGCTGCTGGGTACCCGCACGCCACTGGTGACTGTTTTCGCGAGCCGGGTGCAGAAGGTGATGACGCCAGAGTTGCTTGCCTACACGCGCCAGGTGACGCTGGCGTGGACCCTGTTCTTTGTTGCCATGGCCACGCTGTCGATCCTGTTGTACTTGCTGACGCCGATCGAAGTCTGGTCGACATTCGCCAACATCCTTACCCTGCCCCTGGTGGCGGCGATGTTCGTTGTCGAGAATGAGGTACGCAAGCGCGTGCTGCCACCGGACGATCAGGTCGGCATCCTTGCCGCCGTGCGCGCCTTCCGTGCCGGCATGAGGTCATGACCGCCAGCGGCATAGCGCTGACGGCACACGCCGGACCGGACGACATCGTCGCCTGGCGCCCCGATGGTCCGGTGCGGCAGGCACGGTTCCTCGCTGACGTGGCGCAACTGGCCGACTGCCTGCCGGCGGGCGGCAACATTCTCAACGTCTGCGAGGATCGCTACCGCTTCATGGTTGGCTTCGCCGCCGCCATGGTTACCGGCAAGCTCAGCCTGTTGCCGGCCGCGCACACGCCGGAAACGGTGCGCCGGCTGAAGGAATTCGCCGCCGATGTCTTCTGCCTGCACGACGGAAAAGGCGATGGCATCGACCTGCCGTGTCTTCAGTATCCGGCAGCGCCTGCCATGCCGAATGCGACTGCGCCCATGCCGAAGGTCGACGAGCGACAGGAAGCCGTCTGTCTGTTCACTTCCGGTTCCACCGGCGCGCCGGTGGCGCAGCGCAAGACCTGGGGCGCACTGGTCCGCAATGGCCAGGCGGAAGCCGAACGCCTAGGCTTTCTCGCCGCCGGCCACGCCATCGTCGGCACCGTGCCGGCGCAGCACAGCTACGGCTTCGAATCCACCGTGCTGTTGAGTCTGCACGGCAACTGCGCCGCCTGGGCGGGCCGGCCCTTCTATCCGGCCGACATTGCCGCCGCGCTCGCCGCCGTACCGCGGCCGCGCCTGCTGGTGACCACGCCTTTCCATCTGCGCGCACTGCTCGATGCGGGAGTCGATGTGCCGTCGCTCGACATGATTCTCTCGGCCACGGCGCCGCTGTCGGACGCGCTGGCGCGCGAGGCCGAAGTCAGTTTTGGCGCGCCGCTGCACGAGATCTACGGCTGCACCGAGGCCGGCCAGCTGGCCAGCCGGCGCACCAGTGCCTCGCTGCGCTGGACGCCATTTCCCGGCGTCCGGCTCGAGCAGGCGGCAAGCGAAACCTTCGCCTCGGGCGGTCACGTCGAGGGGCGGGTGCCGCTCTCGGACGTCATCGAACTCGGCGCCGACGGCAGTTTCCTGCTGCACGGGCGCAACGCCGACATGGTCAATATCGCCGGCAAGCGTACTTCGCTCGCCTACCTGAACCACCAGCTCAATGCCGTCGCCGGCGTCGACGATGGCTGCTTCTTTCTGCCCGACGAGACGGCGGCGGACGGCATCACGCGGCTGGCCGCCTTCGCCGTAGCGCCGGAGCTGACTTCGCACCAACTGCTGACTGCATTGCGCGAGCGCGTCGATCCGATCTTCCTGCCGCGGCCGCTGGTCATGGTCGAGCGCCTGCCGCGCAACGCCACCGGCAAACTGCCGCGCGGCGATTTGCAGGCCCTGCTCGATCTTCATCGGCGCAGCGCGGCATGAAATCGGCGACCTGGGCCGTGCCGGGCGATCACCCCGTCTTCGCGGGGCACTTTCCCAGCCGGCCGATCGTGCCCGGCGTGGTTCTGCTCGACCGCCTGCTCGGCTTCGTGGCGGTCCCTTGCGACATCGCCAACGCCAAGTTCCTCAGTCCCGCCAGGCCGGGCGAAGTCCTCGAATTCCTGTGGCAGGGTACGCCATCGGGCGCCATTCGCTTCGACATCTCTGCCGCCGGTCGCGCTGTCGCCACCGGCGTCCTCACATCGAGATGAGTGCCGACAGCGCCACCTGGACGCAGCGCCCGGAGCGCAGCAACCTCGCCATCCTGCGCCTGATGGTGTGGATCTCCCTGCGCCTGGGCCGTCCCGTCGGCCGCCTGGTGCTGCATGGCATTGCCGCCTATTTCCTCGCCTTCGCGCCGGCGGCACGCCGGGCCAGCCGGGCTTACCTGCGCCGCGCGCTCGGCCGCGCGCCGACGCTGGCCGACCTCTACCGCCACGTCCTCGCCTTCGCCAGCACCATCCACGATCGCGTCTATCTGCTCAACGACCGCGACGACCTGTTCGACATAAAGATCGTCGGCGAGGCCGCCATCCGCGCGGCCATGGCCGGCGGCCAGGGAGTGTTGCTGATCGGCGCCCATCTCGGCAGTTTCGAAGTCATGCGCGCGCTCGGTCGGCGCGATGCCTGTCGCGCCATCAGCATGCTCATGTACGAGGACAACGCGCGCAAGGTCAACGCCACCCTGGCCGCCATCAACCCGGCGGCGACGCAGGACATCATTCCGCTCGGCCGCATGGACTCGATGCTGGCGGCGAAGGAGAAACTCGAAGCCGGCCATCTGGTCGGCATGCTAGCCGATCGCGGCCTGGGCACGGACCCGACGCGCGACTGCGATTTCCTCGGCGCTCCGGCCGCCTTTCCCGTCGGCCCTTTTCGCGTCGCTGCCATGCTGCGCCGGCCGGTGCTGTTCATGACCGGCCTCTACCTCGGCGGCAATCGCTACTGCATCCACTTCGAACCGCTGGCGGATTTCTCGGCGCTCGAAAGAAGCGAGCGCGATGCTGCCATCGCGAAAGCGCAGCAGGTCTATGTCGCGCGCCTCGAACAGCATTGCCGGCAGGCGCCATACAATTGGTTCAACTTCTTCGACTTCTGGCGGAGACACGGCGCATGAAAAGAATCGGCGTGTTGTCACTGCTGACTTTCGTCGCCCTGCCTGCGCTGGCTTGGGATATCGATACCCTGATGCGCGATCTTGCGCACCATCAGGGCGGCCGCGCCCGCTTCGTCGAAACGAAGAGCATTGCCCTGCTCGACAAGCCGGTGGTCTCCACCGGCGAGCTGCTCTTCACGCCGCCGGCCCGGCTGGAAAAGCGCACAGTGCAGCCGAAGCCCGAACTGATGGTGCTCGACGGCGATCAGCTGCGTCTCGAACGCGGCAAGCACAAGTTCACCGTTCGCCTCGCCGAGCAGCCCGAGGCGCTGGCCTTCGTCGACAGCCTGCGCGGCACCCTCACCGGCGACAAAGCGGCGCTGGAAAAGAGCTACAAGCTGCGCCTCGCCGGCAGCGAGGAACGCTGGACGCTGGACTTGCTGCCCGACGACCAGCGCATAGCCGCTTTCGTCCTGCGCATCACCTTCGGCGGCACCAGGAACCGCGTCGAGTGGATACGCTATCTGCAAGCCGATGGCGACAGCTCGGTGATGACCATCGAGCCCGACGAAAAGAAATGAACCGCCTCGCTCGCATTGCCATGACGGTCTGGCTGCTGGCGCTGGCAGCCTGCCTGGCCATCATTTGGCAGAGCGAATTCACCGCCGACATGTCGGCGTTCCTGCCGCAGCGGCCGTCCGCCAGCCAGCAACTGCTGGTCGACCAGCTCCGGGCAGGCAACCTGTCGCGGCTGCTGCTGATCGGCATCGAAGGCGGTGACGCCGCCAGCCGGGCCGGCCTGTCGAAGGCGCTGTCGGCGCGTCTCTCGGCGAGCGGCGAATTCACCGCAGTGCAGAACGGCGATGCGGCGGCGCTGGCGAAGGACCGCGAGATCCTGCTCGCCTATCGTTACCTGCTCAGCCCGGCGGTGAACGCCGAGCGGTTCAGCGTCGCCGGCCTGCGGCAGGCGATTGGCGACAGCATCGATCTGCTCGCCTCGCCGGCCGGGCTGATGGCCAAGAACCTGCTGCCGCGCGATCCCACCGGCGAGATGATGGAACTGCTCGGATCGCTCGACGCCGGCAACGGCCCCGCCAGCGATCACGGCGTCTGGGCATCGCGCGACGGCCGACGCGCCGTGCTGATGGCGCAGACCGCCACCGCCGGCTCCGACACCGACGGCCAGCAGCGTGCCCTGGCGCGCTTGCACGCGGATTTCGCTGCCGTCGCTGGCGGTGCCGATGCGCGCCTGCTGGTATCCGGGGCGCCTGTGTTCGCGGTGACTGCCCGCTCCACCATCAAGGGCGAGGTCGAGCGGCTGGCGATCATCAGCGCGGTCGGCATCATCACCGTGCTGCTGCTGGCCTACCGGTCCGTCACGGCGCTGGCGCTCGGTCTGCTGCCGGTGCTCTCCGGTGCGCTGGCCGGCATCGCCGCCGTCAGCCTCGGCTTCGGCAGCGTGCATGGCCTCACCGTCGGCTTCGGCACCACGCTGATCGGCGAGGCTGTGGACTACAGCATCTATTACTTCGTTCAGTCGCAGGAAGGGACAGACGCGGACTGGCGCGTGCGCTTCTGGCCGACCATCCGCCTCGGCGTGCTGACCTCGCTCTGCGGTTTCGGCTCGCTGCTTTTCTCCGGCTTTCCCGGCCTGGCGCAGCTCGGCCTTTACTCGATGTCCGGCCTGATCGTGGCGGCTGCCGTCACCCGCTTCGTCCTGCCGCAACTGCGGCCGCAGGGTTTCCGGCTCCGCGACACCACCGCGCTCGGCCGAGCTGCCGGACTGCTCCTGAGCGACCTCGGCCGGCTGCGCTGGGCGGCGCTGGTCCTCGCGGCGGCAGCCCTGGCCGTGCTCGTCGCCCAGCGCGATCAGCTCTGGAACACGCGCCTGTCGGACCTCAGCCCGATGCCGCCGGCGCAGATGGCGCTCGACCAGTCGTTGCGGGCCGAATTGGGCGCGCAGGACCAAGGCTATCTGGTGGTCGTCAGTGCGCCGGAACGAGAAGCGGCGCTTGACGCTGCCGAGCATGTCGCCGGCCGCCTGCAAGCCCTGGTCGACCACGACGTGATCAGCGGCTTCGAAACGCCGACGCGCTTCCTCCCCAGCGCGGCGACCCAGAAAGCCCGGCAGGCTGCGCTGCCGGCACGCGCCGAGCTGGCTGCGCGCCTGAAGGAAGCACTGATCGGCCTGCCGCTACGGCCGGAACGGTTGCTGCCTTTCCTCGACGACGTCGAAGCCGCCAGGAGTCAGCCGTTGCTGACCGCCGATCGGCTCAAGGGCAGCACGCTGGCGCTGGCGGTGGACGCGATGCTGCAACAGCGTTCGTCCGGTTGGTCGGTGCTGATGCCGCTGCGAGGGCCGGCTACCGGCGAGTTCGACACCCAGGCGGTCAAGGCAGCGCTGGGGAAATCCGGTGATGCCGTGTTCCTAGACCTGGGCGAGGAATCCGGCCGCCTCTATGCCAACTACCTCGATGAGGCCATCTGGCTGTCGCTGGCCGGCTTCGTCGCCATTGCCGTGTTGCTCGGTGCCACGCTGCGCTCGGCGCCACGCCTGGCGCGCGTCCTGGCGCCGCTGGCGCTGGCCGTGCTGCTGGTCATGGCCGGGCTGGCGCTGGCCGGCGAGCGCCTGACCCTGCTGCACCTCGTCGGCCTGTTGCTGACGGTTGCCGTCGGCTCCAACTACGCCTTGTTCTTCGATGGCGGCAACGCCGTCGGCGAGCCGCGAACACTGACTTCGCTGATCGTCGCCAACGCCACCACGGTGATCGGTTTCGGCGCGCTGGCCACCTCGACGGTGCCGGTGCTGCACGCCATCGGCGTTACCGTCGGTCCGGGCGCCGTGCTGGCGCTGCTGTTCTCGGCCATGCTGGCGGGGAGGGCGCACTGACCATGCCGCGCGCCTGGCAACCTGCCGCCGCCATCAAGGCGAGTGTCGCGCTCCATGCCGGCGCCGCTGCCGCGATCGCAATCGAGCCGGCCCTGTGGCCCCAGGCGCTCGCGGCCGTGGCCGCCAATCACGGCGTGCTGACCGCCGCCGGCCTGTGGCCGAGGTCGACGCTGCTCGGCCCCAACATCACCCGCCTGCCCGCAGCGGCAGCCGCCCGCAAGGAAATCGCGCTGACCATCGACGACGGCCCCGATCCTGAAGTCACGCCCCGCGTGCTCGATCTGCTCGACGCGGCAGGTGCCAGGGCCACCTTCTTCTGCATCGGCGAGCAGGTCACGCGCCATGCGGCGCTTGTCCGCGAGATGGTCGCGCGCGGCCACCAGATCGAAAACCACAGTCAGCATCACCCGACGATGTTTGCCGCCCTTGGCCCCCGGCGCATGCGGCGGGAAATCGCCGCCGCGCAGGAGAGCATCGCCGCCGCCACCGGCCGCGCGCCGTGCTTCTTCCGTGCCGTCGCCGGCCTGCGCAATCCATTGCTCGAACCGATCCTCGCCGGTCTCGACCTGCAACTGATTTCCTGGACGCGCCGACCCTTCGACACGCGTTGCGGCGACCCGGTGCGAGTGTTCGAGAGGCTGGTGCGCGGGCTCGCCGCCGGCGATATCCTGCTGCTGCACGACGGCCATGCCGCGCGCACGCCGGCCGGCCAGCCCGTCATCCTCGAAGTTCTGCCCCGCCTGCTGGCTGCGCTGCGGGATGTCGGTCTGCAATCCGTCACTCTTGCTACCGCCCTCGACCATGACTGACAAATTCCTCGGCCGCCTGCTCGACGAAGCCAGCCGGCCCTATCGCGCCGCCGGTCATTTCGGCTACCACTTCGCGCGCGGTAAGCTTGGCAGCGACTGCATCTTCCGCGAGGTGCTGCGCCAGGGTGTCTTCCCGAAAACCGGCCGCTACCTCGACCTCGGCTGCGGCCAGGCGGTGTTCGCCTCATGGCTGCTGGCAGCACGCGGCCGATACGAAAAGGGTGACTGGCCGTCCGACTGGCCGGAGCCGCCGAGGGTCATCGAACTGCGCGGTTTCGAGTTGATGGCAAAGGATGTCGCGCGCGGCCGCGCGGCGCTTGCGGACCGCGAGCCGCAAGTCACGATCCGTGAGGGCGACATCTGCCGGACCGATTTCGGCCAGGTGGACGTCGTCACCATCCTCGACGTCCTGCACTACATCGACTATGCCGGCCAGGAGGACGTCCTGCGCCGCGTCCGCGCGGCGCTGCCGACCGGCGGCCTGCTGGTGACGCGCGTCGGCGACGCCGCCGCCGGCCTGCCCTTCCATATCTGCGACTGGCTCGACCGCGCCGTCACCTTCGTGCGCGGCCATCGCCTGCCGACGCTCTACTGTCGCCGCCTCGCCGACTGGCGCGAACTGTTGCGCAACCTCGGCTTCGAGGTGGAGACGATGCCGATGAGCAAAGGCAAGCCGTTCGCCAACGTCATGCTGATCGCGCGGGTTCAGGGCCGGCACTAATCCGATGAACGAGCCGAACGTCGACCTCCTGTTGTTCGCCGCCGGTTCGGCGATCATCGCCTGGCTCTCGCGCAAGCCGTTGCGCCATCCCGGGAGCCATGGCTTCTACCGCTTCTTCGTCTGGGAGGGCATCCTGGTTCTCGTCCTGATGAACCGCGATGCGTGGGACATAGACCCGTACTCGGTGTACCAGCTGATAGCGTGGCCGTTGCTCATGGGCAGCATTGCGCTCGTGGTGTTGGGCATCACCGGGCTGACTCGGCTCGGCAGGGTCACCGGCGAGCGTGCTGGCGGCGCGCTCTACGAATGGGAGAAGACCACGGCGCTGGTGACGACCGGAATCTTCGCCTACATCCGCCACCCAATGTACGCCTCGCTCCTGGCACTGACCTGGGGCACGTTCCTCCAGGCGCCGTCTTGGCCGGGCGCCGTCATCGCGCTATCGGTTTCACTGTTTCTGATGCTCACGGCACTCGCCGACGAACGGGAATGCCTGGCCTATTTTGGCACGGCCTATGCGGAGTACATGCGGCGGACCCGGCGCTTCATCCCCGGCGTGTTCTAGCTAGAATGCTGACCGGGCATTACACGAAATCGCCGTGACACCTCTGCTTGTCCCACACTTCACCGCCACCACCTGCCTCGGCCGCGGGCTGGCGCCGCATCGACTCGCGCTCGAACGGGTGACCAGTGGCCTCAGGCACTGCAACTTCGAGACGGTGCGACTCGACACCTGGATCGGCGAGGTGATGGGTGTCGACGATATCCGTCTGCCGGCGGCGCTCGCCCGCTACGATTGTCGCAACAACCGGCTGGCGCTGCTCGGTCTGGAGGCCGACGGCTTCGGTGACGTCGTACGCGCCGCCATCGATCGACATGGCAGGCGGCGCGTTGGCGTCATCCTCGGTACCAGCACGGCCGGCATCCTGCAGACGGAACTTGCCTATCGCCGCCGTGACCCGCAGACCGGCGCGCTGCCGGCCGACTTCATCTATGCGACGACGCACAACACCTATTCGGTGGCCGGTTTCGTGCGCGATTATTTCGGCCTCGAAGGTCCGGCCCTGGTCGTGTCCACCGCCTGCTCCTCGTCGGCCAAGGTGTTCGCTGCCGCCGCGCGCATGATCGCCTGCGGCCTGATCGACGCAGCGCTGGTCGGCGGCGTCGATTCGCTGTGTCTGACCACGCTGTACGGTTTCAGTTCACTTGAGCTCACCTCGTCGCGGCCGTGCCGGCCCTATGACGCCGAGCGCAACGGTATCTCGGTCGGTGAAGGCGCGGCTTTCGCTCTGCTCGAACGCGCGCCGGCCTCGCTCGACGCCAATGCGGTGCTGTTGCTCGGCGCTGGCGAATCGAGCGATGCCTACCACATGTCCTCGCCGCACCCGGAGGGCTTGGGCGCGAGGCTGGCAATGGAACGAGCCCTGGCCGATGCCGGTCTGCAAACGACGAACATCGACTACATCAACCTGCACGGCACGGCAACGCCCAGCAATGACGCCGCCGAAGGCAAGGCGGTGACGGCGCTGTTCGGCGACCACGTGCCATGCAGCTCGACCAAGGGCGCCACCGGCCACACCCTGGGCGCGGCGGGCGCCGTCGAGGCGGTGATCTGTGCGCTGGCACTGCGCCATGGCTTCATGCCGGGCGGCGCCAATACGGAGCACATCGATCCGGCCATTCCGCTCGACTACCTGACCGCCAACCGCGTCGGCCGGGTCGAGCGCGTGCTAACCAACTCCTTCGGCTTCGGCGGCAGCAATTGCAGCCTGGTGTTCGGGAGGGCAGCATGATCGCGTGGATCGACGGCGTCGGCGTTCTCGCCCCCGGCATCACCGGTTGGCCGGCCGCCGCCGACGTGCTGGCCGGCCGCGCGGACTACCAGGCGGCACCGACAGTGCTGGCGCCGCCGGCCGTGCTGCCGCCCGCCGAGCGGCGGCGCGCCAGCCGGCTGGTCAAGGCCGCGCTCGGCGTCGGCCTGGAAGCAGTCGCCCATGCCGATGCCTCGACGCTCGCCACGGTGTTCACCTCCTCGTCGGGCGATGGCCACAACTGCCATGCGATTTGCGAATCGCTGGCCTCCGAAGACCGCGCCGTGTCGCCGACGCGCTTCCACAACTCGGTGCATAACGCCGCCGCCGGCTACTGGGGCATCGCTACCGGCGCCATGGCGCCGAGCCAGGTGCTGTGCGCCTACGACGCCAGCTTCGCCGCCGGCCTGCTCGAGGCGCTGGCGCAGGTGACGACTTCCGCCGCGCCGATCCTGCTTGTCTCCTACGACGCCGAGTATCCCGAGCCCATCCACGCCAAGCGGCCGGTGCCGGACGCTGGCGGCGTCGCGCTGCTGCTGTCGCCACACAAGGGGCCGCGCTCGCTGGCAGCGCTGAAAGTCAGTCTTGGCGATACGCCGAATACGCGCATGAATGGCGCGGCGCTGGAGCAATTGCGCACCGACATTCCCGCCATGCGGGCGCTGCCGCTGCTCGATCTGCTGGCGCGGCAACAGACAGGCAGCGTCAGTCTCGAATATCTGGCACCGCTGCAATTGATGGTCGAAGTGGCGCCGTGCTGAACCGCGAATGGATTGCCGCACACATTCCGCATCAGGGCAGCATGTGCCTGCTCGATGCGGTGGTCGAATGGTCGCCAGAGCGCATCCGCTGCACGTCTGGCAGTCACCGGCGGCCGGACAATCCGATGCGTGCCGACAACCGACTCGGTGCCGCCTGTGGCATCGAATACGCCGCGCAGGCGATGGCCGTGCATGGCGCGCTGCTGGCGGCGAACGACGGCGCGCCGCGTCAGGGTTACCTCGCCAGCGTACGCGGCGTCGAGTTCGACGTCGACAGGCTCGACGACATCGAGAGCGATCTCGATGTCGAAGCAGAGCGCATGTCCGGCGACAACAACAACATTCTTTACCGCTTCGAAGTGCGGGGCGACAACAAGGTTTTGTTGTCCGGCCGCGCGGCGGTGATTCTGGATGCAGGGGCGTTGAAATGAAACGTGCATTGGTGACGGGCGGCAGCGGCGGCATCGGCGCCGCGATCTGCCGAACATTGGCGGTGCAGGGCTGTGACGTGCTGCTGCACGCCAACAGCAATCTGGACAAGGCGGAGGCCATTGCCGCCGAAATTCGAGCGGCAGGCGGCCATGCGCGCGCCATCGCCTTCGACGTCACGGATGCCGCAACGACCCGCGCCGCGCTGGAGGCGGAGCTGGAAGCGGGTGCCATCCAGGTCCTGGTCAACAACGCCGGCACGATCGCCGACGTACCCTTTGCCGGCATGTCGCCGAAGCAGTGGGCGAACGTCATCGACGTTTCGGTCAATGGCTTCTACAACGTCACCCAGCCGCTGACGCTGCCGATGATCCGCACGCGTTGGGGGCGCATCATCAACATCGGTTCGGTGGCCGGCATCACCGGCAACCGCGGCCAGGTCAACTACGCTGCCGCCAAAGGTGCGCTGCATGCGGCGACCAAGGCGCTGGCGCTCGAGGTGGCGAACCGCGGCATCACGGTCAATGCCGTGGCGCCCGGTTTCATCGCCACGGCGATGATCGAGGGTTTGTTCAATCCCGAGATGGTGCGCAAGCTGGTGCCCATGCAGCGCGTCGGCCAGCCGGAGGAGGTGGCCGATCTCGTCGGCTTCCTCGCTTCTGATGCCGCCGCCTATATCTCGGGACAGGTGATTTCCATCAACGGCGGCATGATCTGAGCGGGCTCCCCGCTGCGGGGCAAGGTCGGCCATCTATGACATTTGGCTTAGTCCAAACGGGCCATTGCGGCTGGCCGGCTATTCGGTGACGATGGTCATCAATAACAGTCGCATCGCACCAGCCAGCCGTGATCGATGAGGGGGAGCCGCCATGGAAAATCCCGACAAATACGTGGGACATATCGTCTGCCTGAAACAGCATGTATTCCAGCGCATCATGACGCATGCTCGTCGGCAAGGCATCACGCTCGATAATCGCTTCCTTGTGGCCACCGCCAGTCACAAGTTGCGCAAGCTGGTTTGCTACGGTGCGGACTACCGGGTGACCGTCAGCGTCTCCGAAGTCGCGTTGGTCTAGGCTGAAGTCTGCACTTCCAGCATTGCCTACAGCGACGCCGCGTCGGCCCGCGCCAGGCACTTGCGATAGCGTTCGTCGACGCGGCGGGCGAACCACTCGGTGGTGAGCTTGCGCACGATCTTCGGGCTCTTGAGGTCTATGTTGGGCATGGCCTGCCGCGGCATCGGCGTGCCGGTCGCCTGCTCGGCCAGCACGAAGACGCGCTGATACAACGGGCTTTGGCCAAAACCGGCGCTCTTTTCGAGCAGCAGGTCGCGGCGGATTTCCGGTGCAGACATGCGCAGGGCGCCGCTCACCGACCGGAGCATCGTTTCCACCTGACTCGGTGCATCGGCCGGCTTGCCGTCCTCGTAACGCAGCAGGTCGCCGTCGAGCGTTAGCGCCTTGCCCGCGTAGCGACCCAGCGCGGCCTGGAAGGCGACATTGCGGCTGGCGTAGCGGCCGGCATTGAAGTCGGCGAAGCGAAACACGACATCATCGTAGGGCGCAGGGTAATCGAGCACGATGGCGCTGCCGAAGTAGAGGCCGCCGCGACGGGTGAATACCTCGTCGCGCAGCGTCTTGGCAATGGGATACGGGTAGGGTCTTTGCTGCACATGCTGCTCGGCGAAGGCGACGCTGACCTGCATCGGCCCGGCAGTATGCACAGGATTGTAGTCGGCGAGCAGTTGCTTGCCGAAGGGCAGTTCACCGATCATGTCCTGGAACAGGGTATCGAGCTGCTTCTCGGTTTTCAGCGCGTCGATGCGCTCGTCGTAGCTGCGGCCGTCGGGCGAGGTCTTGAGCATTGCCGCCGAGATCAACAGTTTCGGAATGCCGTACTTGTCGGCGCGCCGGTCCAGCTCCTTGTGCACGATGCCGGGCAGGCCTGGCACCGCCGGGTCGGCCTGGAAGCTCGATTCCTGTTCGATGACGGCCATCGTCGCGCAATAGGTTTCGCTGGCATGCGGGATCTTCAGGTACGCGAAGGCCATGTAGAGATCGAGTGCCCAGCCGGGCCTGTCCTTGACGGTGCCTGGCAGCAGCCTGGCGATGCGATCCCGCACGTCCGCTTCATCCAGCGTTGCCGGCCAGGGCTGCGCCGGATTGCCACCGGGCCGGCGTGCCAGGTCGGGCGGCAGTTGCGGTCCGGTGGGAACCTCGACTGTGGCGCAGCCGACCAGGAGGGTCGACAACAGCAGCGAGGCTGCGCAGCGCCGCAGAAACGTCATGTGCGCTGGAAAACGAGGACCGCGTTGCTGCCCCCGAAAGCGAAGGAACTGCTGATGGCTGCACCCAGGCCAGGGGCCGATTCGCCGGCATTCCGGACGAGATTGAGACGGCAGGCGGGGTCGGCATTGTCGCAATTGGCGTTCGGCGGCAACTGACTTCGATGAAGCGCGAGCACAGTGATGGCAGCCTCCAGCGCGCCGGCGGCGCCGATCAGGTGCCCGTGCATCGACTTGGTGGAGCTGACGCGTAGCCGGTCAATGTCCTTACCCCATAGCGCGCCGAGCGCCTCGCTTTCGACGACGTCGCCGATCCTGGTCGCCGTGCCGTGGGCATTGCAGTACCCGATATCCTGCGGTTGCAAACCGGCCTGGGCGAGGGCGTTGCGGATTGCCGCCTGCTGGCCAGTGGCATCGGGCTTGGTCAGATGCGTGGCATCGCAGCTGAGCCCGTAGCCCGATAGTTCGGCGTAACGCCGGGCGCCACGCGCACGGGCATGCGCCGACGATTCGAGAATCAGGAAAGCCGCGCCTTCGCCCAGTGCGAAGCCGGTTCGCTCGATTGCGAACGGACGGCACGACGAGGCCGCGTTGCCGGGCTCGAACAGGGCCAAAGTCTGCATCGCCTGCCAAGCCCGGATGGAGCCGGGCGCGATCGGCGCTTCGCTGCCGCCGGCGATCGCCATATCCACCTCGCCGCAACGGATCGCTTTCGCTGCCTCGCCGATCGCGACCGCCGACGAAGCGCAGGCAACCGAATACGTCAGCACGGGCCCGGTCGCCTTGACGCGCATCGCGACGTGGGCCGCCGGGGCGTTGGGCATGGATGCCGGTACGGAGAGCGGCGGCACGCGGCCGTTGCGCAGGCCGAAAACGTAGGCGGTCTCGACGGCCGCGCAGCCACCCATGCCGCAGCCGACATAGACGCCGATGCGTCTGGCATCACAAGCATTTTCGGCGTTGGCGTCGGTCAGCGCCTTCTGCGCCGCGGCGACCGCAAGCTGGCTGACGCGATCGACGCCGGCCAATTGCAGCGGGGTGAACCAGGGCGCCGGATCGAACGCGGCGGTCGCCACCGGCGCGGGCCTGGCATTCGGACTATCGCCGGCCAATTCATGGATGGCCGACTCCCCGCGCATCAGCGCGGCGAACATGGCCTCGTGATCATCGCCGTGCGGCGATATGACACCGATGCCGGTGACCGCTATCACGTTCGCCAGCCCTCCCATTGCCCGTCAGGCGGTTTGCGCGGCCTTGATTTCATCTATGAGCCGCGCCAGTCCCGAGAGCGAATTGACGTCTGCCCTGGCATCGGGAAACTCGATGCCGAACCGGTCTTCGATGTCGAAGAGGAACTCGGCCAGCGCCAGCGAGTCGATGCCCTGTTCCAGCATCGAGGCGTCGGGATCGAGCGTCGCCGGATCGATGCTGTATTTCTCGTGAAGCAGGTCCTGCAGTTTCTTCAGCGAACTCATTGTCGACTCCATTGCCATTCATCCTTGCTGCGTATGATAACGGTTGCGCAGCGAGGCCAGCGCAAACAAGGTGCCCAGCAGCAGTCCGGCCAGCACGTCGAGCGCGACATGCTGCTTGATGGCCATCGTCGACCAGGCAATCAGCACGAACCAGGTCCAATTTATGGTTCGGACCGCGGGTCCGGCGCCGATTTCGCGTAGCAGCCGGTCGAGCCAGATGGCGGAGAAGGCGGCGGTGGCGACGTGCAGGGACGGGCAGGCGTTGCCGGCGGCATCGATGCCCTGGATCAGCCCGAACCCCGGATACAGCGCCGGGTCGATCACATGGGCGGGAACGGCGGTCGGCCAGAAGTGGAAACAAGCCAGGCCCGCGATGCACAAGCCGGCAATCCAGCAACCGTATGCAACCAGCTCTCGCAGGCTATAGAACAGGGCGGGTGGAATGCCGACGTAAACCCAGAGGGAGACATAGGCGATCAGCGCCGAGGGATGAAAGCCGATCATGCGGTCCAGCGCGGTCAGCGGCATCAGTGTCACCTCGTACGTGGTATGACGCAGGACGTGGAAATAGCCGATGAAGAAAATGGAGATGAAGGTCGTCGTGCCGACGAACTTGAGCAGGGCGTAGCGGAGGAATCGCTTCATGAACTCGCGTTGCCAGATCATGCGACAACTTCCCTCGTTCTCGCCAGCCGCGGCGCCACCATCGGCACCGTCAGCATAGTGCTGGCGACCGCCATCAGCAACAGGGCGGTGAAGGCTTCGCTGGTGATGATCTGCTTGTCGAGCAGGATGTTGGCAAAGATGATCATGATCAACGCCTTGGTCTGCAAGAGCCAGCCGATGATGCCGGCTTCTCCCGGCGTCCACTTGAGGATGTGGCCGGCGATCCTGACACCGAGCAGCTTGCCCGTTACCGAGGCGACCAGAAGGAGGGTGGCCGCGACGAACACGGTCTCGCCGCCCAGCGCCCAGTTGGTGCGCAGGCCGGTGCTGAGGAAGAATACCGGCATGACCACCAGCAGCACGTGGTGGCGCAGCAGGTCCATTTTCTCCTGATCGAACCACTCCGCTTCCATGATGGCGCCGGCCAGGAAGGCTCCAACCATGAAGTGCAGGCCCGACCAGTCGGCGCCGAAAGCGACCATGGCCAGCCAGATCAGCGCCACGTACCAGCGGTCGCGCTCCGCCAGCCGGGCCATCAGGTGGTGGAAGCCGTAGCCGAGCACCGCGAAGGTGGCGAGAAATTCCGCCTGCCGTCCGATGCGCTGCCAGTCCATCAGGATCAGCGCCAGCACACCCCAGATGGCGATGTCGTCGAGGCTGGCGTAGCGCAGGATGCGCTGGCCGATCGGCTGGCGCAGGATTGCCAGTTTCTCCATCAGCAGAATCAGGATCGGCAGTGCCGTCACCGCGCAGGCCATGCCGATGCCGAGCACGAACTGCCAGGTCATGGCCCGCGGCCCCATCCAGCCGTCAGACAGCAGCATGACCGCTGCCGCGGCGCAGCCGAATGCCAGTGGCGTGCCCAGCGCCAGGCCGGCGGTGATGCCGCTCTCGCGCCTATGTGCCCAGGCTTTTCTCAGGTCGAGCTCGACGCCGGCGATCATGACGAAGAGCATCACCGCCCACCAGGCAATGCCGTTCAACGATTGCACAACCGCCGGCGTGAACACGAACTGGTAGTAGTCGGGGAATGCCTTGCCGAGGATGCCCGGCCCGAGCAGGATACCGGTAATGATCTGCACCACCACCAGCGGCGCGTAATAGTCAGTCCTGGCGACACGCCAGATCAACCAGGGTACCGTGAAGATGATCGCCATGGCGATCAGGAATATTTCAGTGACGTTCATGCCAGCTTTCGGAACAGCAGCAAGGGCAGACGCAGCACGAAGCCGATGAACAGCCGCGCGTGCATCCACGTCAGCAGAATGTTGTCGTGCAGATAGTTGAAATGCGATACGCCGCCGTCGTCGGCGCGAAAGTAGCGCACCGGCGCCGGCACGTTGATCGGACGCACGCCGGCCCAGCACAGGCGCACCACCGCCTCGGGGTCGAAGTCGAAGCGACGCATGAACCGTTGGCCATTCATGACGCGCATCA